>VFQO010000198.1_pt1 | contig 74726 bp, 71 predicted proteins | sample 3512331 | NCBI WGS metagenome assembly VFQO01 (sample SAMN10412371, study PRJNA504923) | tailings metagenome | isolation source: Replicate 3 from Balatoc abandoned mine | place: Philippines: Itogon, Benguet | collected 2017-08-28 | reverse complement strand
TCAGTTTCACCACCACCGCCAGCAGCATCAGCCAGTGGGCCGAGTACTGCATCCAAAGGTGTGCCTGTGGGGCCGTCAGTTTCACCGCCGCCACCGCCAGCGGCATCGCCCAGCATACCCAGTGCATCGGCCAAAGGATCAGTCACTGCCGCCAGAGGGGTACCTGCCAAACCGTCAAACACAGGATCCAGCACTGCATCCAAAGGCGTGCCCGTTGTGCCTCCGGTATCACCACCGTCGTCACCACCGCCATTGCCATCGTCATCATTGTCATCCACAGTGCCACCACCCGTGGAATTGGTCGGCCCCGATCCCTCATCGTCACTGGAAGAAGCAAGCAAACCCAACCCCACAGCACCCGCGCCTACTGCTGCAGCCGTGCCACCGAGTGAACCACCTGCCAACAAACCACCACCAAACAGACCGAACATGCCGCCTTCGGCACCGGCTTGATCCACACCCTGCAATTCAACCATCTCAGCAAAATCGGGATCAAGATTTGCGATTGTCACGCCATCGTCTGACAAGGCTTCAAAAACAAGGGCTGTTTGGCCGTTTTTCAATGTGGTGTCGGCAATAACACTCCCAGTCGGAGCGACCAGCAAATTGCCGATCGGCTCACCATAACTATTAGACAATATGATGGATGCGCGTCCAGAATCGCTGGCAGTGATCACATCACCAGCCATGATGGAATCGCCAGCGGCCAATGATCGGGTTTCGCCGTCACGCATGATGCTGACCGGGCCTTCCAACTCATTGACTGAACCAATTACCTGTGTGGACATGTCGCCTCCAAAATCTAATAGTGTTTGTGTTGTCGAATTTGTAAGTAATACTCTGACAACCCGAATGCGGATTCAAAACTGGTTGCAATTAAACCAGAATCAATAAAATCGCGGCCAAAACGGCACCCCACACGGCACCGATCAAGGGCATCATCCATTCATATCGGGAAAATACCGGGCGCAGCGCTTTTTCAAACTCCATAGCTGGCAGGCCAGACAGCCTTTCGACAATGACTTCCTCGATTCGCAAGGCATCATTCAGGTAAACACGCGCCGCCATGAGGTGTGCCTCTAGTTTGCTGGCAAAAATTTTTGCAGCATCGCGTTTGATGGCCACCCATTGCTCGGCACCGAGGATGGTGACCAGCAATGGCTTGACCCCACTGGACTCCAGATCCATCACCCTTTGCACATGGTAATCAATCAACGATGACAAATTCTTTGCGTTGGGCCCGCGACAAAGCGCCAAAACGATATTCTCGGTAGTCAGCACTTCACGTGCGGCGGTTTGCGCGAACAATTCAGAAATGTGTTTTTGATCGCGGAAGAAAAAACCCGTGAACTTGCCCAAACGAATGGTGCCATGATCCGGATGGAAGAACAGGCTCTCCAGCGCCAGTTCGTTGGCCAGTGCGCCAAGCACCACACCCACCACAATCAGCCAATACCATTGAATGCCAAACAGTGAAATTCCTGCCAGCAATACACCCACGACCAGCCCCGCTACTAGCGAGAAACGGATGAGGTACGCCATTGGGTCTTTGCCTGCACTCTTGAAGAGGTCAACAACCAAAAATGGTTTGCTGGTCACTACATCCAGCACGAGCGTTTTCAGGCTCAAGTAGTAGGCAGGCTTTTTTTGTAAATCAAGAATAATCTGTTTGGCCACTTCAGGCACGATGCCGCGAATTCTGAAAATAATCGAGTTCTGCAAGAAACTTGGCAAACTCTCCCACAAGGTGGGCTTGTGCTTCAGCATCACCTCGCGGCATGCGAGGTCCGCAGTCTCTTGCATGGGTGGAGTCAGCCGATCCGACAAACCCTGTGCCGGAATGCGCTTGATCATCTCATCCAGTGGAAGTAGCTTGTGAGTCATCAGGCGCACGGCTATTTCAGCCATAACCGATTTTTGGTGTGGTACCAAACCCTGCCAGCCTAGCCCCTCAAGACCCAGTTGGTGTAGGCCCAGTTTTCTGAACAAAGGAATACGCCATCCCTTGAATTCTTTTGGATTGAACATCAACCAGAGTGCCGCAGCCTGGAAAAACCAAGCAAGAAACAGTCCTGTCGCTGCCATGACCAAAAAAACAGCCCAAGCTGGCAGCCCCAAATGTAGGAAGGAGAAATCCAAAACGATCATCCTGAAGTAATTATTAAAATAATTGATCTAATTTCCACCCCCTAGCGGGCAGCCATAGATCGTTATACTGGCGAACGAGACAAGACAGATTAGAAAAAGCCGTCCAAAAATAGATCGACGACTATATATCTTTATACTTTACCAACAAAAAATAAGATTCTAAGGGGACGCCTTTCATGGATTGGGCAACTATTTACGCTGATGTTCAGCAGAACTACCTCTTTTACCTCTCAATCCCTGTAGTTGCCGCCATCCTTGGTTATGTCACCAAGATTGCCGCGGTCAAAATGATGTTCTATCCCATGAAGTTTGTGGGCATTCCTCCATTCTTTGGCTGGCAAGGCATTGTCCCGCGCAATGCCCTTCGCATGGCTTCCATTGCAGTTGACACCATTACGACCAAGCTTGTGTCGGTCAATGAAGTGGTTTCCAAACTGGACTCTGAACGTTTGGGCAAGGAGCTCGAAGGTCCGGCCATGGAAGTCATTGAGACCATCATTCGTGAGGTGATGTCAAAGCATCAGCCAAGGCTTTGGGAAAGCTTGCCTAACTTTGCCCAGAAAAAGCTGATTGATCGAGTGAAGAAAGATGTACCCGGAGTCATTGCCAGCGTGATGGAAGACATCAAGGGCAACATCGATGAAATTCTCGACTTGAAGGCCTTGGTCATTCGTATCCTGATGAAGGACAAGCACCTGCTGAACCGGATTTTCCAAGAGGTAGGCCGTGAAGAATTCAAGTTCTTTGGCGTGTCAGGACTCTATTTCGGTTTTATGATCGGTGTCGTGCAAATGATTCTGTGGGTACTTCTGAAAGAGCCATGGATTCTGCCCGTATTCGGTTTTCTGGTGGGTTTTATTTCTGACTGGATCGCTTTGAATATATTGTTCGAGCCTAAGAAGCCCATTCCGTTCGGTTCCTACACCATTCAGGGTCTGTTCCTGAAACGTCAGCAAAAAGTGGCTGCGGATTACGCAAAAATTATTGCGCGCGACATTCTCACGCCACAAACCATCATCGGTGAAATGGTGGCGGGCCCACTGTCTGAGCGAGTCCAGAAAATGGTGGATGAACGTGTGCGGGAAATGGTGGACAGCAAGGCCAGCATTGTGAAACCTTTCGTGGTGATGGCTGTAGGTGCAGAGTCATTCCAGCGCATGAAACAAGACACGTCCGAAATGTTGATGGCACGCTTGGCCGATGTGATCATGCATGCCGAAACTTACGTTCAGACTTCACTCGACATTGAAAACGTGGTGGGCAAGAAAATGCAGGCCATGACTCCGTTGGAGTTCGAGGGACTGTTGCGCCCGGTTTTCAAGCAGGAAGAATGGATTTTGATCATGACTGGCGCCATTTTGGGTGGATTGGTGGGTGAAGGCCAACTGATGGTGATGATCAAGCTGGGTATTATTTAAGTGCATTGAATACCCATGACAAAAAACCCGGCAGGTGCCGGGTTTTTTTATTTGCGAGACCGGTTAGACATGAACCCTGGCTTTGGCCAGCCCAGGATTCTCTCGACCAGTTTCCGCAAACTCCACAAATTCTGACACGCAATTGGCCACCCATTCGGAATGACTTTGCACAACCCAGTGCTGGGCATCAATGTCGCGACGCCATACATTGTGGGCATATGGGTAGCAGGACTCAACCAATGCCGTGGTTACAAATTTGTCTTTGGTGGGTACCAATAACTGGACTGGTACATCAGTTTGGCGCAAACGCGGACTGCTGATGCGGGGCAACATGTTGGCGCGGTACAAGTTGATGCCATTTACACCGTCTTTGCGTTGCGTGGGATTGGCATCGTGTTCAACACCTTCCATCTTCTTCACAATACCAGGCCATGCTTTGTCCAAACCCATTTTCCAGGCAGCAGGCGCCAAGAATGGCAACTGAAATGCATACACATACCAGGAATGCATCAACTGCCCCATGACATTGCCCAAGGCCTTGCGGTTATTGGCCAGAAAGCTGTTACGCATCCACATGCCTATGTGGTCAAGGCATGGGCCCGAAATGCTGGTATAGCTTGCTATACGCGATTTCAAGCGATGGTCGGTCACGCTTTCCCACGTTTGAATGGAACCCCAATCGTGCGCCACCAAATGAACTGGTTGGGTAGGACAGACCGCACGCATTACCGCCTGAAGGTCTTCAGACAGTTTGTTCAGGGAATAATCCCACATCCAGCCTGGTGCCGTGGACTTTCCACAGCCACGAACATCGTAAGTCACTACATGGAAGTGATGTTTTAAAATTTCAACAACCGGGTCCCAGACCGTGCTGCAATCGGGATACCCGTGCACCAAAATGATGGTTGGGTTGTGCGGTTCGCCGTGGCTGTTAACTGCAAGCTCAACGTCACTGGAGTGAACAATCATTTGGTTCATACGGCGCTGTTTTTCTTGTGTCTCTGTCATGGGGGTTGCCCTTATTGGATGTTGTTTGGTGTATTGGCAGGTTGAGCTCCCAACCACTTTATAACCCCCATTGAACCTCTATTCTTTCGGTTGGGTTAGAGGAGAAACTCCAAATAAGCAAATAACTAAAAAATAGAATGACTTACAGCGTTTTTTGATGCAGTGCGTTATTATTGGGCCGTTTGAAAAACTTACGAGATCTAAAGCCGCAACCATGTCAAATCTGATTCAAGAACAAGTCACTGAAGTCCACCACTGGAACGACACCTTATTCAGCTTCAAAACAACCCGAAGCCCTGGCCTGCGTTTCCACAACGGACACTTCGTGATGATTGGCCTGGAAGTGGAAGGCAAACCTCTGCTCCGTGCCTACAGTATTGCCAGTGCAAACTATGAAGAGCACCTCGAGTTTTTCAGTATCAAGGTGCCCGACGGCAAATTGACGTCACGCCTGCAACACTTGAAAGTAGGCGATTCCGTACTGGTGGGCAAAAAACCCACTGGCACCCTGATTCTTGATGACTTGAAACCTGGTAAAAACCTGTTCATGTTTGGCACTGGGACGGGGCTGGCACCTTTCATGAGTCTGATCAAAGACCCAGAGGTGTACGAGCGTTTTGAAAAAGTCATCCTGGTTCACGGCGTACGCTATGTGAATGAGTTGGCCTACAGCGAATTCATTACTGAAGAGCTTCCCAATAATGAGTTTTTTGGTGACCTGGTGCGTGAAAAACTGATTTACTACCCCACCGTTACCCGCGAAGAATTCAAGAACGTGGGTCGCATCACCACCCTGATGGAAAATGGCGAATTGTGTAAGGATGTCGGTCTACCGCCCCTGAACCCCGAAACAGACCGTGCCATGATCTGCGGAAGTCCCAGCATGCTGGCCGACATTCGCGGCATCCTGGACGCCAAAGGTTTCGTGGTGTCGCCTGGCGTGGGCGAACCAGGCGATTATGTCTTCGAACGCGCATTCGTCGAAAAATAAGGTTTGCTTAATCAAAAACAAACCGGAGCAAGGATTAATTCCCTACTCCGGTTTTTTTGTTGCCCTGAATCAAGAAACAGAAAGTTACTTGCCGACAGCTTTTTCTGCTTCAAGCTCTTCCAGCAAAGCCTTGGCATGACGCATGCTGTCCATGGCTGCCGGGAATCCGCAGTACACACTGGCGTGAATGATCAACTCACGCAACTCGTTGGGTGTTACGCCATTGTTGATAGCACCGCGCATGTGGAGTTTGAGCTCGTTAGGTCGATTCAAGGCGATCAACATGGACACAGTGGCAATACTGCGAATTCTGGGCTCAAGCCCTTCACGAGGCCACACTGTGCCCCACGCGTGGGAGGTCACAATGTCTTGCAAAGGTGCAGCAAAATCTTCAGGATTTGACACCGCTTTGGCCACATAGTCAGCGCCGAGCACCTTGGCCCGCATCGCCTTGCCGGTGTCGTAATTGGCCGGCTTGTTATTTGCCATACTTCTCCCCCAGTTTTTCAATGAACCGATCCACCAAACCATCAAACATGGTTTTAATAAAACCAGGTGTCGCAGCCTTCAACAACATGGGTACCTTGATGTCGCGCAATTGACCGTTGATTTCGATTTCAATGTCAACCTGTTTGCCATTCGGCTTGAACTGGAAAGCCCCAGAAAGAGTCGCATTGCCGACGCCTTCCTTGGCCTTGAAGCTCAAACGTCCGTTGGCTTTGTCCACTTCGTAAATGGCCGCGTAATGAACCGCGTGAGAAACACCCATGGCACCAATCGGCTTGAGTTTCCACTCAAAGGTATTTGGGCCCAGCTTGTTCAAGCTTTCCAGCTTTGGGAAAATTGAGATCAGAGGCTCAATCGCCTCGAGGTCAGCCAAAACGGCATCGTAATTCAAAGCCACTGTGGCTGTTTTATCCAGTGAAAGTTTGCTGTCCATGTCAAATTCTCCTCAGTTTTAAGACCGTGTCTCGTGTGCTGGAGTACACTGCCGAAATGATAATTTGGTTAAATAATACTCATGAGTAACATACCAGCAGATCCGCTATTGCGGATCAAAAAGCTATCAGATTCACTCCAAAATAATGAATTTGAGAACACCAGTGCATTAATTTTTGCGTTCCGACAGGAGAAAGACCTGTTACGCGATCTACCCGCAGTGTTCGAAGGTGCACTTGAAAGTATCCTTGAGCGCCTGGAAAGTACCGCTATGTTTGGCGGTGAAAGCTGCTCGTTCAGCCAAAGTGATCTGTTGGCAGCACTCACGATTTGGCTGGAAAAAGCCAAGTCCTACCTCGAAAAGCAACTGGGTATCGCATAAAAAAAGCTTGTCGTGTTCAGGCGGATTTCTGGACAATCTCTTCAATCAATTTGTCGAGCTTCTCAAAAGACACGGGTTTGGTCATGTGCAAGTTCATACCAGCCTGTGTCGACATGGTGATGCTCTTGTCATCCGACAAACCAGACAAAGCACAAATAAAACTGTCTTTTGACGCAGCGCTGTGCGACCCCCGAATTACTTTCGTAGCCTCATGCCCATCGAGATCGGGCATGTCGATGTCCATCAATACCAGATCAAAACGCTGTTTTTCGCAGAGCTCCACTGCAGGCAAGCCGCCAGTGGCTTGTACAACTTGGTGCCCCCTTTTCCCGAGGTAACGGTCTAGCAACTTGATGTTCATGGGGTGATCGTCCACCACCAGAATACTCAATGCTCGGGAGGCCGCCTCCACCACCTTATTTGAGGTAGTCTGGCCCTGCGCCGTGGCCAGCGGCAAATTCAAACTGACTGTAAACACCGAACCCACACCGGGTTCGGAACTGACATCAATTCGCCCTCCCATCAACTCGACAAGTCCCTTGCAAATCGCCAAACCCAAACCAGTCCCACCGTATTGGCGGTTAATTTCTCGACTGGCCTGGCTAAAGCGCTGAAACAACTTTTGCAAGGCTGGCTGACTGATTCCAATACCACTGTCAGCCACTTCAATAAACACCTCAATCCGACCCTGAGCAGGCTGTGAGGTCATCAACCGCATTTTGACATAGCCGGTATCTGTAAACTTCAACGCATTGGATACCAGGTTTTGAATCACCTGCCTTAGCCTGTTGGCATCGCCATGAACAAAGCAAGACCCTTCACTTTCATTGACCAGTGAAAATTCAAGATTTTTTTTGAGGGCGAGGTTGCGGTTCAGTGAATACACTTGCCTGACCATGGCATCCAGATCAAAAGGCGACGGATCAAGTTTCAAACCATTGGCCTGAATACGCGAGTATTCGAGCACATCGCTCAAGATCAAGTGCAGGCTAGTTGCCGAACTGGAAATATTACGGACATCACCGCGCAGTTCGGGATCATCAAGTTGTTCCTCGAGCAATTTGGAAAAACCGATAATGGCGTTTAGTGGGGTTCGCAGTTCATGGCTAATCGTGGCCAGAAATTCAGACTTGGCGCGATCAGCACTTTCGGCCTGCTCCTTGGCCAAAACCAGATCACTGACATCAAGGCAAACCGCATACATGCTGACACCCGGGGCTTTCGCCTCACGTTGCAAGGTCAACTGAAAGTACTGTGGCTCTACCCCACTGCGCCGGGTGGTCGAAAAAACCAGTGACTCTCGATTGGGAAAGGCTTCAGGGCGCGACAAGACGGTGCGAAAGGCAGCGTGGTATTTTGAATCGATGTGCTTCAGTACAGCAGTCCAATCGGCGATAAATTCGGCTCGGCTCAGTGAGAAGAAACGTTCAATTGAATTGTCGACATTTTCAACACGCACTTGCCCTTGCCCGCTGACGCTGAATTCAACAACAAAGCCATTCAAGCAATTTTCTACACTGATCAACCGGCGTTTTTCTTCATCAAAACTGGCCAACAACATGCCTTGCTGCTGGCTCAATCGATGCACCGTATCAACCAGTGTTTGGAAAAAATCTTTACCCGCCAAATAATCGGCGGTAACTTCCGCCCCCCCGACATTCAACAAACTTTCCTTGAGCTGGAAATTCATCCATGCACGGGTCAACACACTGCCCGCGACACAAGAAACCCCAACGACCACGGCCAGCAGCAAAAGCTGCCCAAACAAGGCCAGGTCGCCCAACTGCGTCCAAAACACAATTGAACCAACCACACTTACAGCAAAAAGCAGACACAACAAGGGATGATTGCGCCATGAGTCGTCAATGGCTTCTGAAACTACTTTTCCCAAAGTTGAAACGTTGGCCGGGGTTGCTTTCAAGAAAGTCACCTGTCCTGTGGCTCAAGCCGAAATGGTTCTGGATAAAAACTCCAGTGATCGACCTCTGGCCAATGCAGCCGCCTTTTGTTGATACATGGGGCGTCCCCAACAATTAAAGCCATGATCCACATTTGGATAAGTGTGAATTTCCACTTCGCGCTGATTCTCAAACGCAGCTTTGATTTGAGAAACCGCCTCCATGGGAATAAAACCATCTTTCTCGGCAAAGTGCATCAACATCGGAATTTTGGCCTGCGGCGCGCGATCAAGCGCGGTGTGAATACCGCCCCCGTAGTAACAAACGCTTGCGTCCACAGCCCCCACTGTTGTTCCCACCAAGTAAGACAGCATCCCGCCCATGCAGAACCCCAGACTGGCTACTTTCCCAATGACTTCCGGACGAGCTTTCAGCGCTTCGGCCGCAGCACACAAATCCTCAACTGCCTTGGGGAAGTCCATTCCCTGCATTAGCGCAAATCCTTTTTTAAAACCGGTGTCATCATAGCCAATGTCGACACCTGGTTCCTGTCTCCAGAATACATCCGGAGCCAACACCACGAAACCATCGCTCGCGTACTGGTCGGCAACTTCACGAATATGCTGATTCACACCGAAAATTTCTTGAATCAGCAAAATGCCCGGGCCCTTGCCTGTCGGTGGAAGGGACAAGTAAGCGTCAAACTGGCCGCCGTCTATGGCATTGATCGAGATTCGATGGGACTGCATAGGACTCCTCTCTGGTAGACAAAAGAAATGACTTTGAATTGTAGCAGTCTGGTTTTGTTCAGGTGCGCGGTCAAAGACTACAAAAAACCACATCAATTAAAAAATACTGTACACAGTTACAGTGTTTATTGTACAGTTGTTTCAAGGAGCAAATAAAAACAGCAGATGGAGAAATCAAGATGAGCATCAAACGATTTACTGTATTTTTTGTGTTGTGGGTGTTGGGTTGTGCCTTCGTTCTCGAGCCAGCGTTCATTGCACCCATGTTTGAAACCAGCAGCACTCTTGAGTTGGCCTTTGCCGGAAATCCGGGACAACTGGGCGGTCTTGAATTAAACACAAACAGCAGCACTGCGGTAGAATCAATGGACCATTTCAGAGTACTTTGTTTGCTCTACTTCGGCTTGCCTGTTGCTGTTTATTTGGCGACGCAGTGGAAGGAACTCTAATTCATTCGTGTTGAACCATGAAGTATGTAGTCGCAGGTGTGCTGAGTGTCGTTGCCGGTTTTTTAATTCAAGGCTGTGCAGCATCAAATCCCTATTTTGACTCGAGTAAGCCCCACCACAGGCCTGATGGCTTCGTGAACTCCGATGGCACCACTGTTTCAAAACCGATGTCTGACCTGCTTCGGTGGTACCGGGAGCGATTTGGAAAAGACCTGCCGCCACCTCCCGGCCAATTCATTGCAAGCTACGCAGATTTCCCGCTAAGGGCGTTCGACAAAAGCCAGCTTTCAGAATACACGGACACCACAGCCACTTGGCTAGGGCATGCAACGGTCATGGTGCGCGCCAACGGCTTCACCCTGCTGACAGATCCTCACTTTTCAGTCCGCGCGTTTCCGGTGCAATGGGCAGGTCCATCACGGAAAGTTCAATCTCCGAGTCGCGTGGAAAACCTGCCAAAAATTGATGTGGTGGTCATTAGCCACAGCCACTATGACCACCTGGACCACAACACCGTGGTTAAACTAGCCGAGCAGCAACCTGACACCCTTTTTCTGGTGCCACTTGGACTGGAGTCTCTGTTGAAAAGCTGGGGTGTCAGGAATGTGAAGGAAATGGACTGGTGGGAAACCCACACCCTGGGAGAAAACCAGGTTACTTTTGTACCCGCTTACCACTGGTCAGCGCGCACATTGGCCGACAGAAACAAATCACTGTGGGGCGGATGGACACTGAAAAACCCAAAATTGAGCTTCTACTTTTCTGGTGACACTGGTTACAGCAAAGACTTCGAGGAAATTGGAAGACGTCTGGGCCCTTTTGACTTCAGTGCGATTGCGGTGGGCGCCTACGAACCCCGATGGTTCATGAAGGCACAACACATTAATCCAGATGAAGCGGTACAAATTCACAAAGACGTACGCTCAACGAAATCAATGGGTATTCATTGGGGTACGTTCGAGTTGACCGATGAACCGCTGGATCAACCCATCGGTGATTTGAAACTCGCGTTGGAGCAACACAATGTGGCCCCAAGTGACTTCAAGTTACTGGGACATGGAGACACGATCAATCTCGATTGATCGTCGGAAAATCCTAAATGACTTAGATTGTCTGTCTAGGTCAAATCAGCTTGTTGAATTGGGGCATACAATGACGGACCAAAGTCATGGCCAACAGGTTGCTCAGCTGTTCGTCAGTGGCCTTGTCCGACAAAAAATGGAGTCCAGCGAACGAGCTCCAAGTTGCCTCGGAGACCCTAAACGGTGTGTCTTGGATAATCAGGATTTGCGTACCGGCCGCGTACATGTCCAGTAAAGTGTTTTGAATCAATGCGCTTGAGCGCTGAAAGCTGGCTCTAACCACAACCACGCCTACGCTAAGATTCTCGGCGGCCAAGCTCAGTTCCTTGCCCGTCTGACGAGGTAGTACCTCGTATTGACCCCATACTTTTTGAGCGAACGCGCACAACTTGTCCAGCAACTGTTTGTTGGGTTCCAGGACCACCACACCGATTGAGTCTTGAGCTGCTGACATCTTATTCGCCTTTTTGTCTAGGACAACTTTGATCATTTGACCACAAGCTCGTGGGGAGAGCAATGCAAATTACTCTATATGCTCAATAAAGATAATTAATATGCAGTGCGATAACCATTAACGCACATTTAGAGCACGCAAGGGCGCAAAGGTTCCGCCTGTTTTGACACCAAAACAGGGAACTCGTTGACAATTTCGGACAAAGAGGATTTGTCTGGATTGGAACTTAACTCAGATCCAAATAGGGCTTCAGTAGCTCATGCAGGCGCAGTTCAGCTCGCAGAGTTTTTAAGGTGACCAACACCCCGCCAATCCTCCGATGCAGGAATATGATTTCCTGAGGCGGTATCTTGAAATGCTTGGACATCATTTTCAATGCTGCAGTCTGACCCACTCTAGCTGGCAAGTCAGTGTCGCCAAACCGATATGCTCCCCCAGGGGTGTAAAGCCGCTCTGACACCATGGGGTCAAATGGCTTGCGAAACGGTTCAACAATCAATTCGGTTAAATCGCCAAACCCCTCCAGAAAGGATTGAGGAGTGTTGCTGTCCATCAAGCCGATCTCTAAAACACCTTGAGCAACCTCGCGTCGGTCTGCCTGAAGTGATCCACGAACAATGCGCCCATAGCTGTCAACAAAGGACTTGTCGAACGGACGCGTTGCACCAAAATCCAGCGTTACGATCTGATCGTTCTCTGCATCGGGATCAATGCGAACCCGGTAGTTTCCAAAATGAGGATCGGTTTGAACCAGATTCCAGTCAAAAAACTCAGTGACAAAAAGTTCAGCAAAACCCTGTGCCAAGGCATTCCGGCGTTTTTGCGACAAGGCTTGCACTTCTTTGGAAGAAACGGAATACCCGGGCTCATAACGCGTGGTCAGAACTCGTTGCGCGCAAAATTCTGGATAAACCTTCGGAACGATAAAACGCTTGTCGTCAACAAGCCGGTCATAGAATATTTCAGTAAATTCCCGCTCCTGGACATAATCGCACTCTCGAACCAGCATGTCGCGTAGTTCATTGAACACATCAGTCAAATCAAGTGCTTTGGGAGCCAAACGTGTCGCAGAAATTAACCTCGACAGGGTACGAATGTCCGTGTCAATCGCGTTGGCCACACCGGGATACTGAATTTTGACAACGACCTGCTCACCAGTAGCCTTAATGGTCGCCAGATGAGCCTGGCCCAAGGATGCAGCAGCAATCGGCTTTCGATGAATATCGAGTTTTGCTATTGTTGTTTCACCCAAGGCATCAATCAGTTGAGGCTCAACGAATGACCAGCTGACCGCCGGCGTATTGTCCTGCAGGGTGGCCAACACCTCGACAGCCTCTTCGGGCAGAAAATATTGCCCATAGAGAGAAAGCATTTGCCCTGCTTTCATCACACTACCTTTCAGGCGACCCAGCTCATCAGCCAGTTCTTTGGCCTGCGCGCGATAAAAGTTCCGATTGGCCTCGTCCTTGGATTCACCACGGCGGAAGAAATTGCGAACCGTGTGCCCTGCAATTTTGGCACCCGCACCCACCCCCATGCGTGTCAATGCAACATTTCGCTCAAAGGCACCGGTTTTGATGCGGTCCATGGTGCTGCCATCGGCGATAGCCCCCGAATTGGCTTCGGAGTTGTCGGGTTTGTCCTGCTCGGCCATGCTGCGAAAAGTCCTTGCGAATACAAAGTAAGTTGGGCGACATTGTAGTAGCTGGTCGCCCGGTGCTGATGAAAAAGCACTCTAAATCACCAAAGCATTTTCACTCAGGATCAGCGCATCAGTTTACGAAGTGCAGCGGGCGTAAAGTCGCCCGGTTTCACGGCCACATTGAATTCAGTGGCAGGTTCTTCATTCTGGAAAGCACTGAATACAGACTTGCGAGCATTCAAATCATGTTGTACTTCACCGGCGGTGTACAAGCCCGGCGCATCGTAAGCTTGCATCAGATACAACATTTTGACGCGCCACAATTCTCCCTTGGTGTCGTATTGGTCCATCAGGGCCACATACCAGCTGTCTTCATCCACATACATGGTGCGCTTGGAATAGATATGTTCGGCGCCCTGCTTCAACGTGCCTTCAATGACCCAAACACGGTGCAGTTCAAAACGTGTCAGCTCCGGTTTCAAAAAAGCATCACTGAGCATGTTGTCGTACTTCAGGCTTTTGTCGCTTAGCTTGTAGTTGTTATAAGGAATGTACATTTCACGCTTGCCAAGGAGCTTCCACTCAAATCGTTCTGGTGAACCATTGAATCCATAAATATCGTCCACAGTACGCAAAGCATCGGTATTGCCCGCCGGTGCTGCATGTACCAGTTCAGGTGCGCGCAATACCCGGCGCTGACCGGAATTCACGATCCATGCATTACGCGCATCCTCTTTAAAATTGAGGGTGTCAAGCACCAACAACGCTTCGCCTGATTGTGCGGAAGGCTTGGTCGATTCGCCGATCAGTGCAAACAACAGCGTGCTGCCTGCCTTGCCGATTGCTGGCGCCCACGCAATGGTTTGGCTGCTGGCAAATGTAATCGGCTTGCTGCCATTGCCTGCCACAAAGCCAGCTGTGTGCGACCTTAGAGTTTGTGCCGGGCGACGAAGCAAAGTATTCCAGACCGCCTCAAGACCGTTTTTGGGTTGAGGGAAAGGCACGCTGGTGGATTGAACCCCCTCAACCGCAAGGCCGCCATGCGCCAGCTTGGCCTTGCCAGCTTCGGCTCCGATACTGGTCATCATCTCTGAAGAAAATGCGGCCGTGCGATGTGTTTTGTAAACGGGAATGCTGTAGTTCGGATAGCGTTTGATCAAGGCGATTTGCCCGGCAGGCAAAAATTTCTCATGCTGAGCCAAATTACTCTGGTTCACCACGAACAAGGGTTTTTCACCTGCAAATGGATCAACGTAGCCCTTTTTGGGATCAAACCCGGCTGGCGCTTTGGTAAGCCCTCCAGTCCACTCAGGAATGGTACCGGCCGCATTGCCGGCTATTTCAGCGCCCAAGGCGTTCACTGAACCGGTTTGGGCGATGGCAACGGTGCCGCTCAGGGCAAACCACATTGCCGAGGCCACTACGCCTCGCAATAATTCAAATCGCATGTTGTCTCCTGCTGGTGGTTCTGCTTTTTCTTGTCAGTCTACTTTACCGCACTGGCGGGGCGCGCAAACAGAATGCGACAAAAGTCTGCGCCTTTGCCTGAACACGCAGGAATTTGCGCTGCAAAGTCGCTGGGCTTAAGCACTTGGCAAGCCATACCCAGTTCCTCCATGGCCAATTGCAAATGACCTGCTGTTTCAAAATGCAGGTGCACTTTGCCCCGAACAAAAATACCAAGGCCTGCAACGAAAGCCTGTGCAAGAGGATCGGAGTTTTGGGCCTGCAAGTGAATGTCGGAAAGATAAGCCCCCTGCTGAAACTGCGCCAAAGTCGAAGAAATTCTGGTCCACAGGTTCTGTACGGAGTCTTTGTCAAAATAATTTAGCAGTCCTTCAGTCACCACCGCCAAGCCTTGGCTGGTATCCAACTGCATGGCCAAACCATCCAGACTGTGTGCACCCTGCTCGGCAAAAGCGTCCACCACCTTGATGTGGTGATTCGGGCAAGCCCTCAGGCGTGTGGCCAGCAGCTTTTTCTTTTGAGCGACCATACCTGGCAGATCAGCTTCAATATAGGTAATCTTGTCGCCGTAGCGCTCAACAAAACGGCTTCCACGAGGCGACAAACCCGCTGCTATCTCAATGATTTGAGTGACTTTTCCTGACTCAATCAGTTCAGTCAGATGATGATCGATCAGATCGTGCCGGGCCAACAGAAAATCTTCCAGTGTCGGGCCACCGAAACTTCTGGACACAAACATGGTAGGCGCCAGTGCAAGGTGCAATGCACTGGCAGGCATGGATTTCAATTCAGGAATAGAACGACCTGTGGTTTGCCAAACCTGCCCCGTGTACAAAGCCGTGGGACTGATGCGAGCAGCAGACAGCCACTGCGAGGCCAGTTTTTTAACCATGAGATCCTCTAAACAATTGAATGTTCAAGCAGGGTTTCCAAAGGGATCATATCCAGTGCGGTTTGATTGGTTCCCTCCAAATACACAGGTGGCGCCACCCCAGCCTCATAGGCCTCCAGCCAACGGCTGGCACATACACACCATCGGTCTCCTGGCTTCAGCCCGGCAAATCGATATTGGGGCATAGGGCTGATGAGATCATTGCCCATGCGCAACTGGAATTCCAGAAACTCTTGAGTGACTTTTGCACACACTACATGCCGACCTAAATCGTTGGGACCGGTACTACAACAACCGTCTCGCATAAAACCAGTGAGTGGCGCATAGGAGCAGGCAAGCAAGGGCCCGCCGAGAACATTTTTATCTTGTTTCACAGTAACTTTCGACATGAATTATTTTGAACCGGGAACAGGCACGACGGCCATGGTGAGTCTGGAAATACAACTGAGCTTTCCACTGTCATCGTGCAGCTCAATATTCCAGACTTGCGAGCTTTTGCCGGCATGCCATAACTTGGCTGTGCCCGTCACTTTGCCGCCTCTAACGCCACGCAGATGATTGGCGTTGACCTCTTGCCCGACGCAATAAAATTTGCTGTTGTCAACCAGCAAATTGGCGCCAATACTTCCCAAGGTTTCAGCAAGCACCACATTTGCTCCGCCATGAACCAGGCCAAAGGGCTGAAACGTTCGGGTGTCTGCAGGCATGGTGCCGCGAATGTAGTCGGGCCCCACTTCGGTGATTTCGATGCCCAAAGCCTCACAGGCTGTGTTTTTACACATGGCATTCATGTTTTCCAGATTGGGAGTGGAAAACCAAATGGATTCTTGATTGTTTTGCATGGCTGCAGAGTCTCTGTAAGTTTAATTTGTGTCCTATTTTAGGCATGCAATTTAAACTTTGGGACGAGCCTCGATGAGTTTGGCCACTGTATTAGACAAATTTAGGGCAGTTTCATCTTTCAGGCGCTGGCTGTTACTGTACAAGTCCGCCTCGCTGAAGGAAAAACCAGCGCCAGCATGGGCCACGGCGATCACATTGCCACTGGAGCAAGGCGACAAAGCCATTGCATGCCCATCGAACGCATCCAGCAAGCGCTGCTTGCTCTGGGTTGAATCTTTCTGATTGCTTAAAAGATTGGCGACCAAGTACCCCTGCTCACTCAACAAGGCCTTGCAATTCAGGTAAAACGCAGTCGAGTTCAATGGACCTACCTTGGCTTTGCCATCAAAACCGTCCACCATGATCAAATCGAATTGCCGGGAATTGCGGCTTGCCTCAATAGCCACGTAGTCTGCGCCGCAACTCACTTCAACCTGAAAGGTTGGGGAAAACGGCGGCAGTTTGAAATGCATTTGCGCAGCTGCAACCACTGCATGCGATATTTCCACCACGGTGATTTTGCAGGCGGGCTTGTGCTTGTGTAAAAACTTGGGCAAGGCTCCCACCCCAAGACCAACAAACAAAGCGGAACGTGGCCAATTTGGGTCAGAATTCAGCAGCAATGGAGCCATCATTTCGCGGGTGTACTCAAGCTCGAGTGCATAGGGCCTTGCAATACGCATGGCCCCTTGCACCCAGTCACTGCCGAAATGCAGTTGGCGAACGCCCTTTTCTTCGCTGATCAATATGTCCATAGGGCGAAAGAATAACCGAATTATTCAAACAGGGCTTGCCCCATGAACAATCGGCTTCCTTCACTTAAACCCTCGACAAGATTCCAGCGTGGTGGCACCAACAACACAATGGTGGAGCCGTGCTCAAACCACCCAAGCTCTTCTCCCTTGTGAATGGGCGTGTGGGTGCGCACGCGTTGAGGCCCGCGGTCGGTTTGATTAAACACACGCCCAGTGCAATGCAAGCGAATGCCCGCAACCAGGATGGCCGCCACCGGTACGATGGCGAACGGTTCACCTTGCACGGTTTTGCCGCTCAACACCGCACGCTCATTTTTACAAAACAGCTTTTCTACGCGTTTCAAGGCCACGGGGTTTACATTCCATGTATCCCCGTGAATGTAATCCACTTGGTCCACCACTCCATCAATTGGGGAATGCATACGGTGATACATGCTGGCTGTAATCCGGATGGTAAGGTATCGATGCCCATGAAATTTCATCGCAAGTACTGGGTCTACCAGCAATTCTTCGATTGCATAAGGAAAACCTTTAACCTGAAGCAGGCTGCCGTCCTCCACTAGGCCATGGGCGCCCAGAATTCCATCGCAAGGGCTGGTGCCCAAGGCACTTGTAGCCACAGGCCGCATACCCGGCTTCAATGCACGGGTAAAACAATCATGAATGGAGTTGAACTGCTGCTTTTGCGCCTCGTGCAGGTTTAAATCGGCAAATTGGCGCCACAACCACAAGGCTGGCTGGGCAAACCACGGGTGTTTGATTTTGCTCACCTTGCCCATCAACCAGGAGCTGAACAAGCGAGGGATTCGATTGGTCAGCATGAAGTTGGCACTCTCCTGCAACTGAATGCGGGACGCCTGATGCGCAGAATATGCCTGTGTATTTTTTTGCAATTTAATCAGCCTGTCACCGAGATGGCGTACAACCTTACCTGTTGTATTTGACAGAAATGTGTATGAACCTTGACAGCCTGACTTTACTCATTGGCGCCAGCGCCAGTGCATACCTTGTATTCAAAGCGCACCGCCGGCTTCAGCTGTCGCGCGCCAAACACCCCGGCTTAAGCGGCCATGTTCGCATGGCCAAGCGCGTGTCGAAACTGATACCGCATTACAGCCTGGAAGGTGATTCGTTTTTCAACTGTGACGGTGCCAACGATGCGCTCGTTGAGAAGCGCCGCAAAGGTTTCCAGAATTTGTCCCACGACCTGCTGGGGCGTGCACCACAGGGCAAACGATTGCTGGAACAGGCCATCAGCAGCATTTCCGATGCGCAGTTTACTCACAAGTACCGCGTTCCCTTCCAGTTTAGAAACATGGTCAACGAGAATTTGTTGCCTGCACTTTTTCTGAGTAAATCAGAGGGTGTTCATCTGTGGGACATCGATGGCAATGCTTACATCGACGTGACTGGTGCCTACGGCACCAACCTGCTGGGCTACGACACTTACAAAAGTTTTATTCGCCAGGCAGCCATCGACATGGACCCCTTGGGGCCAGTGCTTGGCCCCTATCACCCTGTGGTGCTAGACAATACGCGCAGAATATTGGCATTGGCCGGTCAAGATGAAATTTCATACCACATGAGCGGAACTGAGGCCGTGATGCAGGCCGTGCGCCTTGCGCAATACCACACTGGTCGACAACGCATCGTGCGTTTTGCGGGTGCCTACCATGGCTGGTGGGGCGATGTACAACCCGGTGTGGGTAACCCGGTGAGCGCTGATAGAACATTGACGCTACAAGAGATGAGCCAACGCACACTGCATGTACTGGCCACCCGAAAAGACATTGCCTGCGTATTGGTAAACCCGCTGCAAGCCTTGCACCCCAATAGCAACGCACCCGGTGACTCCGCCTTGATCAGCAGCGGCCGCAAAGCGGGTTATGACAAAGAGGCCTACACCCAATGGCTAAAACAGCTTAGACAGGTGTGCACCGAGAACGGCATTGTGTTAATACTCGATGAAGTGTTTCTGGGATTCCGCCTGGCCAAAGGTGGCGCACAAGATTATTTTGGGGTGCGTGCCGACATGGTGACCTATGGCAAAACTCTGGGTGGTGGCCTGCCTGTGGGTGTGCTGTGTGGAAAAGCCGAATTGATGAAACGCTACCGCAACGACAAGCCAGCTGATATCTGCTTTGCTCGGGGTACATTCAATTCACACCCTTACGTGATGCAAACCATGAACCTGTTTCTAAGGCACATTGATGGTGTTGAAGTGGAACGGATGTATAAGAACGTCGACACCGTCTGGAACACAAGGCGTGCAGCACTGAACAAACGCCTGACGGAACTGGAATTGCCAGTTGAAGTGCAAAACATGACTTCAATTTTCACCATTCTTTACAACACCCCATCGCGTTTTAACTGGATGTTTCAGTTTTACCTGTTGCAAGCTGGCGTGATGTTGAGTTGGGTAGGTTCAGGGCGAATGATTTTCAGCCACAACTACACCGATTCTGATTTCGATGTGTTCTGCGACCGCTTTATTCAAGCGGCCCGCTGCATGCAAGCCGATGGCTGGTGGGACACCAGCGAGGCTTGCAACAGCAACAAGAAAATTCAGCGACGTGTGCTCAGTGAAACTTGGCGTGCCTTGACATCATCCATGGGATCAATCAACTGACCTTTGAGAAGATAGAAAGGCGACTTGTAATAAATCTTCACGTCATGGAATGGGTCGGTGATAATTTTCAGGGCCCAGACCAAACCTGTTTCAATGTCCCGGATAAAGAACAGGTGAATGGTTCTGAACACCAAACCACCCAAGCCCAGCCACAACCAAGATTCGCCTACACTGCGAACAAAACTGGTCATGTCTGCACCAGTAGGCGGCAATCCGAACGTAGACGGGCTGAACCAGATCAACACGGGCAAGGCACCCCAAATGCTCAGCAATATGACTTTGCGACGCAAGTTGTAACCCACCTTGATGTCTTCCTTGTGATCGTGCGTGGCATCGTTCACATAATCGTAGGTTTTGGGTTCGAAAAAGAAGTGACCGATTTGACGGCTGGTCATGGCCACCAACCACGCCACGAGGGCTGCAGACACAGGGTCAATAAACAGCAACACATAGCCAAACAGGAATGACAGCGCGCTGAGCAAGTGCAGGCTTTGATTGATACGGCTGTGGTGATAGTAGCGGTGGTCGTCCCAACGCTGTTCGTGCAAAGTCTCGAAGATTTTTTTCATTTAGGCGATACAAGGAAGTGTTGAAAAAGTACTAACTTCCCTTTATGCCAGTGTGATGTTGCGGTTTTGTGTCCGATCATTGCAATTGGCTGCTCAAGCAGCGTAGTTACTCGCCCAACCAGCGCGAATCCCAATCATTCGCCTGAAAACCTGATTCTCCCTTTTTGAAATTCACCCTGACTCACCTCGCTCGGCAAAAAAGCGGGCCGAGTCTCGGTGCCAGCCCTTGGCCGACCGTGGCGGATGAATTCAAACGGGCAGGTTTTCTTTAAGGCGAAGCGATTGGGACATCGCTGCTGATTGGCTGGAGTATGTTCGCTAACGTCGGTGAGTGAGGAATCGGGCAACCCCGTCGAGTTGGCGAAATAACAGTCGTCGCCTACCGTCCCAACTCTCCACGCGCAATCACTTCTTTCATGATTTCCGACGTGCCCGCATAAATGGTTTGCACCCGCGCATCGGTGAAGAATCGTGAAATTGGATATTCCTCGGTGTAACCGTAGCCGCCAAACAGCTGCAAACACTCATGGGTTAATTTCACCTGCAACTCAGTCGACATCAATTTCAGGATGGATGCTTCTTCAGTCGTCATCGCCCCCAGTTTGAAGCGCGCCTCACACTGTCTCAAGTAAGCTTTGGTCAATTCCAGCTGTGCGCGCAGCTCAGCCATTTTGAATCGCGTGTTTTGGAACTGCGAAACCGTGCTGCCAAACGCCTTGCGTTGGGTGACGTATTCTGCAGTTATCGCCATGGCACCTTCACAGGCACCGACGGCCTGAGAACCCAGGCCCAGGCGCTCACGCGGCAGTTCCTGCATCAAATAAATAAAGCCTTTATTTTCCTCACCCAGCAAGGCATTGGCGGGCACGCGCAGGTTGTCGAAAAACAGCTCTGCGGTGTCATTGGAATGCTGACCCATTTTTTTGATGCCTTTGCCTTTCTTGAAACCAGGCAAACTGCTGTCCACCAAAAACAGGCTGATGCCTTTGGCACCTTTGGTGGTATCGGTTTTTGCGGCCAATACGATCAGGCCACAATGCAAACCATTCGTAATGAAAGTTTTTGAGCCATTGATCACCCATTCGTTCCCGTCGCGAACTGCGTTGGTGCGCATGCCCGCCAAATCACTACCCGCCCCTGGCTCAGTCATGCCAATTGAACCCACAATTTCACCCGTGACCATACGGGGCAACCACTGTGCTTTTTGCTCAGCAGTGCCCAGGTTATTGATGTAGGGCATCACGATGTTGGCATGCACATTCAAAGCGGTGCTGAGCGAGTGCAAGTTCAAGCGACAGGTTTCTTCCAGAATCATCAGAGCCACTTCGAACGGAGCTCCGGCGGCGCCGAATTCCTCAGGCATGTCTGGCCCCAACATGCCGGCGGCACCCAGCGTCAGCCAGGCTTCCTTGGGCATCCAGCCGTCTTTCTCCCATTGGTCGTAGTGCGGAATCACCTCTTTTTCGAGACAGCGCAACAGCATGTCCCGAAACAAAGTGATGTCCTCATTTTCAGCCATTTTGAATTGGTCTACGGTGCCCATGATGATTCCTTTTTCAGATGCTTCTATTACTTCGCCTGCATGCGAATGCTGCCATCGATACGGATGGTTTCACCGTTCAGGTAATTGTTTTCGACAATACTCACGCACAGGCGACCATATTCAGCGGGCGCACCGAACCGCTTGGGGTTTTGAACCATCGCGATCAAGGGCTGGCGGTATTCCTCAGAAACACCTTGCATCATCGGCGTGTCAAAAATGCCTGGGGCAATGGTCATGACCCGAATGCCGTAGCGACCCAAATCGCGGGCCATGGGCAGGGTCATGCCAACCACACCACCCTTACTGGCTGAATAGGCAGCCTGACCTGTTTGACCATCAAATGCAGCGACCGAAGCGGTGTTGATAATCACGCCACGCTGGCCGTCTTCATCGGGTGCGTTCTTTGCCATGGCTTCAGCAGCCAGGCTTGCAATGTTGAATGTACCAATCAGGTTGATATTGATGGTTTTCGCAAACGCCTCAAGGGGAAGTGCTTTGCTGTCGCGGTCCAGCGTTTTTCCTGCTGTGCCCACACCTGCACAGTTGACTGCGATGTGAATCGCACCAAAGGCAGCTAAAGTTGCATCAATGCCCGCGCGAGCCGACGCTGCATCCGCGACGTTTACTTTCTGGAAAATCACTTTGCCGGGGTGCGCAGCCTGCGCGGCCTTGCCCGCCTCTTCGTTCATGTCGAACACCGCCACCTTGGCACCAGCAGCAACAAATTGCTCCACCGTTGCAAGGCCCAGACCTGACGCACCACCCGTAACCACCGCTACCAAATTATTCAGATTCATTCAAAAGTCTCCAAAAACTGCTGTTTTTATGAAATAGATAGACCATTAACCACAAGGTTAACGCAGAAAAGACCATCAAGGTGGAGGATGAATTCGAACGAACGTTCGTTTTTAAAGCATGGTCCAAATCCACACCCCAATTCAGCGCCCTTTCTTTAAATCCACATTCAAATAGCGCCAAAAATCGGCAGCCACCGGTGAAGGCCGTTTGCCATTGGGCCGAACCGTGTACCAGTTGGCGTGAATGGGAAAGCTTTGTACATTCAAAACCTGAAGACTACCTGCGGCCGTGCCCGCATTCAGGGCATGTTCGGAAAGTACGGCCAAACCCATGCCGCCTTGCACCGCCTGTTTAATGGCCTCATTGCTGCCCAGTTCCAGCCGTACAGTCGGCTCAAAACCCAAACTTTCAAAATGCGAATCACAAGCCAAGCGGGTCCCTGAACCCCTCTCCCGCAAAATAAATGGGTAGCGAGCCAGTTCGGTGTGTTTGATACGCTTGCGCTGGGTTAATGGATGGTCGGCGGGTGCAACCACCTGCAAGGAATTGGTCATGAAGGCCTTGGCCTCCACATCAAGATTTGCGGGAGGTTTGGACATGATATAGAGGTCATCAAGGTTATGTTCCAGCCGCTGAATAACACCATTGCGGTTCAACACCTCCAGTGCAATTTCAACTTCCGGATATTTGGTGCAGAAATCGCCCAACAGGCGGGGTACAAAATATTCGGCTGTACTTACCACAGCCACAGTCAGCCTGCCTCGCCGAAAACCTTTGATGTCATCAATCCTCTGCTGAAATGCTTCCAGTTCCGCCAACATGGCACGCGCCGTAGTTTCAAGCTCCAGACCAGCGGGGGTTAGGTAAACCGCCTTGCCGATGACCTCGTACAAAGCCAAACCCACTGATTCTGCCAGCTCCTTCATTTGCATAGACACAGTGGGCTGGGTGACATGAAAATGCCTCGCAACCGCTGTAATGCTCTTGAGGCGGGCAAGCGCAGTGAACAGGTGAAGCTGCCGAAGAGTCAGATTCATGGTTTATACCTCGCCATTTGCATAACCTTTTAATAATGATATTTTCTTTTTTTCTGATTTTACATGATTGATCATTGTGAATAGCATGGGCGCACTTTCAATATTCCGCGCATCATGAACAACTTCACAGACCCCGCAATCCTGTTCTTCCTTCTGGGCATTTTCAGTGGACTGATCAAATCCAATCTTGAAATTCCTGCACAGGTCAGTCGATTCCTCTCCCTTTACCTGCTGATGGCACTGGGCCTGAAGGGTGGTTTTGCCTTGCATGAATCAGGATTCAATACGCAAGTGCTGGGCGGTTTGGGAAGTGCTGTTGTGCTGGCTGTTCTGGTGCCTTTGATCAGCTACCCAATCTTGAAGCGCTGCATTTCCGCTTTTGATGCAGCCGCAATCGCAGCAACCTACGGCTCGGTCAGCGCGGTGACTTTCATTACTGCGGTGCAGTTTCTCGAAAAATCCGACATCGCGTATGGTGGCCATATGGCTGCCGCCATGGCCTTGATGGAATCGCCCGCCATTATTTTGGCAGTGCTCTTTGCCAACATGGCACGCAAGCATGGGCAAGGTTCTAATTCAAGCCCGGCACCTGGAAAAGGCTTTGCTCACCTGCTGCAAGAATCGTTCACCGAAGGCGCACAGCTTTTGCTGCTGGGAGCCATGCTGATCGGCTACATGAGTGGCGCGGAAGGCAAACAGGCCATGCAACCCTTCACCGGCGACTTGTTCAAGGGCATGCTGGCTTTCTTCTTGCTCGACATGGGCTTGACCACAGCCAAACACCTTCCGAAACTAAAAACGGTTTCTCGCTGGATGGTGGCGTATGCGGTAATTGCGCCGATAGCACACGCCGCCCTGGCTTGGGTTTTGGCCAAAACCACAGGCGCCAGTGTAGGTGATACGGCCTTGCTCATGGTGCTGGCCGCCAGCGCTTCCTACATTGCCGTGCCCGCTGTGGTGCGCTATGCAATACCGGAAGCAAACCCGAGTCTGTATGTTGGGCTTTCCTTGGGCATTACATTTCCGCTGAATATTTTGGTGGGTATACCTGTGTATGTTCAGCTGGCGGGTGTGTCACTGTAATCACCCCAACAACTCAATTCCATCCAGTTCCCGCGCACACACTTCCCGCATCACCGCCACAAAGTCGGCGGTGTAATGTTTGCCCGCGATGGCTTTGGGTAAAGCGGCGTACAAGGTTGACATCAAACCCTTTCTACCCAAAGGCACCTGGGCCACATAACCGCGGTCCACATAGCCTTTCACCGCCCAGGCTGGCAAGGCTGAAAGCCCGCGTTTGCTGGCCACCAATTGCAACAGCGCCACAGTCAGTTCGCTGCTGCGGCGCTTCACCTGTACACCGGCGGGAGTCAGAAAATGCTTGATCACATCCAGCATGTCGTCGGGCACCGGGTAGGTTAGCAAAGTTTCACCAGCAAAATCAGAGGGCTTTAAATAGGTACGCTTGGCTAGTTTTGAATCCACAGGCACCAGGCCTACCATTTCGAACCGAAACAGCGGAAAGGAAACAATGCCCTCCTCCTCGCAAAGTTCGGAGACGATTGCAAGTTCCGCATCGCCCTTGTGCAATAGCCCCACCGGGTCTGCATGAAAACCGGAAACAATGTCCAGTTCAACTTCCGGCCATCGGTTGCGGTACACATCCATCGATGGCATCAGCCAGTCAAAGCAGGTGTGGCACTCCACGGCCACACGCAGCGGGCCGCCTGCCCCCTGCTTCATTTGCAAAATATCAAGCTCGGCCTGGTCCACCTGCCCCAGCACCTGCCCGGCCAGCTGCAACAGGCGTTGCCCCACCACGCTGAAACGGCTTTGTCCACCCTGTTTGTAGACCAGTTCTTCTCCTAGCCAGTCTTCCAGCGCCTTGACTTGATGCGACACCGCACTCTGGGTAATGCACAACACATCGGCCGCACGGCTAAGGCTGCCGGTTTGTTCAATGGCCTGTAGGGTACGCAGGTGGCGCAATTCCAGAATACTTTTTGACATGAATTTTATTCACTATTTTCGATAATATTATTCGTTTGAATAATACTCTGTTTATGTCGATCATGATGTTTTAATTGCCACACAAGAAGAAACACCATGATTAAAACGCACACCCTGGGTTTTCCCAGAATCGGTGAAAACCGTGAATTGAAATTTGCGCTAGAAAGCCACTGGCGCGGCGAAACCACTGAGGAAGAACTGCGCGCCACCGCGCATGAACTACGCCTGAAGCACTGGCAGGCTCAAATTGATTCCGGACTTGATTTCATTACTGTGGGCGACTTTGCCTTCTATGATCAAATGGCCGACCACATTCAATTGCTGGGTTGCGAGCCTGCACGTTTCGAGTTCAAAGCAGAACAATCCAAGCTGCAACGCTACTTCACCATGGTTCGTGGAAAGTCAACCGAGAACCACAGCTGTACGCATGTTCACGAAACCTGGGCTCTGGAAATGACCAAGTGGTTCGACACCAACTACCACTACATGGTGCCGGAATTCACATCAAACACAGTATTTAAGGCGCATACAGCAAGCCTTGTAGAGCAAATTGAACAGGCCAAAACCTTGAACCATCCGATCAAAGTCAGTTTGATTGGTCCGCTCACATTCTTGTTTCTAGGTAAAAGCAAGCAGGCAGGTTTTGAGCCGTTTGATTTGCTCGAACAACTGCTTCCGGTGTACGGCCAAATTCTGGCCGAGCTTAAAGCAAACGGCATTGAATGGGTGCAACTGGATGAACCCGTTCTGGGCCTGGACCTGCCCGGCAATTATCTGGCTGCATACGAACGCAGCTACTTGCAACTGAAAAGCAGCGGCGTAAAAATTTTGTTGGCTACTTATTTTTCAACCACGCAAGGGCATACCAGCCCAGTGTGCAAATTGCCGGTAGACGGTCTGCACATTGACTGCGTACGCGCTGAAGAGGACTTGCCTTTGGTATTGGACTGGCTGCCCAACTACAAAGTGTTGTCGCTCGGCTTGATCGATGGTCGCAACATCTGGAAAACTGACCTTCAGGCCGCGCTTCACCAAATCGCCAAATCTTTTGATGCCGGCAAAGGTGAAGTATGGCTTGCACCGAGTTGCTCGCTGTTGCATGTGCCTTACCGTTTCAACAACGACACCACCATCAACCCGCTTGTAAAACCTTGGCTGGCGGGTGCCATCGAGAAACTCGAAGAACTGGAGTTGCTTAAGCAAGCCGCTAAAACGCAACTGCAAGGCAAAACACTGACTGGTGCTTTGGCATCGCTTTGGAACGAACATCAAGCCACTGTCAAACAACGCACTCAAAGCCCTCTGCTGAACAACCCGGAAGTGAGGGCCCGCCTGGCTGCATTGGCTCCGACCGCCGACCAGCGTGGCAGCGAGTTTGCAATTCGCCAGCAGTTGCAACGCAAGCGTTTTGGACTGCCCGCCTACCCCACTACCACCATTGGCTCGTTTCCACAAACCAAAAACATTCGCAACTTGCGTGCGCGGTTCAAGAAAAACGAAATTGACGAAACCACTTACTGGCAACACATCAGTCAGGAAATTCGCCAAGCCATTGAATTCCAGGAACGTATCGGCCTGGATGTGCTGGTACACGGCGAGGCAGAACGCAATGACATGGTTGAGTATTTTGGCGAGCAACTCGAAGGTTTTACTTTCTCAGCCAACGGTTGGGTACAAAGCTATGGTTCACGTTGCGTAAAGCCGCCAATTCTATTTGGTGACGTATCTCGCCCCAAAGCAATGACAGTGGATGTAGCCCGCTTTGCCCAAAGTCTGAGTGAAAAACCTGTAAAAGGCATGCTCACAGGCCCCGTCACCATTTTGCAGTGGAGCTTCGTGCGCAACGACCAGCCCCGCGCGACGACAGCACTACAAATTGCGTTGGCCATTCGCGATGAGGTTGCCGACCTGGAAACTGCTGGAATTGGCATGATTCAAATTGATGAACCCGCCTACCGGGAAGGATTGCCACTGCGCAAGGCACGCTGGGAGGATTACTTGAACTGGGCAAGCAGGGCTTTCCGAATTTCAGCAAGCCCGGTGCGGGACGACACGCAAATTCACACCCACATGTGCTACTCGGAGTTCAACGATATTTTGCCCGCCATTGCCGCAATGGATGCCGATGTCATTACCATTGAAACCAGCCGTTCCGACATGGAATTGCTGCGCGGATTTGGCGAATTTCATTACCCCAATGAAATTGGTCCGGGTGTCTACGACATTCACTCGCCCCGCGTACCGGCTCAGGATGAAATTGTTCGCTTGATTCGAAAAGCGGCACAGGTGATTCCACCCGAAAATCTGTGGGTGAATCCCGATTGCGGCCTGAAAACACGAGGCTGGGAAGAAACCGAGGCGGCTTTGGCTGTGATGGTGAAGGCGACACAGGTATTGCGGGACGAACTGCAAGCTAAAAACCGGTCTGAAAAAACTGCTGCATAATTGCTGCACAGGGGGTTAAAAACCCCGTGGGCACGGGAAAATAGGACCAATAACACCTATTTTCCCGGAGACCCCACACCATGAAGCACGACCCCATCGTGATCGTATCGGCCGCCCGCACCCCCATGGGCGGTTTTCAGGGCAGCATGTCTGGTTTTACAGCCAGCGAACTGGGCGCACACGCCATTCAACAAGCCGTGTTGCGCGCCGGGCACCCCACCCTGTCTGAAAAAGTGGATGAAGTGATCATGGGATGTGTGTTGCCAGCAGGCCAGGGGCAAGCACCAGCCCGCCAGGCCGCGCTTACTGCAGGTTTGCCATTAAGCAGCGCCTGCACCACCATCAACAAAATGTGTGGCTCGGGCATGAAGGCCATTATGATGGCGCATGACAGCCTGCTTGCCGGTAGTGCCGAAGTGGCAGTGGCTGGCGGCATGGAAAGCATGAGCAATGCACCCTACCTGCTGCCCAAAGCGCGCGGCGGTATGCGCATGGGCCATGGGCAAGTGATGGACCACATGTTTCTTGATGGCCTGGAGGACGCCTACGACAAAGGCAGGTTGATGGGCACTTTTGCCGAAGAATGTGCCGACCAGTATCGCTTTACACGCCAGGCGCAAGACGAGTTCGCGATTCGTTCACTGACCCGGGCCAAACAAGCCACGGAAGACGGGAGTTTTCAGTGGGAAATTGCTCCAATCGAAGTGGTCAGCCGCAAAGGCACGGAAGTCGTCAGCACCGATGAACAGCCCCTGAAAGCAGACCCGGCCAAGATCCCCACGCTGAAACCTGCCTTTCGACGTGACGGCGGCACAGTCACTGCTGCCAACAGCTCATCCATTTCCGACGGCGCCGCCGCTGTAGTGATGATGAAACAAAGCCACGCAGAAAAACTGGGTATCAGGCCTTTGGCGCGCATACTGGGGCATAGCACCCATGCTCAAAAACCGAGTCTGTTTACCACTGCACCGGTTGGTGCGTTACAAGGGCTGTTCAAAAAAACCGGTCTGAATGTGACACAAGTTGATTTGTTCGAGATCAATGAAGCATTTGCCGTGGTGACCATGGCCGCCATGGTTGACTTGAACCTGCCTGCGGACAAGGTGAATATTCACGGCGGCGCTTGTGCTTTGGGTCATCCGATTGGTGCCAGTGGCGCCCGAATTGTGTGTACCTTGATCGGGGCACTGAAAAAGACGAACGGAAAAATCGGCGTGGCCAGCTTGTGTATTGGTGGTGGTGAAGCCACGGCACTGGCGATCGAACTGATCTAAAAGAATCTAGAGACAAAATGATGGAAAGTGTTGTTTACTTTTTGCTGGCTGCTGCCCTGGCGGTACCCCTGTTCAAGAAATTGGGCTTGGGCGCAATCTTGGGTTACCTTGCAGCCGGCGTGGTCATTGGCCCCCAAGTGCTAGGGCTGATCGATGACCCGGAAAAGGTTCTGCACTTCTCGGAAATCGGCGTCATTTTGTTGCTGTTCGTCATTGGGCTTGAACTGGAACCTGCCAAGCTTTGGGCCATGCGTGCCCAGGTGCTGCTGTTAGGCTCGGGTCAATTGCTGATTACAGCAGGCATCATCTACGGTGTGTTGGCTTTTCTGTTCGAAATGAATGGCAATGCTGCGCTGGTGATCGCTCTGGCACTGGGCCTCTCCTCCACCGCATTCGCCATTCAGTTGATGGCTGACAAAGGCATCTTGGGCAATGAGGATGGCCGGCGTGGTTTTTCAATGCTGCTGTTTCAGGACCTGGCAGTGGTGCCCATCCTGTTTGCTGTACAAGCCCTGGCGCCCATCGAGCCCGATACCGACCCTGGTCAATGGTGGCTTGCACCTGCAGCCATCCTTGGTTTGATTGTATTCGCTCGCTATCTCATCAACCCGGCGCTGCAATTTTTGTCCCGCTACGGCGGACGTGAAATCATGACGGTGGTGGCCTTGTTGATTGTCTTGGGCGCTGCGGTGGTCATGGAACATGCCAACCTGTCCATGGGTCTGGGTGCCTTTATGGCTGGCATGATGCTGGCCAACTCTTCCTTTCGTCATCAACTCGAGGCCGACGTAGAGCCCTTCAAGGGCTTAAGCCTGGGTCTGTTTTTTATCTCGATTGGCATGACCTTGAATTTCGGCTTGCTGATTGAATCGCCTCTGACTGTGATGTTTGGCACCCTGGGACTAATGGCATTGAAAGCAGGAGTCATCATTGGGCTGGTTATGCTGGCAGGCGTTCCCTTCCCTCGTGGCCTGATGCTGGGCTTGATGCTGTGCCAGGGTGGTGAATTCGGTTTCGTGATTATGGCCCAAGCCATGGACTTGCGCTTGCTGGGCGAAGGTACAGCAGGTATGGTCAATTTGATGATTGGCATCTCAATGGCACTGACTGCACCCGCAGTGTTGTGGTTTGAGAAATTCACCGACAAACAGATCGCCAAAGCCCCGGAAAACATCGAGAAGTTTGACAGCAGCGAATCGGAAGCATTGATTCTCGGTTTCGGACGTTTTGGCCAGGTGACTGGTCGCATTCTGGCAGCCAACCAAATTCACTTCACCGCACTGGACAAAAACGCCGAACACATTGAGTTCGTAAAAAAATTCGGCAATCAAGTGTATTACGGTGACGCGTCTCGGGCTGAAGTACTGGAAGCGGCAGGGATTTCCAAGGTACGTACCGTCATTGTTGCGATCGACGACCCAAAAATGACTCAAGCGATCGTCGAGTTTATTGTTCATCACTACCCGAAAATCACCATCATCGCCCGCGCCCACAACCGCAATGACTATCTTGCCTTGAAAGCGGCGGGTGCACATTCGGTGGTTCGTGAATTATTCGCAGGCGCACTGGAAGCAGCCACCGAGGCACTTCATGCCCTGGGTTACAGCGACGGCCAAGCGATGCAAAAAGCCGAAACATTCAAACAACACGATGAAAGCCTGCTCAACAAGCAGGCCAAGGTACTGGGCGACAGCGAGAAAGTCATTGAGATTGGTCGACAGGGACGAGAGGAACTCGAAGCCATCTTCCAGCAAGATCAACGGGCAGCAACTAGAAGCTAACATGGAAATTATTCAATTTTTCAGAGACCTCGAACCGTCGGTGGAACAGGTTTTCAATTTTCTTGAAGGCCGTCTGGGCAAGCTGATATTGTCCATCGCCATTTTGATGTTGGCTACCACCATCAACCGCTTGATGCACTGGCGACTCCTACGAGAAACAAAAGCCACACCACCCCAAACCGGCAATGTACGGGCTACATGGGTTCGGCGTAAAAACATTGTTTGGGTCACAGCGCTATTGTTGGTGCTGGCTTTATGGTCGGGACAAATCACAGGTTTTCTGATTTCTTTGGCTGCAATCGGTGGCGCATTGTTGATTGTCAGCAAAGAGTTCATTCTCTGCCTCTGGGGTGCTTTGGTGATTTCATTGAACAAAAGCCTGCGGATCGGTAGCACCATTGAAGTGGGCCAATTCACCGGGCAGCTGGTCAACACCGGTTTTGTCACATTCGAACTGGCTGAAATTGGACCGTCGAAAAAACAGACTGGTCGTCTGCTTTCTCTACCCAACAGTTTAGTATTCACGCAGGCCATGAAAAACTTGTCGGTGTACGGCTCATATGGCATACACCTGATTGACTTTAACTTCGACAAATCGGTGAAAATTCAGGCCGCTGAATCGCTTGCGCTGAAACTGGCCAACGAGGCAGGCAAACACTGGATCGATGAGGCCGAGCGCCATTTCTCTGCTGTAGAACGCGACAATTTCGTGGACTTGCCCAAGGCAAGGCCTGAAGTCTTCTGGGCAAGCGTAGACGAAAAATGTTTGCGCATGACCTTGCGCTTTGCCTGTCCATTGAACAAACGCGGGCAGCTTGAAAAATCTATCGTGAAACGATTCTGGGTTGAATACTCGGAAATGGCACCTCCCATGCCTGCACAGAGTCAGCAGAATACTCAGCAGTCTTCAATTGCCAATACCACGTCTTGAATTAATGTGGCCCGCTTTTTGTCATCAATCAAATCAAGCGGGTCGGTCAAATTCAGAAAACGTGAACACTCCACCGCAGGCGATACCAGGTAACCCTGTACATAATCAACACCAAGTTCTTTCACTTCTCGCAAGGTGTGTAGATCCTCTACCCACTCGGCTACACACTTGCAACCCAGGTCATGGGCCAAGCCCACAATGGCGGTAATCACAGCATGGCTTTCGGTGCTGTGGCAAATATTCTTCACGATAGACCCGTCAATCTTGATCACGTCTGCATGCAGGTCCATCGCGTACCTGAAATTGCTGTACCCCGCACCAAAGTCATCCAGCGCGATACGCACGCCCATACCTCTGACTTGCTCAATGAAGCTCTGCACGGCCTGTAGATTGATCACCGAACCTACCTCGGTAATCTCCAGACACAGTTTGGACGCATGCTGTTGATGCGCCTGAATCAACGCCAATGTATCCTGAAGAAATGTTTCATCATTCAAGGAACCCGGCGATACATTAATACTCAGGACGCTCAACTTGTTCAATTGCTTTGCATGTTGAGCGAGAAAATCAAGTGATCGGCTTAACACCCAATTGTCCAAAAATGCCGTGTACCCTCCTCGCTCGCAGGCCTCAATCAAGAATCCTGCCGATGCAAGCTTCCCATTGTCATCCTTGATCCTTAACAAGGCCTCAGCGTAGAGAGAACCATTGGACTCGTTGATGGCCAGTATGGGTTGCCACGCCAAAGTCAAGCCAGCGGGCAATTGTTGATCATCCAGTCGGCGTATGGTTCTGGATTGGTCCAGCAACCTACGGGTCTGATTCTGCTCAAAAACAATCCTCTCCACCTTGCTGTTGCGTTTCGCTTTCAGCTTCGACTCCCGCATGGACATCTCAACGGTCTCCATCACATCGAGCACATTGTCCACCAGACCCTGAAATACCACCGTGGCGAGCACGGCCGTTTGAATGCTACGGCCATCCAGTTGAAAAGGCACCGAATCAAGCCGATGTAAAAATGCATCGAAGGCCTGTTCCGCTTGCTCAAGGTCGCTCTGGTGAATCATGATTGAGAACTGATCAACATGCAGCCGTGCTATATCGCCGTGGGCATTCATGTGCCGATATAACTCTGTATAAAACGCCTGCAACAACTGATCCGAAACTGCAAGACCATAAGCGCTGATCAAACGTGAAAACTGCTGAATATCGACACAAAAAAAAGTGAAACTGGCGGTGCGTCTGCTCAGCTTGTTGTGGATCGTGTTTTGCAAACCCCGGCGGTTTAATGCACCAGTCAATTCATCGTGTGTGGCCTGGTACTGCAAAGCCAGTTCGCGGTCTTTTCTGGCTGTGAAATCACACACGACCCCCACAAGTTCCTGGTGATCGCGACTCACCACCAATTCATACCAACGAGTTTGTCCTTCGCTACCCAACACAGGCATTTCCCGCCTGGATGATTTCCCTGGATGTTCTAGCAAGTTAAATAGGGCAGCAAGTCGCTGCGGCTGCAGAAAGTCGAGTGTAGGCCTTCCGTCACGGTTCAGAAAAAGGTCGGTAAACTGTTTGTTGAAGTGAATCAGTTGACCGTGACGCGTGCAAGTGAACATCGCCGAGGGTGCAATATCGAAAACACTCTCAAGGCGCTCGTGGGCCTGCTTGACTGCCTGCGCTGCCAACTGTTGCTGCCGTTGTGTTTTCCTTAAAAACTCAGCCAAAGCCACAGCAGTCATCACACTGGCCAGTACCGTGACTGAAGCACTATTGAAATACTGTAACAAGAAGCGTTGATCAAACCAGGCCGACAATACTTCTGCCACAGCACCAGTGAGTGATATCAGCATGGCAGCGAGATAATAAATCGCTACTCGGTCACGTTTTTCGAGAAAATTTTGAATCACGACCCACGCTACAGCCGAGGCCGCCACCAAACTGATGGGCCAGAACAGTTCGAGAAAAGTCCGGTAAGGGGAAAAAAGCGCCAACACCGTCAAAAGAGCACTGGCGCATTGCAAGGCTCTCAGAACTCCCAACCAAGAATCGCGTCGAATGTTCTCAAACAGATGCCACACAATCAGCACCGTCGAAGTAAAGTACATGGCCAAGGCCAACATTCGAGCCCGCATGAGCGGCTCAGATTCAAGGTCAAAACCAAAGATTGAATGGTCCCAACCTTCGGACAAAGCCACCAATCGAAGACTGGCAAACAGCCAGAATCCATAAATGACAAACAGGGCGCTGCGGGTCATGAATGCGGCGACTGCTACCATGCCAATCATCAGATAAAGCACACCCTCCAGAAAACTTTGCCGACGTTCAGAAATGACAGTCGCTGCATTGAAGTTTCCGGCAGTCTGTAAACCAATTTCGAGACTTGCTGGCCCAATGAACTTGAACTGACAAAGCACACCTTGCAAGCCAGTGCTATTTACAAGATGCGCTGATACCGCCCGCCCCTGATTGGCCTCCAGTTGAATTTCCTGCAAGCTGCCGCTTTGCATGGCCAACCAACACGAAGACTGCACAAGATGCCGCGACCTGAAGAAGATTTTCTCGTGCTGTTGTGCCATGGTTTGCGACACACTTGCGTAAACCCAAAAAGGTGTCTCGTTCAGATGAGTGCGCAATACAGGCAGCTCGGGTTGATTTTTGAGTTGTTCAATCACACTGAACAAGCTGCCGTGTACCTCATTGTCCGAGAGACTTGAGAATGCCAGCGGCACCTCGTCGGGGCTGTTCTCCTCCAGAACCGATAAATTCACAAAAGACACAATCAGAAAAAAACTCAACAAAACCACCGAGAGGAATGGCACCCAGGATATTCTCTGAAAAGAGTCGGCGACAGCTACAGGCATGACAATCATCCAATGGACCGCACTTGTTGTTGGGTTTCCAGTTGCAAGGTACGCATCTGAATGTTTTGCAGCAAATCAGGATGCGAACTTGCGAAATAAACTGAATGGAGCGGATTTGCACTGAGCAACCAACGTGCTTCAATGTGAAATACATCAAACCAGAGAATTCGATGGGGAATCATGCCGATGTGTTTCATCTCTACAAACTCATTGGGCTGTAGCACATCATCAAGTTCGAATCGTCGGTATTGCCTGTCCACCGGATAACGCACACACAGAAAACAGCGGTCCACCAGCTTGGCCCTGATGTACCAATACGCTGCCTTGATCAGCATCAACCTCAACGTCAAACCATTGGACCGAGCAGGGATGGCCAGCCTTGACACCTCGGCAACTCGACCGGTACTCAGGGCCTTGGGCAATACATACGACTCCTCGAGACGAAGCTGCCGCTGATTGGCAATCTGTACCCGCACCGTACCAATACAACTTCCATCCAGCTTTGAGAACGCCAGCAGTACCGCGGAGTCAGGATGAGCATCATCAGCATCGGGTTTGGCCAGCATTTCACCGAGCGACGGAAGATGCCTTCCGTAGGCAAGTTGCCGGGCTTTGGCAGCCAACTCCAGCTCATGCTCGGTTTTCGCAATCGCGATCCAGAACGGTAACAACTGCGAGGTGGAATCGAACAGAAAGTTGACTTCTGAAACACTGGACATGGGGTTCTCCGGAGAATGGATTCACATTAAATATTCCACATCCAATTTGCGTCCCCCCGTTCGGGTTAAAGCTCCGGTCACCCCCTATCACCCTGAGGGCCTAGAAATAATCGGTATTCCGAATATCAATACAAGGTTTATTGAGTGTGAGAGAATCTGGCAAAACACAATAAATTCAGGAGATAAAGCAGAATGAAAAAGAAAGAGTTTGACTTGATCGTCTTTGGTGCAACCAGTTTTGTAGGTCAGATCCTGGTGCAGTATTTGTGGAGGCGACATGGCATGAACGGCGAAATCAAATGGGCCATTGCCGGACGGGATGCTGACAAGCTCGCGGTGCTGAAAAACAGACTGGGTGAACAGGCTCGAGAATTGCCAACGATTTTGGCCAATGCCAGCCAAGAAACCGACCTGCAAAACCTGTGTTCAAAAACCAAGGTGGTGGTTTCAACAGTTGGGCCGTATGCCTTGTATGGATCTGGCCTTGTCAAAGTTTGCGCTGAAACCGGCACGGATTACTGTGATCTCACCGGTGAAGTGCAATGGATTGCGCGAATGATTGAAGCCCATGAAGAGACTGCAAAGCAAAGTGGTGCTCGTATCGTGCATTGCTGCGGTTTCGATTCCATTCCCTCTGATCTGGGAGTGCTGTTTCTACAAAAGGCCGCCAGTGTTCAATATGGCGAACCTTGCCAACAAATCCGGATGCGGGTTAGAAAACTGAAAGGAGAATTTTCAGGCGGTACCGTGGCCAGCATGATCAACGTAACGCGAGAAGTTGCGGCAGACCGGTCACTGGCCAAAAAGTTGGCTAACCCATATTTGATTTCACCTGCCCGCCTGGCTGCACGTCAACCCAATGTCAGCTTCGCAGAATTTGATCCAGTGGCCAAGAGCTGGCTGGCTCCCTTTGTCATGGCAGGTATCAACACCCGTGTGGTTCATCGCAGCAACGCTCTGCAAAATTACGGATACGGTAAAGAATTCAAATACGACGAAGCCATGATGACAGGCAACGGGCTCAAAGGCCGAATCACTGCGATGGGACTGGCCAGCGGCATGGCTGGTTTCTTGATTGGTGCTGCACTTCCACCAACCCGTTGGGCACTTGAAAAATTCGTGGTTCCCAAACCTGGTGAAGGACCGAGCGAGACTTCGCAGCAGCGAGGCTCTTATGACCTGCGCTTTTATGGCACCACCAGCAAAGGCAATACCCTGACCGCCAAAGTCACAGGTGACATGGACCCTGGTTATGGTTCAACCGGTAAAATGCTGGGTGAGGCAGCGGTGTGCCTGGCGCTGGACATTCAAAAGCACGCAGGCGGATTCTGGACCCCTGCCTCGTTGATGGGAGAGCAATTGATGAGCCGCTTGCAGCAACACGCTGGGCTCACCTTCGAACTGTTGCAAGATTGAACCACTAAGACACTTCAAACCTGGCCAGCAAACGTCCAAGCTGGTCATACAGCTCCATACGCTGGCCCAGAATATTCCAGCTTCTAACCTGGGCCAGTGTGCTGATTAGTTCACCATCAACATTACCCTCGTTCAAACAGGCCATGCGTGTGGCAGCGACTAGGTTCAATTGAACGAAACGGCCGTCGAGAGTATACGTACCCAACAACTGGTTACACCCACCCGAGCCACTCAAACGACTATTTTCGGAATGAAGCATCAAACCCGGTGCTCTCCCAGATTCGGGTAATACCACTGGCTTGCCATTGAGTTGAACCAGCGTCCAGAACTGGTCTTTCAAATTTGCGGAATGCAAACGTGTAGCGCAATTCCCAAGCGCAATATGTTCATAACGCAGCGGAAGCAAACTAGGTACCAATCGACCACCCTCCATGGAGGGTGCAAGCTTCAAGTGACCATACATTGTGGCCAGCAGAGCCTGCCCAGGCTCATTTCGACGTTCCAGATATTCGCGTTCCAACTTGATATTGTCACCCTGTGCCAGCACTGGAAAACTCAAACCAGAGACGCATTCTGAAAAAAGACCACCATCCGCGAGGTACACATACTGTCCGCGAAGCGGAAACAACTTCAGGTCAAGTGAGTCAGCCGTCTGGGTACGATTCAGATGGTAATTCAGGTTTGATAAAATGGTGCGCGCTTCCAGATCCAGCATTTCAATAGAATCCGTTGAATTCACCCGGAAATAACGCAGATTTGAGTTTTGCCCCTGCATCACCACGATATTGCCGTAATGCGACATCACCCAACGTCCCAAGTCGCTGGCTTGATTGGGAGGAACTTGCCCCGCGTAGCGCTGGCGGGAAAAGAAAGTACCATCGGACTGCAAGGTAATACTTGTTTCAATTACCTCACAACTGGCGCAAGGCAAAGTACCTGAAAAAGTGGCAGGCAACTGGGGCAAGGGTACTGGTACCGCAGTCGTTGCATTCGCTGCACCAGGCTGCCAAATCACAAGGGCCATCAAGGTACCCGCAAAGAGTTTCTCGAACATGGGAATTGCTCCAGCGAAGTTGTCCATCCGTGATTATTACATCCAAACATTTGCACTCAAAGTACAAGCTTCATCTCATGGGGGTTTGTTACATGCAATCTGGAACACGTTTTGGCTGGTCACTCTTTGTTTTTTTGCCGTTTGTGTTTGCATGTACGGGTGAGGAACCTACGGCTTTTCCCACCACGCGAACGAATCCGTCAACATTCGAACAGAGGAGTCCCTGCTTTAACAACTCTTGCGCGAGCCTGCAGGAATTGTTGACGATCCCCGATGCAGAAAACATGATTTTCTCGGCTGAAGGCAGGTTGTTTGTGTCAGGCGGGCAATCCGTGATTGAGGTGCTAAAAAATAACGATGACTTCGCGGCTCGAACACTGTCCAGCGGTGTGTGTAACTTCACTGGTTTGGCGATTGCAAGAAACACCCTCTATGCCAATTGTGGTGACGGTACCCTGTGGGCAGGGGCAATGAACAAATCGCCCATGACCATTTCTACAGTATTTAACTATGAGGGCATGGCACTGCCCAATGGATTAACCAGCAGCGCAGACGGTCAAACATTGTATGCAGTGGATGGACCTGTCGCTACGAACTCCCTGCCCTCGCCCAAAATTGTGAAGCTGAAGATTGCTGCCAATAACCCGCTTCAAGTTGAGAATCAAACAACATGGTTAGACTTGACGGGTCGCTTTCCAAACGGAATTCAACGTCGGGGAAATCTGCTTTATTTCACGGATTCTGAAATACCAAACCTGGGTCGTTTGAATGTGGTGCCCATCCAAAATGATGGATCGGCAGGTATGCCTTTGGTGCTGGCCACGCTGGAAAACCTGCCTGACGACTTTTCAATTCTTCCCGATGGTTTTGCCGTCACCTACTTTTTTACAGGGCAAGTAATCAAGCTGAATTTTCAAGGTGAGCAAGTAGACGGCTTTAACCCACTGACTTTTTCGACAGGCACCTCACAGGTTATGCAGGGTCGTCCACCACTATTTTCCACCACTGACCTGCTGGTAACTGAAAAAGGAATTCTGGGCGAGCAAAGTAGCCCCATAGGCAATAAATTGACTGTAGTGCGGAAGACAAATAACAACTAGAGACCTCTCACGTGCAGAACTGCAAAAAACACTTGTATTGATAATTATTATCATTTACGATGAATTCTCATTTGAACGAATTGGGAGTTCTTCATGCAGCAGGAAAACTGTACAGCTCAACTGGGTCAATGGCTGGCAGGCAGCGAAAACGGCTCAGTCTATTATTGTCAGGAAACCGAGGTGGTTTCTCTGTGCCTTCATTACATGACCATGCGCTTTGAAGCTACTGCATTCCGGGATTTGCTCGGAATGATGGGCTTTGCGCAAGCCGAAATTCAACGGATCAAACAAGCTTTGGAGCACCCCACCCCGCAAAGCCGGAACAGGCGACATGCAGGTGGCGCACTTCACTGATTCATGCAGGAAATAGCCCCATGAAAGCCAGTGTATGTATGAACAAATCGATGGATACCTTGCTGATTGAAAACGACGCATTGTGCAGACAACTGGCCAAACTGCAGGAACGCGCCAGTGAATTGATTCAGAAGCGATCAGCGGAGGTGGAGCAATTGACCACGGTGGTGGAGTACCTCAGTGCGGAACTCCACGACCGTGAGGCGATGATTTTATTTTTACGTGCAAAACTCCAGGAGTTCAGGAAAATCGCTGAACTCCAGTAAGCAGCACCTGATTAATTGGTTTGCAGGTAACCAAAATCAAATTTGTGCGTGTCGTCATCCACTCGCACAGTCACGGTAATGTCTTGCGCACTGCTGGCAGATAACTTTTTAGCCACGATAATTTCACCCTGTGTTTGTTCACCAGGTCGCACCACTTTCGGTTTCAAACTGTACTTCTGAATTCGGTCGAAGTCCGCAAACGCTTGTTGTACATCAAGCCTGTCATTGAAATCGGTTTGAAACAGAAAACCGCTGCCATGAAAACCTCTGTAAAACGGTGGGTGATAAAACGGGCTGTAAAAAATCGGGGCCCTGAAACCGTAGAAAGAAAGCCGGTTTTGTACGTCCTGAATCTGTGCCTCATAGCTGACCACTGTGGCCGGCTCGCCATTCAAAGTAACCGTAATATTCTCTGTTGAAAACTCGACAGGAAACTTGCCTTGGTTCACAAAGGTGACGTTGAAGCGCGGATTGTCGAACTGGCGCATTGAGTTGTAGACCGAGCCCACCTGCACCATGTGTTTCTTGCTGGAGCTCAGAGATTCAAACCCCTGGTTTTGAACAGGTACCTGATTCTCTGCAATCACGGGTCGAACGCTGTACATGGAAGCACATGCACTCAAAAGCAAAGAAGCCCCAAGAACCACACCTGTTGACAAGCTGAACATACGCATTTGAATCACCCTTTTGCTACTGGAGTTACCGCACAAACTACCGCCGTGTAAGGCCTGCTTATTTTATCCATAGTGCATAGACCGTGATCGACATTCTTGGTTCACGTTTTGCGGGCTGGCACAGTTTCTGCATTGCAGCAATCATACATGCTGTTTTCGAGTCCAAAGCCGGAAATCGAGACTGCGTGGGAGGGTCAATCGCACCTTTTGAGTGCGCAAGGCTTTCATTTGCAGCAAAAACGGGCAAAGGCGCTCACCATTTGAATGAATCTACTGATTTTTTCAAACGGTGGGCGCTTTTTATTTTGATTTCAAAAAAGAGCGATTCGTCATGAACGACCATGCCAAGCTAAATCTGTTTTCTTTTGCAGGAAAAATGAAAATCCTCCATATGAGCTGGATTGCATTTTTTATTACCTTCTTTGTTTGGTTCAACCATGCACCCATGCTTGGCGCCATTGCTGAATCGCTGAACCTCAGCAAGGAACAGGTCAAAACCCTGCTGATTCTGAATGTGGCGCTGACCATTCCAGCCCGAATCCTGATCGGCATGTTGACCGACAAGTTTGGTCCCAGAATTGTTTATGCAGCCTTGCTGTTTGTTTCTGCGATTCCCTGTTTCATGTTCGCTTTTTCAACCGACTTCGCACAGGCCGCCATTTCCAGATTTCTGCTGGGCTTCATCGGTGCGGGGTTTGTCATCGGTATTCGCATGGTCAGTGAATGGTTTCCAGCTCACCAATTGGGCACTGCCGAGGGCATTTACGGTGGTTGGGGCAACTTCGGCTCAGCCGGAGCAGCCATGGTGCTTCCCACTCTTGCCTTGGTATTTGGCGGGCCAGATGGCTGGCGCTACGCAATTGCGATGACCGGTGCAATCTGTCTGGTATTCAGTGCAGTGTGGTATTTCAATGTCAGCGACACCCCAAAGGGCTCTACCTACTTCAAACCCAAGAAAAGCGGTGGCATGGAAGTCACCAGCGTCAGCGATTTCTACTTCATGCTGCTGATGAAACTGCCCATGTACGCCGCATTGGCGTTGTTGATCTGGAAATTGTCGCCCGAGGGGGTCAGCATGCTGAGCAGTTCAGCGGCCAATATCCTCTACGGCATTTTGGTATTGATACTGGTTTACGACTGCTACAGCGCCTACAAGGTGAACAGCGATATTTTCAAAACCCCTGTACCTGAATTGCACCGCTACAAATTCAAACAAGTGGCTGTGTTGAACGTACTTTACTTCGCCACATTTGGTTCTGAATTGGCTGTAGTTTCGATGTTGCCATTGTTCTACTCGGAAACCTTTTCACTCAGCCCTGTGTACGCAGGTCTTGTCGCCTCCATGTACGCTTTCATGAACCTGATGTCGCGCCCCGGTGGCGGCTGGATCAGCGACAAATTTGGTCGCAAGCGTACTTTGCTAATTTTGACTGCTGGGCTGGCTGTGGGCTATGCCCTGATGGGTTTGACTGAATCAAGCTGGCCATTGTGGTTGGCCGTGATCACCACCATGGCCTGTTCATTTTTTGTGCAGGCCGGTGAAGGCGCTGTATTTGCAGCGGTGCCATTGATCAAGCGCCGCTTGACTGGTCAAATTGCGGGCATGACAGGTGCGTACGGCAATGTAGGTGCTGTGGTTTACCTCACAGTGTTGTCGTTTGTCAGCTATCAGGCATTTTTCTTCGTGATTGCTTTAACAGCCGTGGTGGGCTTTATTACACTGTTGTTCATGGAAGAACCTCAAGGCCACATGGCCGAAGTGAAAGAGGATGGCACAGTTGAATTGATTCGGGTTGGATAAACAGACAACGACCAGCAAAGGCACCATGAGCAGCACTCTGCAAGTTCGGTTTGGTGGTTATTCCATCGCAGGCCAAAAACCTGTGAATCAGGATGCCTTTGCTGCATGGTGCGGGCAGGCCGAGTCCAACTTGCTGAAAGGTGCAGCTGCCGCCATTGCCGATGGCGTGAGCAGTTGTGCTGACTCTCATGTGGCCAGCCAAACGGCGGTAACCAGTTTTCTCGATGACTATGCCGCCACTCCCTACACGTGGAGCGTTCACAAGTCAGCCCGACAAATCATTTCCGGTCTGAATGCGTGGATTTATCAACAGAATACCAACCGGGCCAGCCACAACGACAGCCTTTTGACCACTTTCAGCGTGGTGGTATTGAAATCCAATACCCTGCACTGTTTTCATGTCGGGGACTCCAGGGTGTATCACGTGCGTGGCGATACGATTGAGCGCCTTACTCAGGACCACGTTCGAATTGAACGCGGACAGGAATATTTGTCGCGTGCGCTGGGTGCTGACCGTCACCTGGAGTTGGACTACAGCACATATGAATTGCGGGTAGGTGATTTGGTGTTGCTGAGCACCGATGGCGTTCATGGTGTTCTGAAACGTACCGAGATGCTCGCCCTGATTGCACAGCATGGCAGCACCAACTTGGAGCTGCTGGCCAAAAAAATGGTACAAGCCGCCTTGAATGCAGGTAGCGATGACAACCTGACTGTGTTGCTGATGGCGGTGGATGCCCTACCCCATGAAACGCTGGATGAAGTACACCGCAAACTGACGCAATTACCCATACCGCCAGCGCTTCAGGTGGGCAACAAAATAGACGGTTATGAGGTACAGGAAATCATATTCAGCGGAACCCGCAGCCACATGTACCGTGTGCGCGACATGGAAACTGGCGAACAATTTACGTTGAAAACACCCTCGCTGAATTTCGCTGAGGACGCGATGTACCTAAGCGGTTTTGTTCGCGAAGAATGGGTGGGACAAAGCGTGCAACATGTGAATGTGATGCGAACCCATGTGCCCAAACGCCCCAAGCAGTTTTTGTATTATTTGGGCGAATACATTGAAGGCATTAACCTGCGGCAGTGGATGTATGAGAACCCCACCCCCAGTGTGGACACAGTGCGTCGCATCGTAAAACAAGTAGTTGCCGGGCTGCGAGCATTCCAGCGTGCCGACATGGTGCACCAGGACATCAAACCCGAGAACATCATGATTGACTCAACAGGTCAGGTGAAAATTCTCGACTTCGGCACAGTCCTGATTGCTGGCGCAGATGAACTGATTTCGCCCTTGGACAAATCGGTACCACAAGGGAGCGTCAATTATGTGGCCCCAGAGTACCTGATGGGTGAAGTGGGCACATTCAAATCAGATTTGTTTTCACTGGCCGTGGTGGTGTATGAAATGCTGACTGGTTCCCTGCCCTTTGCGGAAAAGTCGGTGAAGCAAGTCACGCTGAAAAGCTATAGCGACCTGCGTTACATTCCAGCCAACCACTCGCGCCGTGATTTACCCCTGTGGGTAGAGGCATGCCTGCGCAAAGCGCTTCAACCCAACCCACGGTATCGCTACGATGCGCTCAGTGAATTTTTGCAAGACCTGACCGTGCCTAACACCATGCTGGAAGCCAGTGTGGCCAAGCAACCCCTGATTGAAAAAAACCCGGTGTTGCTGTGGCAAGTGCTGGCGGCAATTTTGCTGGTGATGAATTTGATACAGCTGTTGATCAACTAATTGGCCAACTCATTCGCCAACCAAGTCGTCAACTAATTTGCCAACTAATTTGCCAACTAACGCGCTAATACCTGGGCGGGCATGGGTGCCAAAGGCGCTGCCCGAGAGCTGCTGCTGGGTTGAACAGACATGCCATGCAGGATGACTGAATCAACCTGGTTTTTGAATCGTGGCGTGGGCAAACGTGTGGGCTCATCATTTGCAAAACTCACCATTTGTACACCCAACACATCAGGAGCATTGTCTTGCAGCTTGTTTTGCCACCAGCATTCAAACACGGCTTTGTCTTGCTCCAGTTGCACAATGCCGTAACCGTGTTCTACCCATTCCATGAACTGCACGTGCTTGTTGCCCAGCATGGTGGCGGCCTCGATCGCCCTGCTGGCTGCAACATGCACGGCAAATGGGCTCCCGGGTAAAGCATTGGCTACAAGTTCATCGGCCCCACCCCGCCCCATGGACGAAGGTGCAAATTCAACAGCGGCTGAAGCCGCGCGCAAATTCACACCGGGCAAATTGGCAGTGGCTGCCCGCTGAAAACCGGCTGCAAGATTTTCTGGAGATGTCCCCTGCCTCAAAGTGGGCACCGGTGGGGCAACCTGGTAATCATTCAGCAATGCGGTTTGATCGTCTTCCACAACATCAGAAATCCAGTTACCGTGCATGTCGCCGGAGACAAACACGGTGCCGTTTACGGAAGGAACATCGGCTGTGCCGCGCAATTGCGAAATCAACAAATTTCGCTCGGTGTTGTAGTCGTTCCAGCGCACAGGCAACGGCACAACCGGTGAGCCCACTACATTGGGCACGACCCACGGCGCAATCCAGGTTTGGTTGTTCAACACCTTCCACACCACACCTTCCGCTTCATCTTTGCGAAGTTGTGAAAGTAGCCAATCGAACTGTGCTTTGCCGAAGAGGCTCGGTGAACCTTCCGGCAAATGCGATGCATCGGCTTGCAAACCATAGCCGGGCAGATAACTTTGCGTATCCAGCGCTCGAATGCTGGCCAGTGGGCCAAAGTTCAAACTGCGGTACACCAACAAAGGATCGACGGGCACGGGGTATTCGGTGTCTGGGTAAAAAATGAATTCACCGCTGCCATCGGCTTTCACAGGGCGCGAGGGAGTCCATTCCCAAAAAGCGCGTGTGGTGTCTTGTAAAGTGCAAGTGGACTCGACACCTTCAGGCAATGTGGTGGGCAATTCATTGCCAAAACCCGGATCGATATCATGATTGTCCCAGGTAATGAACCAGGGATGTTGCTGGTGAGCTGCCATCAAGTTGGGGTCTGAACGAAACAGTGCGTAACGCCTTCTGCACTCGTCGATGTTCAGCCAATCGCGATAGTCAACATAAGTAGTGTCCTCGATATTTTTTCGAGCCCGAACCTGTTCGTCTTCGTCGACAAAATCGTAAATGTAATCGCCACAGTGAATCACCAAATCCAGGTCTTCACGTTTTGCAATGGCACCGTATCCGCTCCAGGTACTGGACCAGTAACTGGAACAGGACACCACTGCCAGTCGAATGGCTGAAACCATATCAGCCGGAGCAGTGCGCGTACGCCCCACAATACTGCTGTGCGGGCCGGTTTTAAACTGATAGTAATAAGTGGTGGCGGGCTGCAAACCCTGAGCGTCTACTTTCAAGGTGTAATCGTGCTCTGCCACCACACGCTGGGTGCCACGGCGTACTACATTTTGCATATCGGCTGTGGTGCTCACCAGCCAGCGCACCTGCACACCTTGGGGTGGGTATTCAGGCAAAGTAATTCGGGTCCACAAAATAACGCGGTCCGCCAGGGGGTCACCACTGGCCACGCCATGTGCGAATGGCATGGCCAATACCATGGGGAAATCAAAACCTGCAGGCTCGAATCCGGGCTGTGGCAAGGGCTGTTCAAACTCATTGCTGGCGATTGGGCCCCCAGGGCCAGGATCAGAAGGTCCTGCAGGTCCGCCAGGATTGGTGCCCACCAACACATCATCACCACCGCCGCAGCCCACCAATGTACTGGCTGCCATCACTTTCAACACATCACGCCGCTTCATCCCGTCACCTTTACTTCGTTCTTCTAGCTTGTACTGCCCAAAGCCCGGAAAAGATTGAAAACACAAAAGAGCAGGCTTACTAGATGACGCGTCTTGATTTTGAAATGTGTCAAAAGCATGGCCGAACCTCGGACCTTTAGCCATGGAGCTGCCCTTGCAAGCCGGGCCGCTTGCTGGAATTGGCGAACTGGTGGCCACGGGTGTCGACAATATTTTTGCGCCAGCTGGTTTTACCGTGCGCCCTGTGGCAAGGCATTTGAGCAACCCGGTGCTGGGTATTCCCGATTTACTGGGCTTGACCGGTTACAACTGGCACATGTTTCCCGATGGTGGTGCAGTTTTCCCGACTGAAGATGGCGGTTGGGTGTATGTCTCGAACAGCGAAACCGAGGCACCACAGGGTGGCGTGGGTGCGCTGAGGTTCAATGCGCAAGGTGAGGTTCAATCAGCCTATCGAATTTTGACCGGAACGGCCCGCAATTGCGCAGGCGGGGCCACACCTTGGGGAACCTGGCTTAGCTGTGAAGAAACTCAAACTGGCATTACCTGGGAATGTGACCCGCTGGGCAGCACTGCAACAGCGCGTGCATTGCCAGCGTTGGGTGTGTTTAACCACGAGGCAGTTGCGGTGGACATGACGACCAAAACCTTGTTCCTGACTGAGGACGCGGGTGACGGCCGTTTGTATCGCTTTGTCTCTGGGGTTTGAACATGGAGCAAGGCAAATTGCAGGTTCTGGAAATTGTGGGTTTCGAGGCTGGCGCCTATCAGGAAGACATTGCTGTGGCCCAACGCGTTCACCGCGTGAAGTGGGTGGATGTTCAACTGGCGGGTCCAGCTTTCTCCCCGGACGGTTCACGGCTTTATTTCAGTAACCAGCGTGGACCCAACCTGCCAGCCTTGCCCGGCCTGCCCAAATTGCCAGGCACTGGGGCCACCTATGAATTGCTGATACCGGAGGAATTCCGCACCGCAATAGATTCCACTGTGTCGCCCACCTGACACAATCTGAGGGAACACTCAAAAATATGGGGTTGGCTTGCAAGGACAGTGTAAGCCGAGCCCCGAATGATGCAAAAAATACCGATACAAAGATTATCCGGTTTTGTGTTGTAGAAATATCTTTGTAATTATTCGAAGTATGCTTTGCTAATCATGTATCAATACTAAAAATAGAAGGTCCATCTTGGCCAAACCTGTCCGCAAGTCCAAAGGCAAAGAAGTCACTCCAATTAGCGAAGGCGCAAAACTGGTCGATCAGTATTTCGACCATGTGGGTGAAGCATTCTTGCGCCATGCCCCTGAGATTAACCCCGAAAAACTGCGGGATTGGCGCCCCAAATTGTTTAGTTTCACCCGCTTAAACCCGTGGTACGGGGGCTTGGTTGGAGTGCACCGAAAGCGTATCGGCGTGGGCAAAGACAAATTGGTGTGGCTCGAAATCGGCAGTGAAAGTAGCCCTGCCCTGTTGTTGATGCATGGCTTCGCAGCCGCCAAAGAACACTGGCTGCCGCTGCTGCCTTTTTTTGCGGGTCAATTTCGTATTTTGATTCCGGACCTTCCAGGTTGGGGTGAAAGTGGCTTCAACCCGGATCGCCACTACGGCCTTGAGGATCAAACCGAACGCCTTCACGACTGGCTCACTGAAATTGGTGTTCACAAGGTGAACGTGGTGGGTAACTCCATGGGGGGTGCCTTGGCAGGCCTGTTGGCCGCCCGCTTTCCTGAAATGGTCACCAGCCTGGTATTGATGGATGCATTGGGCCTGCCCGGCACCGAGGAGACCGACTTCATTCGTGAGGTACTTCGCGGAAAAAACCGGCTGGTTCCACGTGCCCCCATGGATGTCATCAAATTGACTGACCTTGTATTTCACAACCGGGCCTTGGCAGCATCAGCGGCTTTTTTCTCAGCCACTGAACTCATCCATCGCCGCGATGTAAACGGCTTTCTCTTTCAGGAGATGCTCAGCCGCCGCCCCGACTACACCAAAGCCACTTTTGAAGATATTTCGGCGCCCACGCTGGTGATGTGGGGCAAGCAAGACGATGTGCTACACATTAGTTGTGCATACGAATTCGAACGCCTGATCAAGCGCGCAGAAATGTGCCTGTTTGACGGTGTCGGCCATCTTCCAATGATCGAAACCCCCTATCCCTGTGCCCAAGCCATCAAGGAGTTTGTCTTCAGAAACCTGTAAGCTCCAGTCAATTGTCTAAATTGTAGCAGAATGCTACAATTTGACTTATTTAATGCGCTGATCAGGAAGTACATCATGGCCAAAGCCTCTTCACCCATTCGGATCCAGTCTGATTTGATGAGCAATGCTGCGGTATTAGGCAAGCTCCATCACCGCAGCGCGGCCGAGCAAATCGAATATTGGGCCAGCATCGGACAAAAAGTGGAGAGTTTGCTAGACCCGGAGACGTTGCTGCAAATTAAAGCAGGACTGTTGCGCGTCAAACTGGAACAGGTCAATGCGCCACCAGTCAGCGCCGACTGGGTATTTGGTAATTTGGACATGAAGCGCACCACCGGTGAGTTGATAAACGAAGTGAGCCACAACAAGGTTCGCTATCAAGCCAGTGTTACCCACCCCGGCCTGCTCGAGCAAATTGGCCCCAAGGGCACAATCAAGATCGGTCAATTTGAAAATGGTCAGTTCAAGCCTGTCAAGCTGGCATGAAGCAACTGTGGCTACTGGTGGGCGGCAATGGCGCTGGAAAATCGACTTTTTACCGCACCCAGTTAAAGCCTTTGGGTATGCCGTTTGTCAATGCAGACGACATTGCCCGTGATGTATTTCCCCATGCACCCGAGCAACACAGTTACGAAGCTGCAAAAATTGCCGAAAACCTGCGCAATAATTTGCTTGAACAAGGCAAGAATTTTTGCTTTGAAACCGTGTTTTCCCATCCCTCCAAAATTGACTTTGTGGCTAAAGCCAAAGCACTCGACTATCAAGTCGTGATGGTCTTTATCCACCTAGAACATCACGGGCTGAACAAAGCCCGCGTACATCAACGCATTGAAACAGGAGGGCATGCCGTGCCTGACGAAAAAATTGAATCTCGAATTCCGAGAACAATTGACAATGTATTGGCGGCCCTGGCCCTGTGCGACGATGTGTGGGTGCTCGACAATTCAAGCGCACAGCAACCCTATCAAAAAGTTCTTCGGATTCAAGGTGGTACCTTTCAACAATTTGTTCATCCCCTGCCAAACTGGGCTTTGGACTTCAAGACACAGTGAACGAATGAACCAGACTAGGGTCACACTCACTGTGGCAATTTCCCAGATAGCGTAATTTGCGATGAAAGCGGTGATTCGAACCCGAACCTATTTGCTCATGGCGTGTTTAACCCTGTTGGGCGCATGCAGCGCCATTAAACTGGGATACAACAACTCGGCCAGCTTTGCCCACACTTACCTCACCAGCAAAGTCGACTTCGATTCCGAGCAGTCGGCTTTGTTAAAAACCAGTCTGAACAAAATCGTAGCGTGGCATCGAAGCGCCGAACTTCCAGTACTCGCCAATGAACTGCAAAATGCCCGGCAAGCTCTGGCGGCGCGCAATGGCGTAATCAGGCCAGTGAATGCTGACGAGGTACAACAACTGAACATGGCGATTAGAGCCTCGCTCAAGCGCACCGCCGAGGAAGCAGCTCCTTTGATTGCAAAAAACATGTTGGGTCTGTGGCCCAACCAGGTGTCCGACATCCAAAAAGCGCTGGAGAAATCCAACACCGAATATCGTGAAGAACGCTTGATGCAAAACACCGATGAACGAGTGCGCGAATCCGCCGAACGTATGAAGGAACGTTTCGAGCGTTGGTTAGGCTCATTGAACCCGGTACAAGTGAAGCAAATCGAAGCATGGGCACAAAGCGAAATTCACTGGTCCCAATCGCGATATGACAAACGGCTTGAGCGGCAGCAGCAATTCATGACCCTGGTGAACAAAGCAGCGAACCGACAAATTGATCAGGTCACGTTAAGCCGGGAAATTGCGCGCCTGCTCAATGCCTGGCAAACCCCAGCCACTGTGGTTGAGCGGCAGCAAAGCGAACAGCGGCAAAAGGCGACCATAGCATTGATTGTTGATGTTCTTAATTCAGCCACCGCAGAACAACGCAACAACGCCGCTGATCGTGCAGCGGGTTGGGCGAAGGATTTTCAAATTTTGGCCAGCAACAATTAACCCCCCCCTCTTGAATCCATCAGTACTTTACTGAAGTAAAAGTTCTTTAGACCCAATTCACTTTTGGACTTTTACTGTGCCCTGTACATCCCGAAAAACACTGATCGCTTTAAGCTTTAGCGCGCTGCTGATTTCCTGCAGCAGCGAAGACTCCGCAATTTCCAATAACCCAGGCACTGGTACACCAGTCAACCCGCAAGAGACAGCGCAGTGCAGTGAGCAATCCTGGTTTGCAGGCGTCACCGAAATTTGCAACGGGGTATTGGTTTACCGTGACTATGTGTACGACGATTACGGCGGGGACACAGGCCTGATTTCCCCCAGCCCCGCCTTGCTGAACCTGGCCAGCCGTGCCGGGCAAATGGGCAACCCCCTGGCCAACACTCCCGGTTTGTTGTCGCCCACGGCGGGCGATTCACGTTACCCGACAGGCGCAGAAAGCACTGCTGACCTGGTCGAGCTTCGGATTAGCCGACAAGGCAACACGCTCACTGCAAGCTTTGAGATGAATGCCCTGTATGAAGCAGGTCAAACCATTGCGGCCCTTGCCGTCGACACCGACAACAACCCGTCGACGGGCAGCGAAACCTTGATGGGATTGACCGTGCAAGGTGCAGATGTGGTCTATGAGTTCACCACGGGCAACACGGACACCAATACAATTACAGGTACATTCCCGGCCCCGAGCAGCAACCTGTTCAAAGTCTGGGCGGTCACGGCTCAAAGCAGTGGCGAAGTCATGAATGTGGCTTTCCGGGGTCCGGATGAAGAAGCCGGAGCTGAAGGTACGATACCGTCGCAATTGCTTCCCAACAAAGGCAATTGGTGGGAAGACAAACAGGCTGCTGCCTTGGCTGCAGGGGACATTGGCCAGTTTTTTGCACTGGTCGATCGCCGAAAACTGACACAGGGCATCACTGAAAAGGCGGTGGTGGGAGCAGGTTTCAAACAAAGGGTTTACACCTCGAAATACACCGCGCCAAATTCCACAGGCGAAGGCATGGTGCTGCAGGCTGAATCCTCAAGCCCAGAGACCAACAGCCGCTTCTGTGGGCAGTATTTTCATTTCGTGGGCAAGTACCATCCCTACGGTGTATACATTCCCAAGAACGGCAATTTTGACGACCTACGCAGCCTGCAAATGATACTGCATGGTTGTGAGGCCAACCACGCCAGCCAGATCAACCAGCCGGGCATGCAGGCCCAGTTTGGCGATGCACTCGACCGCGTGTTGATCTCGCCATTGGGACGCGGTCCTTATGGGTTTTATTCCGGTTTGTCTGAACGCGATGTGCTCGATGTGCTGGACGATGCGTTAGACACCTTCAATATTGATGAAGACCGCGTTTTGGTGGGCGGTTATTCCATGGGGGGCTATGGCTCCACTCGCCTCGCAGCGCTGTACCCTGAGCGTTTTGCTGGATTGAGTAACTGGGTGGGATTTACCGGCAGCATTCTGAATACCCCGCTGATTGGCGACGTGCTGATTCAAGGTGAACAGGCCTTTAACAGCGCCCTGCCCTTTGCCCTGCCAGTGAGCAGCACCATTGGCGGCGTGGGAAACATCAGCAACTACCTGGGCAATTTGCGCCATATTCCTGGCACTCATTCCTACGGAGCACTGGATGAATTGGTTCAAGTAAACACCGGGCTGGACTGGGCTTTGAAACTGGGTCAAACCGATGGAGTGCGGTACGAGTTTTACATGCACCTGTTGGCTGAGCACCTCACATTGATCGCGCTGGACGAGTGGACAAAAGAAGCCGAGTTCACCCGCAACCTGAAACGGGTCAAAAACCCAGGTCGAATCACCTTCAAAACCAATGAGGCATTTGCTTACCCTGAATACGAAATCAAGCATGACAAGGCGTATTGGCTGAGCAACATCAAAGGCCGAGCAGAGGGTGATGTTTCAACAGATGTCGAAAGTTTTGCCTGTGCTCGCAACGTCAGCAACTTTGAAAACGGGCAAACTGCCGGCAATGGCCCTGTTCCCTTTATTCAAACCTTTCGCAGGCTGATGGGCGAACCTGTTCAGGCTGCTAGCGAAAACCGTTTTACGGCAATGCTGAGTAATGTCGCGTCGATGCGCATTGACACCACTGCGAGCTGCCTGAGAAACGGTGCCGCTTATACCGTGGTGTCAGACGGCCCCGTGGTGCTGAATTTCAGCAATGGCAAGGTATTGAACTTGCCTGCTGGTACCAGTACAGGAAACCTTTGAACGGTTAACCGGCAAGAAGGTCTTGCACCTTCTTGCTGCTGTAGAAACGCTGGAGGTTGCGGCGCAGAAAACCCTCCGCCAGCCCTTCCTTGATCACTAATGTCGCGAGGTCGGGGAGGTAGTTGTCAAGCTCATCCGCAATCATCTCGTGGCTGATGCCGATGTCATCGAGGAGGTCTTGCAAAGACTGATCTCCATACTTCTCAAAGAAGAAATCCACGCCCAGATCAATGCACGACTTCAGGTACTCCGTGTTGCGGAACTCAAGCCAGAATTCATAACCCAGCACCATGAATTCCTGAAGATCCTGCTCAGTCAGGTAATCTCGGTAAGCGGTCAAAGGCCATTCACGAACCACATCCCAAAAAGCCAGAGCGCTGTTCATGGCAGTTTCGCGGTACTGCTCGTTGTCCAAGGTTTCATCCACCATTTCCAGTGAACTTTTCACACCACTTTCCATTAGGTTGCGCACCCGGTCTTCCAGGCCTTCTGACAAATCAGGTGCCTTGGTGCTAAGCCACTCTCGCACCTTGCGGGTGCTGCTGGCCACAGTGGAAAATTTCATCAGATTGTTTTGCTCAAACACATAGCCTTTGAGCACCGTGAAAATAACGTCGGACAGAAAATGTCGAAACGGTGTGCTGTTTCGAATATTGGTAACAGCATGATCCAGTACGCCGTCCTGCTCAAACAATTTCTCAATGAATTCTGTTGCGATTGAATCTGACACGACCTCGCCAATTTTCGTGGTTCGGCTGGCTGGAAACTCAAAAATGCGATTCGCAATTTCGCCAAACAGTTCGGGTATTGCGCCACCAATTTCCATTTCAACCGCATAACGCTGGGCGGTGCCTTTGACTTTGGCTTCATCCACAGCGTCACGCAAGCGAATATGCTCTAGCCGGGCAAGCACATGATTCAACTCATCGGCCAACAAACTCTGAAACTTTTTACCCTTCAGGTTTTGCAACCAAAAAGCCACTTCCGCCTCCAGCAGTTGGGATGCAAGGTCTTTGGGTGCAGAAGCACTGGGTTTTGCCATGATGTGTCCGATGTGTAGTAATGTTCAGTGATTCTAACCTGCCGCTTTGAAGTCGCCATGAGGCAATACAAATATTACGAATTCGTCTTGGTTGCCTTTGTGGCCGTGCTTCTGTGTTCCAACCTGATCGGCCCCGCAAAAATTGCCGAACTGGATTTGCCTTTGATTGGCACAGTTACCTTTGCAGCGGGTGTGTTGTTTTTCCCCATTTCTTACATATTCAGCGATATCCTGACTGAGGTGTATGGATATGGCCGCGACCGCCGAGCCGTGTGGGCTGGCTTCGGGGCCTTGGCCTTTGCATCTTTCATGGCATTCATCGTGGTGAATCTTCCTGCAGCCTCTTTCTGGGTCGACAAACAAGCTGCAGTTGAAAGTGTGTTTGGCAACACCTGGCGAATTGTGCTGGCCTCGCTGATTGCCTTTTGGAGCGGCAGCTTTATCAACAGCTTCGTGCTGGCGAAAATGAAAATATGGACTCAGGGCAAATGGCTGTGGACCCGCACCATTGGCTCAACTGTGGTGGGTGAATTTGTAGATTCCGGATTGTTTTATACGATTGCGTTTTGGGGAATCATGACCACCGATCAAATCATCACCGTGGCATTGACGCAATATGTATTGAAGACCAGCTGGGAAATTCTGGCCACACCACTGACCTACTGGGTAGTGGCTCGCCTGAAACGCGCAGAAAACGAAGATTATTACGACAGAAACACCAACTTCACGCCGTTCAGTTTGAAGGTGTAATACCGCCCAAACCCACCCGGCGGGCAGTAATAAAGTGACGTTGCCAGTAAGGGCTGAGCAACTTGGCAATTTCAACACCCGCGCGCGTCGACACGTGCATGAACTGATTGTCACCCACATACACACCCACATGCCGGCGTGTGGGGCCTGTGCGAAAAAAAAGAAGATCGCCCGAGCGCAAATCGGTGAGATCGACCCGCTCGCCCATGGTCATTTGCTCGCGCGAACTGCGAGGCAATTGAAGCTGAAATTTGTCTTGAAACAAGGTTTGAATAAAACTGGAACAGTCGACGCCATTTGCGCCTGTACCACCCAATTTGTGCCGAGTACCCGCCCAATTTGAATAATGGGCCAAGAGCGCATTTTGCACTTCATTGCTATACGAATGCTCCACCTCGGGCTTGTATAGCAAAGAGTCCAAAGAGGAATCTGCAAATACGACACCAGGCCAGAGCGCCATCAACAACACCAGAAAACTGCGTTTCATTTTGTTCAAGCGTGTATCACCGGCCATGAGTACATCCCAGAGTCATATTGTGAATAAGCACGTGCGTGTTGAAAGGGAACGTATCATAGCGACAAACTCTGGAACAATCGGTAAAACTTGGTGAAAAACTCGAAACAGGTTCAAGTCTGATCGGCAAACCGCTCAGATTGCGGCTTGCCGATTCGAAGAAAAAAATTACTTGTTGGCGAAGTATTCGTTGGTGAGCTTCACGATGACCGGCGATAGCAACAACAAGGAAATCAGGTTGGGCAAGGCCATGAAGGCGTTCAGGGTATCGGCCACCAACCACACGAAGTCAAGCTGAGTCACAGCACCGACCATGACAAAACCTGTCCACAACACACGATAAGGCATGGTGATGGCTGTACCAGCCACGAACTCCCAGCACTTCTCACCGAAGTACGACCAACCCAGAATTGTCGTGAATGCGAAGAAGGCCAGCGACAAAGCCAACACATACTCACCCACACCGGGCAAGCCTGCCGCGTAGGCACTGGAACTCAGCGCAGCGCCATTCAGGCCACTGCTCCACACGCCTGTGACCACGATCACCAGACCCGTCATGGTACAAACAATAATGGTGTCGATGAATGTACCCATCATACCCACCAAGCCCGATTCAACAGGATTGTTGCTTTGACCCGCAGCCTGAGCGATACCCGCAGTGCCCAAACCAGCCTCATTGGAGAAAATACCCCGTGCTACGCCGTAGCGAATGGCCAGCATGATGGCTGCACCGGCAAAACCACCAGTGGCAGCAACCGGGTTGAAAGCACTTTCAATGATCAGGGCGAAAGCGGCAGGAACCTGATCAATATACATGCCCAGAATAATGACTGAAGCGACGATGTAGGCCACGCACATAAATGGCACCACTTTTTGCGCCACTGCACCAATTCGCTTCACACCACCGATCAACACAAAACCCACCAGCACCGTCATCACAATGCCGGAAATCCATTTGTCGATGCCGAAAGTCACATTCAGCACATCTGCAACGCTGTTGGACTGAACCATATTGCCAATACCAAAGCCCGCCAGACCACCAAACAGCGCAAACGCAATGCCCAACCACTTCCAGTTCTTGCCAAGACCATTTTTTATCGCATACATGGGACCGCCCACTTGCTGACCACGAGCATCAGTTTCACGATAATGGACTGCCAGCAACACCTCAGCGTACTTGGTGGCCATACCCACCAGCGCAGTCATCCACATCCAGAACAAAGCACCCGGACCGCCCAAGGCGATGGCTGTAGCCACACCCGCAATATTGCCGGTACCCACAGTAGCGGCCAGTGCCGTCATCAGCGCGGCATAAGGGGTAATGTCACCTTTGGCACCAGCCTCGGGTGTTCTACTTTTCAACACCCATTTGAAACCCATGCCGATTTTGAAAATTGGCATCAATTTCAAACGAAGCTGCAAAAACAGACCGGTACCCAGAATGGCAATCAGCATGGGAGGACCCCACACGATGCCATTAATTGCATTAACAAACTGCGTGAGTGCTTCCATGCATTGTTCTCCTTGTTGTGAAAAGCGATGCGCCCATTTGGTGCTGCAATGGCGAATTGCCAGTTTAGTACGCAAGCAATGTGCCTGCGACACACTTTTTAACAAATCGAACGAATAATTCCCGTGAACGAGGAACATTCAGACGTAAAAAAACCCCGAACCAGGTCGGGGTTTTTCAGAAAAAGTATCGCAACTTACTGTTTCTTTTCGGGCTGCTTGTCGCTGGCTTTGGGCTGATCACCCAGAATCGACTTGGCAGGACAAATTTTAAATGCAGGACATTTTTGACAACCAACAGCAATCGCAATCGGGCAAACAGTCATGGCGGTCCTCGTTCGTGGTTATGGGAAAGTTCCCGCGTGAAGTATTGCAGATTAGTGCAGCGTTCCGCTAGGGGATTTATTCAGTTGATGATTTACAAAATTCTGTGCAGCCTGGCGCGCAAAATTTTCTTCCTCGCTGGACACATCATCGAGCAGCAATTGAAGCTGGTCAGGAATATCGGTTTCAGGGAAAAGCACTTGGTAAATATAAAGCCAACTTAAAGCCACTCCGCGATCCTTCTGCACCTCTACCCCATCAAGATACAACAGGGACAAGCTTAGCATCGACAAGGGTGATCCCAGCTTGGCCGCCTCGGTCAAGTAGGCCAAAGCCAGGGTCGTGTTCTTTACAGCCCCCTTGCCATGCAGGTAATAAACACCCACGTTGTGCATGGCCTGGGACAAACCACCCTGCGCCGCTTTGTCAAAATATCTGAAAGCTTGCTCGAAGTCGGGTGTTGTCAAGCGCTCAAGCTCAAGCGCTAGTCGATAGGCGGAATTGGGGTCGCCCAAGTCAGCGGCTTGCTTCAAGTATTGCCGGGTTAGTTGAACATCGGCATCCAGATGCCCTTCAACCCCACCCTGATAAATTTGTACCAGTGTCAACACAGCCATCAAAACATTCGCATGCGCTGCTTCCTGCAAGAGGTTCATGCCGCGCAGAAAATCCTGATTACCCAGTTCACCCGACACCAGCAGGCGACCCAAAATCACCTTTGCATCTACTTCACCAGCGGTCACGCCCTGTTCAAGCCACTCCAGTGCGCGCTTGCAATCCTCGTCAGTGCGGTTCTCGGCATACAGATAAGTAAACGCAATGAGATTGCAATGCCCATCCCACCGATTGTCTAAGGTCTCCAGCAAACGCTGGCGTGCCTGCTCCAACTTCTTTTCAACAAAAAGCGATTTGATTTCGTCAGTGAATTCGGTTGGGGGCTGCGATTGCATGGGGTCTTAAACGTAAACTGTCTGAATCGAGATCTTACTGAAGAAACATGAAGACACCCTACATCGCCGTTCAAATCAGAGAAGATGTTTACTCACAGATGAAGTCGCTACACGAGCGTGCTTCCAAACCCATCAGTGATGAAGACAAGGCGCTGGGTGCTGACCTGCTCGCGCAAACCTATGTGCAACTGCTTGACACTTGCTTTACCCATCTGCTTGATGAGTTGAACAAAAACCAACCCGACAAAATGCTGCAAGACGCGTCGAAGGTGATACACAAGGTTCAAAGCGAAGCCCAACATTACATCGGCTGGCTCATCAAGTTCATTGCCAACAAACGCGTGCCGCCTGTGATCCACCATTTTCACGACATGGTGCATTTGCTCAATCTGAATGGTCAGGAGCATCCTTACATCGTGATTCCGGTCACGACTACTTATTCGGAAAAAGCGAGCGAAGTCATGAATGCACTGGCTCAGCGTGACAGTGCACGCATTGAAGAAGGTGTTGAGCTGCTGATTGAAGCCATAGAAACGGCATTGGTACCCTTGGTGTATACACCCAAAGACCTGATGGGTTTCAACTTTGTGATCAGCAAAACAATCAATGGTGTTATCAATGTGCTACACACCCTGTTCAAGCACACGCTGCGCAAATTGCCGCCCCATCTTCGAGTAGAAAGCTACCCCGGTATCGCGGCACACTTTGAAACATTTTTGATCAGAAAGTGAGTGTCAAGCGGCTTGAATGAATCGCTGAAGCAGCGGGAACACCTCGGTCTTCGCCGCTTCGCCGCGAATCATTTGACTGTGGGAAAAATCTTTGCTGAACCCTTGCTCGACTGTGCATTCATGCCAGGTTTTGGGACCCCCCAAAGCCTCATAAATTCGTCGACAGCCCTTGGGGGGCGCAACGTCGTCACGCCCGCCTGCAATCACCAATGCGGGTACATTGACGTTTGCCAATGCTGCCAGGTAATCGAAACCATCGGCACCTTTCCACTGGCCACTCAAGTTCCATTTGCACCACTGCAATAACAACAGAGTAGGCTCCCCCTCGGGCCCAATGGGAACCAGTTTTCGTGGTGTATGGCCCAACAGTCGGGTCAATGCACCCAAGGCTGCGACCCGCATTTTTTCCCTGAAATTGGGCGCTGCATCGGTGACCTGCGCACCAATCAGGCTCAGTGTCTTGATTTGTGAAATACGCTCGGGCTGCCGGGCCAGCAACATCAAGGCCAGCAAACCACCGCCACTGTGAGAAGTCCAATGCAATTGCGAGTGGCCCGTGTGTTGGACAACAAAGTCGATCGCGGCGGGTAAATCATTCAAGGCGGGATACTCAAAATTCTGTGTGCGGTGGGCGGGTTTGGCTTGCCCGTGACCACCCCACTCCAATAGCCAAGTATCAAACCCCTGAGCTGCAAGAAAGGAACCCAAATGCTCAACCGCATATTGGTTGGACAAGGTGCCATGCGCCACCACCACAGGCAGACCCGTTGGGTTTACAGGCTTGTAGCGGTGCAAAGCCACCTGGCCTCCAGCCCGCATCAGAAGCAAATGCGTTTCCTGTTTCATGAATAAATTGCCCCGGCTTCCATTTATGCCACAGGCTTTGAAATAAACTTCACCACTTTGGTCGCCCAGCTACGTGGCGTGAAGCGGATGCTTTGTGCCATGGTCCAGTTCAGTGCACCGTGAATGTAAACACGCTGGTTTCGCTTCATTGCGGCGTAACCTTTGACGGCAACATCTTCTGAGCTTGGCATGCGCTTGCCTTGCACCAAGGCGGATTTCTGCATGTTCGCTTCGGCCTGAAATCCCGATGCAGTGGGGCCGGGGCACAAGGTACACACAGCAACGCCACTGTCGACCAGCTCCTCGGCAAGCGCTTCACTAAAGCTGAGCACATAGGCCTTGGTCGCATAGTAGGCCGCCATGTACGGGCCGGGTTGAAATGCTGCCGTAGAAGCCACATTGAGGATCTTTCCTCGTGTCTTCAGCAAATCGGGCATAAAGCCACTGCAAAGCACAGTGAGTGCTTCCATATTGAGGCGCAGCATACTGGTGGTGTCCTCGACTGGCGTGTCCTTGAACAAACCGTAAGTGCCCACGCCTGCGTTGTTAACCAGATAACTGAGCTCAATGCTGTGCGCCTTGACTTTGGCTACAAGCTCGCTGGCCGCGTTGGGCTTGGACAGGTCCGATCCAATCACAATGACATCCACTTTGTATTTGCCCATGTAGTCAGCGGCCAGCTCAGTGAGCTTGGCTTCATTGCGTGCGCTGAGCACCAGGGAAACTCCATCCTTCGCAAAACACTCTGCCAAATGCAAACCAATGCCAGACGATGCGCCTGTTACCAACGCCCATTGCTTCATTCCCGTTCCCCTCTTCGTACAAAATCGGCGATTGCCCACAAGGCCTTGTCGGCTTTTTCAACAAAGGCATTGAACATTTGAAAGTTGTGCCACATACCCTCGTGCACTGTGCAGCTTACTTGCACACCTGCAGCCTTGGCGCGTTGTTCGAGCAACAAGGCATCGTCCAGCAAAATTTCATCACTGCCCACCTGAATGAACAAGGGTGGCAAATCCTCAAGCTCAGCAAATACAGGCGACACTTTGGGGTCCGCAGGCAGCACGTCGCCGCAATAAGCAGTGACCCCGCGCTGTAATGGCACCACACTCAACATGGGATCGGCCTTGGCCTTGGCTTGAATGGAGGCGGCTGTCAATGTCATGTCGACAAAAGGAGAAATCATCACCAAACCTGCAGGCAGGGGAAGACCTTCGTTGCGCGCATAAATGGCCATGGACAAGATGTGAGCTGCGCCAGCAGAGTCTCCAACCAAAGTGATGTTTTTTGGATTGACATCGAGATCCAGTAAGGCCTGATAGGCAGCCATGCCATCTTCAAGCGCCGCCGGATAAGGATCCTGCGGTGCCAACCGGTAATCAACCAGGAACACCCGGGCATTGCAACGCACAGCAAGTTCACTGGCCAGGGGTAAATGCGTTTCAAGCGAACCGGCAAAAAACGCTCCGCCATGCATGTGCAATAACACCTGGTCGGTGTGCGAATCAGCTGGGCGAACGAGCGCACACATGCAGGTGCCCAATTCAAGATACTCGACCCTGGCATCGGGTCGAACCTTGAACAGTGGTGCCCCAGCGTTCATGGTAGCCGCCAGCCAACTGAGCGGGATTGGAAGTTTACCGGGCGCTTTGAAAGTGCTGCGCAGCGTTGCACGAACAGCTTTCTCGGCCACAAACTGAATCGGGTTCATGGTTGCAGGGTCTCCGAATGTTACAGCGCAATGCAATTTACGCTGTTTTTGTTATTTTCTTCAATATATCGAATTTGCAGCAGGCAGCAGGGTGACCCCACCACCCTGCCCTGCAACAAGTTAGACTATTACCTCCAATTTATTAAAAACTCCCGTGAAAACAAACGCTTCCCCAAAACAATTAATTCTCGGCCTGATGTTGGCTGGCAAGGGTCGCCAAGTGAAGGCCGCTCACATCGTGCTGGCTTGCAGCCTGTTTGGCGTCTCCGAAAACAGTGCAAGGGTGGCAATGGCCCGCTTGGTTGCTGAAGGGCAATTGAAATCGGCAGGTCGGGGCGTTTACACCCTCGGTAAGCAGGCTGCCTTCACGGGTCAAGACATTCAAGGGTGGAGTAACAGGCTTACAGCGACCTGCGACTGGAATGGAAATTTTTACGCGGTATTTACAGCCCATCTTGGTCGCAGCAATCGCAAACAGTTGCAACTTCGCGAGAAGGCACTTGCACTGCAGGGCTTTCGGGAGTTTGAGCAAGGCCTTTTCTTGCGGCCGGCGAACCTGAATCTGGGCCTTGCTGGCCTGCAGGAAAAACTGCTGGCTCAGGGAGTCGAGAAAAACATTCTTGCTTTTGAAATGAAACCCGTCACCCCTTCTCAAATCGTCTCGATTCAAAAATTATGGGACATCCGAAAGCTCGAAAAACTGTATTTAAGTCACACCAAAAAGTTGAATGACTGGATGCAGGGCTATTCCCGCATGAAACTGGAGAAAGCGGCCCGAGACGCCTACCTGGTGGGTAGTCAAGCCATTTATGAAGTACGCCGCGATCCACTGTTACCTGCCGAGTGGATCAATGCTGCTGCACGGCAACAATTCTTTGAAAGCGTGCTGCGCTTTGACGAGACCGGCACGCGGGTGTGGCGTGAATTGCAACTGCGAATTTTGAAAGACGAAGAAGTGATCTAGTAAAGCACGTCATTACATCGCTTTACTTTTAATTCCACATCTGTAATATTACATCAACTACTGTCAACGTCATTGATGGTAATGATGTAAATGAGTCTGTGGAGGCTGTCATGCGCACACCCGTTTCAATTCACCAGAAAGGTTCCAGCTTTCCGGTTCGTCGAATGGATTTTGATTTTTCGAATATCAATCGCCATTTTGTCAACAATGACCCTGCCAGCAGCCACGTCTGGACAGCTTTTCAGGCCTACTTTCCCGAAGGCGAACAATTTTTTGTAGATTCTGTGCGAGATGCAAAAAAATGGGTGAAAGATGAAGCCCTATTGCGGGAAATCAGCGCATTTATTGGGCAGGAAGCCATGCATGGCAAAGAGCATCTTCTAGCCAATGCAGAATTGAAACGCCAGGGCATCAACGTGAATGTTTGGGATGCACGCACTCGCTGGGCGCGCAGGAAGCTGAACAAACTGCTGTCCGTCAAGGCACGCCTGGCGGGTACCGCAGCGGTTGAGCATTACACGGCCGTGATCGCTGAACACATCATGAAAAGTGAAGAATTTCACAACATGATTATCGACCCCACCATCAAGAATTTGATTTATTGGCATGCCATGGAAGAAAGCGAGCACAGAGCGGTGGCTTTCGATACGCATTTGGCCATTGGCGGCTCGTACTCACAACGCGCAATTGCAATGACAATCGTATCGATTGGCATTGGCCCCGTGGTACTGGCGGCCATGCTGAGCTGCATGAAACAGGACGGCGAGCTTTACAACATGAAATCCTGGTTGAAATTCACCGATCTGTATTTCGGCCGCAAAGGGGTTTTCCGCAAAATGATTCCCGATTTGTTGAAATTTTACAAACCGGGCTTTCACCCCATGCAGGCCAATATGGACGCGCCCATGAAGTTGTGGAAGGAACGACTTTCGCTGGTTTGATAAAAAAAAATTTGAACGATTGATTGAATCTGGGTTACATTTCCGTCAGTATCAATGTTAATCGTTGTAAACATAGGGTCTTTACTCAAGCATTATTCAGTGAGCAGACCCAGTAAAATTTTAAAAACAACCAGCACAAAACTCACGACACTCAAAGCCGGGCGCACTGCGACCCTGCAGGTCGGAGCGAGGAGACAGACCAATGGTGTTTTTGCAGCAAAGCTCCCTTCGGAGAGCCTGTGCCGTCGCGTTTTCAGTCACGGCATTTTCACTTAGCCAGCAGGCCTTTGCTGGTGGTACAGCCAACGATAATCAAAGCACGATGGGTATCGCCACGGCAGGCGCTGGGCAGGCCGCTGAGGCCTCGGATGCTTCAGTCATCTTTTTTAACCCCGCCGCTCTGACTCGATTCAAGCGCATCGAGGTGTTGAACGTGGCCAGCATTGCCACCTTCGACAACGATTACACCTCCACTCAAGACAACGATGGCCCCCCAACCGACGATGGACGCCAAGGCTCAAACGGTGAGTTCTTTTCCAGAAAAGACGGCTATGACTCAGCCCTGTTTATTCCGGGCTTGTTCGTGGCTATTCCGGTCAGTCCCAAGTTGGTGGTGGGTTTCAGCGCATCGGGTTCTCATGGTTTGTTGACCCGTTATCGCGAAGATTTCCCAGGCCGTGGTTCTGGTCGCGAGAGTGATTTGAAGATAACGCGCTTGAACCTGGGCTTTGGCTATAAACTGACACCAACCCTATCCATTGGTGCCAATGGTTCTTATGAGCGCTACTTTCAATCCATCAAACTGCGTTTGAATTTCCGCGATGCAGTAAGTAAACTAGGCCCCCCAGGCACTACTGCTCTTTTGGATAGCTTGAGTGCCCTAGGACAGGCTCCTCCCATTCCTGGTGAAACAGATGCCAAATTGCGAATTTTAGGATGGGCCTTAAATGCGCAAGCCGGCCTGCTGTGGGAGCCGACGGATCGCACTCGGATTGGTGCGTCGTACCGCCCCAAAACCCGCTTCAACGGCAATCAGGGCGAATTAACAGTTAACGAAAACGCTGACACTGCAGCTTTCCGTGAGTTTCTCAACGGTGGTTTGATTGCAATTGGTGGCCCTTTGCTGGGGGTGAATGGCCCACAAGCCGCCGCCGATCTAGCACCGCAACAGCAAGCACGCCAAAGGGTGATTTTCCCGGATGAGTTTAGAATTTCATTGTTTCACCATTACAGCCCAAAGCTGGACCTAATGGCCACTTACACCTATCAAGACTATACCGAAACATTTTTGCGTTATGAACGGGTTAGTAATGGCCGTGTCATTGAGGACCTACCGCAAGATTTCAAAGTGGCGCATGCTTACAGGATTGGTCTGAATTACAAAGCATATAAGCGTCTGACCTTGCATGCCGGCTACGGCATGGAGAACGGTGTAGTGGGTGACGACTTAAGAGTTCCCATTTTACCTGATAATGACCGCCGTTTCTATGGCCTGGGGGCTAGTTTCACGCCTAGTCGGGATACAACCATCTCTCTGGCGTTTGGCATTATTGACATTGATGCGGGTCAAGTTGGGAATAACAATAAGGTGACTCCAGTAGAAGTGTCCGGTGGCGAATTTAAGGGCATTGCAGACTTGGATGCAGAGTTTTTCTCTCTGGGTCTTACACAACGTTTTTAGGTGTTGATAAAAACACCATTGTGGCAGTAACTTGAAATGGTCGCTTTATGCGACCTTTTTTTTCTCTGGATAAACGCAATGAAACGGAATGAAACGGATGTGAGAGTTGCTGCTGGCCAGTACCTTTTTCGCCTAGGCGGAATTCGACCGCCTCAAAAAGAAATGAGGCGCTTCATCGACGAACATCACCAAACCTTAGGGGTTGAGTCAATCTGCAAGACCTTCCAGACTGCCCCTTCTGGTTATTGGAAACACCTAGCCTGCCAACGCCACCTTGGCTTTGAACTCGGCTTTGAACACGCACCGGCATTGAACCATCAGTGGGCAGCAAGAGCGACAGCCATGACAATGCACTTGCATAGACCATCAATGATTTTTATAAAGCCGAAGTCATTCACCGCAGAAGCAACGATTAATTATTATCAACAAATCGGTCAGCAGGCCAAACAAACCTGCACTTGAGCAAATTGGCCTCTACAAAAACCGGGGCGGTTCAGTTCAGGGAAATTGGAATCACTTCCAATACACAGTGGCGCGTCTGATACTGATGACGGTAAAGAGAATGGCGTTGCAAGGGGCTTCCTGATGTATGTTGGGGTAAAATCAAACTGCTAAAAATAACAATCAGGGGGAGCTTGTGAGGAAAAAGCGTCAGTCTACACCGGTAGCCCAAGCTGACAGACAATTTGTTTTGGCCTCCGCGGCGCGCCTTTTTCGCGAACAGGGTTATGACCGTACCACGGTCAAGGAAATTGCCGAGGCCTGTAACATGCTCCCCGGAAGCCTGCATTATCGCTACCAAACCAAGGAGGACATTCTGGTTGATCTCATGCGTCTGGGCTTGGAGCAAGTATCTAACGATCTCAGCAATGCTGTTGCGGGAGTATCCGAACCCGCTGAACAACTGCGCCGTGGTATCAACGCACACTTACAGTTATTGGTCAGTGGCTCAGATATGGTTTATGTGCTGTTGTTCGAGTGGCGATCCTTACGTGGCAATGCTCGAAAGGAGATGATCAGCCTACGCGATAGCTATGAAGCATTGTGGGCAGCGATGCTGAAGTCACTGGCCGACCAAGGTGTTATTCGCAAGGATGTTGATCTAGACTTGCTGCGATTGATTGGACTGGGCGCTCTAAACTGGGTGGCTACCTGGTTTCGTGACGGTGGTCGCTATTCTCTCGAGGAAATCGGTACTTTCGTTTGGACGATGATAAGCGGTGCCGTGTTAGAAGAGCGTCGAGATTGATTATCGAGTCAGATCGGGACCACTACAAATCACTTTCCAGGAAGAGATAAAGCCCCTGAAGCGACTTCAACGATGTCGGGGCTCTACACCCCTTGTTAATACCTGCCAGGAAAGCATCAATCACCTCTATAGTGTATTTCTCAGTCCGATATGAAAAACCCAGTCCTGCAAAATTCAAATGCGTTGCATCGTCAATGACAGCCAACCATTTGCACCCGGCGGACATATTCTTGAAAGGCTGTGTCCTGTGTTTCCACGAATTACCGCTCAATTCATCATCCCTTGTCCCTGTTATTGATAGCAAAGGCTTTTGTATTGGACTCCATGATTTCGCATTAAAAATTGCACCCTCTCCTTGAGGTGAGAGTGCAATATAAGCATCGAATCGATCCTCACCGCTTAAGTCCATCAAGTTTTTAGCGCCAGCCTCCAACATCACAGTGGCTGCTCCCATCGAATGCCCCAACAGTACCGAAAACCCCGAATCACATTTTTTCTCTGCCCACGATTTGGCAATACCAATGTCGACGAGTCGCTCTTTATAGGCCTTTGAATTGGTAGTCAATTGAATCAAACCATCCTCAAGCCCATGGTCTTTTCGCAAACGGGTCAATGCCGATTTGTCGCTCAGACGATGGGTTGGAATCACGGTTAAAAAAGAGCTTGATGCAAAAAACTCACCGAGATAGGAATACCCTCGCTCATTGCCACCTGCGCCATGCGAAACCACGACAACACCTTTACAAGTTTTTGATGAGGGAGGATAAACATGGGCATTAAGCTGCGCATCGTTGGGTGCAGGGATAGACACAGATAGAACTGATTCGCCCAAAGCCAAAGCATGAAAAACCAACAAAAGGGAGGCAACAATTAGACGCCTTGCAGTCATCCCCAACCTCCCTCTGTCAGTTCAGTAATTAGTGTACGAAAGATGGCTCATTGGCTCAATGCACTTGTTGGTACAACAGGCAACACAATCTTTGAACGATGCTCGTCGCTATTCAATATATTGATTGCACCCAATAAACCACCGAGCAACTGCGGCACTGGTTGCAAACCTTGCGGCAAATTACTTGAATTGATCGACACCTGAAGTTGATGCCCTTTGGGTATAACTGCTGCGGTCGAGAAAATCTCTACTGGCAACAACATTGGTGCACCAGGCTGAACTGGCAACACGGCCTCTTTAGTAAATGGATGCCACGGCTGAATTCGCAGACCGTTCATAAACCTGGATTTTGTGTCATCCACGGCCCGATGTGATGCCGTTAGCAATCCATTGCTGATTGATTTTGATCGACCGGTTGCTGGATCATAACTAGATAGACGGACCGACAATGCAGCCTCCCGGCCTGTGGTGGTAATCCAAACATCTGCGGCGATCGGTCCATTGATATAAAGATCCTCAGTAAGTACCGGCGTTCTGAAATTGGCCGATGGAATCTGATTGAAGGTGTCCTCCGTGTTGCAAGAAATCGGAAGTAAACCAAGAGCCCCTGCTGTCCACTGGCTGGTCGAAGAGGAACAAAGACCGAAAAGCGGCGCCTGGAGAATCACACTGGATGCCTCCATCGCTTCTGCTGGTTCTGGCTTCAACGATTTGTCGCCACGCAGATAAAACTCGGTGGCCTGGACACCTGGATGAGGCCAATCACTGGCTGTCACATATTTTTCATGCCCCAGCACATACTGTGTCACGTTGGGCAACTTGTCCGCGCCTACATCCATGCCTTTTAAGTACTGATCAAACCACATCAACTGAATTTGTTGCAAAGTAGGAACCCCGTCACGAGGCAACCCATCGCTTGGAATTCCGGCAGATTCAATATGCGTCCAAGGCCCTATCAATAGTTTGGCTGTGGTTTGGCCCTTTAACTGCTCAAACCACATGGGCTCGCTTCGTTGGAAGAGGTCACGAAGGCCGCCCACGATGAAAGTGGGCACCTTGATGTTGTCAGCCTGTTCAAGCGGAGAACGGGTTTTCCAAAACTCACCATCAAATGCTGTTTCATTTTCGCCCAAAAGCGCCTTGAGAATTGTTGGCACCTGAAATTGAACAACCCCATTCAATAGGTGCGACACCAACAACTCAATCCCCCGGGCCGGGTCCGTTTGTAAAGCATCAAACGGCACCACGCCAAGCCCGGTCACCAACCCCATCCATAGCGGTATAAAGGTCGGGTTGACTTGTCCTCCAGTGAACACAATGTCTCGGTAACCATCACCAATCGGCACTATTGGAAACGCAGCTTTAACCGCAGGGTGATTTTTCGCAGCCGTTAAAATCGCGCTGATACCCAAATAAGAGACTCCGTACACACCCACTGTTTGGTTGCTCCACGGTTGAGAAATCACCCAATCTACAACCTCGGAATAATCACCCTGCTCTTTCTCCCCGAACGCATCCCAAACGCCCTGTGAATTACCCGTACCTCTCACATCAACAACGACTGTGGCGTAACCTCGCTTCACCATAAATGGATCAGCTCCCCCGATCGCAGGCACAAATGCACCCGCCGCCTTGTTGTAAGCGGTTTGTATCAAAATGGCGGGATACGTTTCAGCGGGAATGGGTTGAGCAGATTCGTTTGCAGGCAAAGTGACTGTGTAGGCCAGTTCAATGCCATCGCGCATGCGAATAAAGCCTTTGGGCAAAGTTACGGTTGATGGGAAATCTTCGGCGCGCTCATAACTAGTCCATTGACCCTCATTTGCCTCAATCACTTGCACCGGTCTGGACTGACTTGACCGGGTGCCCAACATCAAGACGGTTCTCGTCGACTCACTTGATGCAGTTACACCCCCGGTGCTAGCGGGGTTTTCGCTGTCATTGGAATCGGAGGTGCAGGCGAACAGTAGGAAACAGAAAACAACCGTTAACACTTGTACAATTCGGATTGGGATTCGGCTTACATTCATATGTTGTCTTACTAGTTAACATATTATTTACTGAAATGTTGAACAGTCCCGGTTTTCGTTGAGGCCAATTTGCATAAGTGCAGGTATATTCCGCCTACTAACCGATTCGTTGATCGTACTTAAATCTGCGTCGGGAGAAAAGTCTATCAGAGGCACCATCAGTCGATGGCAATTGAACCAATCTTTGCAGACTTCCCTTGTCATGCGAACTGCTCGCCTGCAAAGCTCAGGGGCGAATTTGAATTCGGGTTTGCTGATGATGGCACCATTGTGTCAAACAACGGAGTCTCACAAATCTCAGAGCGGTTCAAAATTTCGTTAGGTAGCTATTAGGAGCAATGTTAGATCCGCATCCGGATTGCTCAATAGTTCAGTATTCAAAATCATACGTCGCTGAACCAGCTGCTTTCCGACCATAAAAGCGATTGGCAAATTTACCGCGTCTACCGCGATGACGCAGCCGTCGCGCAAGTAGAACACCACAAATCCCTTATCCGCCGGGCTACCATGCATGACACGCTGATCATGGCCTTGTGACAAGCCGACCATCTGCAGACGAATGTCATACTGATTCGACCAGAACCACGGCACGCTATCGTAGGGCTTGTCCTCACCCATCAATACTGCTGCGGCAGTACGCGCCTGATCAACAGCATTCGCTACCGACTCCAGCCGTAGTCTGTCTTCAAAAAAAAGATTGCGATGGCGTGTGCAGTCTCCGATCGCCAGAATGGCGGGGTCATCGGTGCGAGTAAACTCATCGACGAGAATACCGCCATCGCAGGTCAGGCCGGCGGCCTCTGCCAGTGCGGTATCTGGTATGACGCCAATCGAAACAAGCACGATATCCGCCGACACCGTGTCGCCATTGGCCAACCGGACCCCGGCAACAAACCCGTGATCCCCGGTTTCGAACCCGGTCACCCCTGTATCCAGTCGTACATCCACCCCGGCATCACGATGTCTGGCATAAAAAAAAGCGGACATCTCCGGCCCGGTAACCCGCTGCATCAGACGCCCGGCAGCTTCCAGCACCGTAACATGGACACCCTTCTTGACTGCGCTGGCGGCGACCTCAAGGCCGACGAAACCGCCGCCGACTATAACCAGACGTTTGCCCGGAACGAGCACCTCACGCAGGGCATCCGCGTCAGCCATGTCATGCAAATAATAAATGCCCTTCAGCTTGGCCCCCGGCGACGTCAGGCGCCGAACCTGTGAGCCAGTGGCCAGGACAAGGCGGTCGTATTTGATCTTACTGTGATCGGATAATCTGACCGTCTTGCTGTCTCGGTCGATCTGATCGACACGCACACCGAGCCGCAATTGATAACCTGCATTTTCGTATACCGAGCGTGGCTTCAGGTACAGTGATTCCTGCTCAACCTCACCGGCCAGATAATTCTTCGACAGAGGTGGTCGCTGGTACGGTGGATGTGGTTCTTCACCGATCAGCACCACCTCATGCTGGTACCTGCCTCGCAGCAAGGCGGCCAAAAGCGCACCTGCTGCATGCCCACTCCCAACGATGACTGTCACCTCTTGCGATTTATTCGCCATGGCCTCTCTCAGACTGATTTATGGGAAAGTTTTTTCAGGCGCCGGATGTCGCGGCATCCTCAAGCATCATCGCGGCGCCCTTCTCGCCGATCATGGTCGCCGGTTGATTGGTATTGCCACCCACCAAGGTCGGCATGATCGACGCGTCGATCACCCGCAGACACTGCACGCCATGCACTCGCAAACGCGGGTCCACCACTGCCAGCGAATCGACGCCCATTTTGCATGTACCGACCGGGTGATATGCCGATTCAGCGCTGCGCCGCACCCAGTCTGCGAGGTCTTGGTCCGACAACAGCGCCTCTCCGGGGGAAACCTCGACATCATGGTGCGGCGCAAAGGCCGGCTGTACCAGAATCTCGCGCACCATTCGCACCCCGCGAACAAGTCGCTCAACATCCGCGGGGTCGGACAAATAGGCGGGATCGATCAGCGGTGCCGCATGGGGATCAGCGCTGTGCAGACCGACTCGGCCCCGTGACAAAGGCCGAAGCCCATAGATCATGACTATGTAGCCATAACCACTCATTGCGGTCTTAATGTCCCGTCCGTGATTAGCGTACAGCATGGGCCCGAAGTGTAGCTGCAGATCGGGAATCGGCTCTTGCGGCCGGGAGCGGATAAACCCGCCAGCCTCGGCGCCGTTGCTGGACAGCACCCCGCGCCGACCAGCCAGATACTGCAGCACGGCCCATAATCCCTTGAGCCAGTAGCTTGGATGCATCGAAATACCCAGACGGGTGCGTGCCCGGGCACGAACAAACACGTCGATATGGTCCTGAAGATTCTGCCCCACCCCTTCCAACGCGTGACGCACCTGAATGCCGTGCCTGTCAAGTTCCTCACGCGGACCGATTCCGGATAACATCAGCAGATGCGGCGAATTGAACGCGCCACCGCAGAGTACGACCTCGCGCGCTGCTCGAATCTGTACTAGGCCCGTCCCGCTCCGATACTCCACACCGACAGCACGTGTCCCTTCGAGCAGTACTCGGGTGACATGTGAACCACTTCGTACAGTCAGGTTCGGGCGTCCTGACGCCGGCTCAAGATAGGCGCGTGCATTGCTGCATCGCGCACCATTTTTCTGATAGGCGTAGTAGAAACCTACACCCTCCTGATGATGGCCATTAAAGTCGCTGTTGTGGCGGTGTCCAGCCTGCTTTGCAGACTCAACAAACACCAGACTAAGGGGATTGGTATAGCGGCGTTCAGCAACATTGAGTGGACCTCCCCGACCATGGAACGGCACATCAAGCGGATTCAATGGCGGCTCGAAATTCTCCGACTTCGTGAAATAAGGCAGCACCTCTTGGTATGACCATCCCTGACAACCCAGTTTCTCCCATTCATCATAATCTTGAGCATGACCACGGATGTAAACCTGAGCGTTGATGCCGCTCGACCCACCAAGCATCTTACCCCGAGGCTGGAACAACGAACGACCATACATATGCCGCTGCGGCTCAGTCTTGAACTGCCAGTTGTAACGACGGCTGAACATGAGTTGCAAGAATCCCAGAGGTATATTCACGAAGGGGTTATGACGACTCTCTGGTCCGGCCTCGAGCAAAAGTACGGAATAAAGACCACTCTCGGACAGCCGGTTAGCGACCGCACAACCTGCCGAGCCAGCCCCAACCACCACGTAGTCAAACTGCTCTGACGCTCGCCCGCCCTGATGGCTCATCTACTCTTCTCCGTCAACTTCACCATCAGCTTTGAATAGCCGCGTACAAAGTTTGATTGAACAAGCTCCGGCTCGCCAACGACTTCGATGTCATCGAAACGCTTCAGCAACTCCTCCCAAAGAATGCGCAGTTGAAGTTCAGCAAGGCGATTACCCATACAACGATGAACGCCATAGCCAAACGACATATGATTTCTTGCATCATGACGGTCGATGATGAATTGATCGGGATTTTCAAATTTTCGTTCGTCACGATTTCCTGATGCATACCACATCACAACACGGTCACCCTTCTTGATGGTCTGACCATGCAGCTCGACATCCTGTGTAGCAACGCGACGCATATGCGCAAGCGGGGTTTGCCAACGGATGATTTCCGAAACCATATTAGGAATCAGCCCCGGATTTGCCTTAAGCTTAACGAATTCTTCGGGAAACCGATTTAGGGCGAGCACGCCACCACTCATAGAATTTCGTGTGGTGTCATTGCCACCGACGATGAGTAGCGCTAGGTTACCAATAAACTCCATCGGACGATTAATCAGGTCTTTGGTGTCCTCGTTACTCTGCATCATGCTAATCAGGTCGAAGCCAACCTTTTCGCCGGCTGCTCGATCAGCTTCTTTGTTGCGCCAAAGGGTTGAGAAGGACCACGCCATATCCGCTGCATCGTCAAACATGACATCTTCATTGGTAGATTCACCACCTGTTGCCGATGACGCACCCGATAATCGATCTGACCAGCCCACAAGCTTATGGCGTTCTTCGTAGGGAAAATCTAGTAAGGTTGCGAGCATCCTAGCGGTTAGTTCTTTCGATACCTTGGGCACCCAGTTGAAAGGCTCATTCAGCGGAAGGCTGTCAAGCACCTCGCCGGTACGGCTACGAATCAGCCCCTCTATTTCTCTCAGATTTTGAGGCGCCACGACGCCTTGAACTGCCCGTCGCTGCTTATCATGCCGAGGCGGATCCATGGCAATAAACATTTCGACGGACAAACCATCCGGGGGATCTCCCAGAACGATTTGAGGCTCCGAGGAAAACAACTGATGATTCTTATCCACATATAAAATATCATCGAAGCGTGTTATCGACCAGTATGGCCCGAACGGGCTATTTTTCTGGTAATGAACTGGAGCCTCGTCGCGCAGCCGCTTGAAATAGGCTGAGCACTTGCCTTGTCGGTAAAGAAACGGATTGCTGGCGTCAATCTCCTCAATGGAAAGCGTAGTAACGTCAGGCAATGGGGATTCGACAAAATGGAGCATAGGGGTTTTAGGCCCAATAGTTTTTCTCTTTGCCTTCATCAATACTTTTAGCGCCCTAATCTGCAAGTTCATGGGCACGATTTTGGCCGTAGCATTAATTACCTTTGTCTGAATCGTGCCACTCATGCTTGATTTCGTTGTCATAAATCGCTCCACTTTTTTCACATCTGGAATTCTGGCAAGTAAACAATCATGCCATCCATTTCTTCAGTAACCTTGACCTGGCAACCAAGACGCGAAGTGTCAGTCCGCTCCGGTGTCATGGATAGCATTTGCTCTTCGACATCCGCGATCTCACCGGTTCTATTGAACCATTGACCGTCAACAACAATGTGGCAGGTGCCGCACGCGCACTCTCCGCCGCAATCCCCGTCAATGCCTGGCACAGCATTGGTGACGGCAATTTGCATCAAAGTAGAGCCCACATCAAGCTTGGCGACATGCTCGGTGCTGTTATGCTCAACAAAAATAATCTTCCCCAACGCTTTTCTCCTTTATCTCTACGAGTGATCATATTATTGATGCATCCTCATGTAGAGGAGGTCATTTCTTGACAAAATAGAGGTCATTTGGAGACAATTTAATTTTACAAGAGCCCTCTCAATGACACATCACACCAAAACAAGTGTCGACTCGGTGAAGAATATTCCGTCCAATTACTCACGGCTTATAGCGCGTGAGCTCGGGCTAACAGCTAGGCAATTGCCGGAATTACTACAAGGTACCGGTCTTAGGGCCGCTCAGCTGTTGAGTGATAACGGTCTGATCACGTCGGCTCAGCAGATACAGATTCTACGCAACGCACTGGCGTTGTCGGGCCGACCGGGATTCGGACTGCGGCTGGGCAGACGCTTGACACCGGCAACTCATGGCACGATGGGCTTTGCTGCCTCCAGCAGCCCGAACCTGCTCAGTGCATTTCAGGCCATACACACTTTCCTGCCCACTCGTGTTGGTGTTATCGAACTGCGTTTGTATGAGACTGAGGATAATCTTGAATGTAGGGTGACCTTCAAGATACAACTGGACAACGATCTGCTTCGTTGCGTGGCAGAGTTGATTGTCACTGTGCTACTTAATTTCGGTGAATTTATTTTAGGCCGTGCTTTGGAAGAGGCAGAGATTGGATTTACCCATGTAGCGCCTGAATACCAAGCGATCTATGCAGAGTATCTTTCCGGACGAATTGATTTCTGCCGCGAACAGTTAACACTCAGATTGCCGATGGCGTTGTGTCTTGAGCCGAATGCTTCAGCCAATCATGAAAGCTATCAACTTGCTTTGCAGCATTGTGAGGTCTTGCTAGAGCAACTTCAAGCGCAGACATCGAGCTATCAGAACCGCCTTAAGAAAATGATGTTATCCCGTCCGCCCGGCACACTAAGGACACGCTGAACAATTCCTGAACTCAGAATTTTCAGCGTCTAAAAATCTCCCCA
>VFQO010000196.1_pt1 | contig 75180 bp, 71 predicted proteins | sample 3512331 | NCBI WGS metagenome assembly VFQO01 (sample SAMN10412371, study PRJNA504923) | tailings metagenome | isolation source: Replicate 3 from Balatoc abandoned mine | place: Philippines: Itogon, Benguet | collected 2017-08-28 | reverse complement strand
CTCCATGGCGAGCATTCTCGCCTAAATCAGTGTCCGGGTACATTAAACCACTACAAATCAAGGCTTAACCGAGAACGTACTCAAGGAAATTGAGCTTAATCTTAACGCGCATGAACTTATTAAAGTACAAGTGGCTGGTGATGACCGCGATGCACGCAAAGCAATTTTAGATGAAATCAGCAAAACAACTGGTGCATTGGCAGTACATCACATCGGCAAACAATTGGTGTTTTATCGCGCGAGCAGCACTGTTAAAGATAGTGCGAAAATTATCATTCCTAAGCTGTAATCATTAAAAGCTTTTTGTCCACGAAATACACGAAATAGGTTAGGCAGGCATTTGTCGATTGGCGAAGTTCGTAAAAGCACTAACAAAAGAGCACGAACAAAAGCAAAATGCAAAACTCAAGAACACTTAACTAAAATTTTATACTGAGTTTTATACTGGGGTTTTATTTTCGTGTCTTTACGTGAGTTTCGTGAACATTTGATTTTTTATCGCGCCTTCAGCACCATCACCACTGCCAGCAGGCATTCAATCAAATAAGCCACACTAGCCACGCCATGCCAGGTTCTGAATCTATCGGCAAATACGCTTTGCATGACATCCGACGGTAACGCCTGATTTTTCAGGCTTTCCAAAATCGGCTGAATACCAAAATGCCCTGCCAACACCAACAGCAGCATCACCAGCACCGCCCAAAAAAAAGCTTGTTTAAACGCACTGGTGCCAAACTGAAATACACGAAAAATCACAAGATAAATTCCACTTACCATGCCGATATAGCTCACCGCACTAAATAACTGTCCGGCTAACATACCCGCCATCTGCGTGTCATGCAGACGCTCAAACAACAAGTAGGCATTGAGGCCACTCAGCCACAAAGCTCCAGCCCACAAAGCAATCAAAATCAGTGACAGTCTGTATCCCATGGCTACTCCGCAGATTTTAGTATCTTAAAATTGCAACATATCAAATATATAACACGTCCAGAATTTCATATTCTTTAGTGCCACCAGGCGCATTCACTTCAGCTACCTCACCCACTGATTTGCCAATCAATCCACGTGCAATCGGTGAACTCACTGAAATTTTGCCATTTTTAATGTCAGCTTCGTCTTCACCTACGATTTGATAGGTTTTGTTATCGCCTGAGTCCAGGTCTTCAATATTCACTGTCGCACCAAATACCACGCGACCTTCAGCATTCAAAGTTGCTGGGTCGATCACTTGCATATTCGATAGCTTGGCTTCGAGCTCAGCAATACGGCCCTCTATAAAACTCTGACGTTCTTTTGCAGATTCATATTCTGCATTTTCAGACAAATCACCTTGCGCACGTGCCTCGGCAATCGCCTGAATAATGTTAGGTCTATCAACGCTGCGCAAGCGCTGCAATTCTTCCTTAAGCAATTCAGCACCACGAATGGTCACTGGAAATTGATTTACTGCCATGCGACTTTCCTTTTACTAAAAAACAAAACCACACTCGCGAAAGAGCGTGGTTTTTAATTGATACGATAAATATAAGCTTAGTGTATTTTAAGCCAGTTGTTTGTGCAAGTTCTGCAATGACTCAACCTGAATCTCTTGCATATGACCCATACCCACGCATGCGGCTTTAGCACCGGCTATCGTAGTGTAGTAAGTCACTTTATTTTGCAGCGCAGTACGGCGAATCTCGTAAGAGTCAGCCACAGCACGCTTGTCTTCAGTCACGTTCACAATAAAGCTGATATCGCCGTTTTTAATCATATCGACAATATGCGGACGACCTTCAGCCACTTTATTGACTGCCTGAACCTTCAAACCATTAGCAATCAATGCGGCCGCCGTGCCTTTGGTCGCCACCAGTTCAAAGCCTAATTTATCCAGATGCTGGGCAATTTCCACTACTTTTTGGTAGTCTTCTTTGCGCACGCTGATGAAAGCGCGTCCGCCTTGAGGCAGCTTGGTGGAAGCACCCAATTGAGATTTTAGGAACGCTTCGGCAAAGGTGCTGCCTACGCCCATTACCTCACCGGTAGATTTCATTTCAGGGCCTAAAATGGTGTCTACCCCCGGGAATTTAATGAATGGGAATACTGCCTCTTTTACCGAGAAGAACGGCGGCACCACTTCACGCGTCACTTGCTGTGACGCGAGTGATTTACCGGTCATGCAACGTGCAGCAATTTTTGCCAACTGCAAACCACAGGCTTTGGAAACAAACGGTACGGTACGGGATGCGCGTGGGTTCACTTCCAGTACATAAACCGTTTCACCCTGAATTGCGAACTGAACGTTCATCAAACCTACCACGCCCAGCGCTTTCGCCATTTGCTTGGTTTGTTCGCGAAGTTCATCCTGCAATTTGGCAGACAGGCTATAAGGCGGCAATGAACAGGCAGAGTCACCGGAGTGCACACCGGCTTGCTCTACGTGCTCCATGATACCGCCGATAATCACTTCATTGCCGTCAGACAATGCATCCACATCCACTTCCAGCGCATCGTTCAAGAAACGATCCAGCAACACCGGTGACTCATTGGACACTTTCACCGCTTCACGCATGTAGCGCTCAAGCTGGCTCTGTTCCTGAACGATCTCCATAGCTCTGCCGCCCAGCACGTAAGAAGGACGCACCACCAATGGGTAACCAATTTCACCCGCTAGACGCAGTGCCTCTTCTTCGGTGCGTGCAGTGCGGTTTGGTGGCTGCTTCAAGCCTAAGTCATGCAGCATTTTTTGGAAACGCTCGCGGTCTTCGGCCATATCAATCGCATCCGGCGTAGTTCCAATAATTGGCACCCCGGCTTTTTCCAAATCGCGTGCCAGCTTCAATGGGGTTTGACCACCATATTGCACAATCACGCCTGCAGGTTTTTCCAGCGCCACAATTTCTAACACGTCTTCTAATGTCACTGGCTCAAAATACAGGCGGTCAGAGGTATCGTAGTCGGTAGAAACGGTTTCCGGATTACAGTTGACCATGATGGTTTCATAGCCGTCATCACGCATGGCAAAAGCTGCATGTACACAGCAGTAATCAAACTCGATGCCCTGACCAATACGGTTCGGGCCACCGCCCAACACCATGATTTTTTTCTTGTTACTTGGGTTCGCTTCGCATTCTTCCTCGTAGGTCGAATACATATAAGCGGTATTGGTCGCAAATTCAGCAGCACAGGTATCCACCCGTTTATACACCGGACGCACATTGAGCGCCTGACGGTAAGCACGTACCGCATGCTGGTCGGTATCAAGTAACTTGGCCAAACGACGGTCTGAAAAACCGCGACGTTTCAGCTGCAACAATGCCGCTTTGTCCAAATCAGCAATGTGCTTACCTTTGAGTGCCTGTTCACGATCGATAATGTCTTTGAGCTGTGTCAGGAACCAGCGATCGATCTTAGAAATGTTATACACTTCATCTACGCTCAAGCCCATGCGGAAAGCATCGCCCACATACCAGATACGCTCAGGGCCCGGCACACCAATTTCTTTGGTGATAGTGTCCATGTCGGTAGTTTTTTCGTCCAAGCCATCCACACCAACTTCCAAGCCACGCATTGCTTTCTGGAATGACTCCTGGAAGGTGCGGCCGATGGCCATCACTTCGCCCACTGATTTCATCTGTGTGGTCAAGCGGCTATCCGCTTGCGGGAATTTCTCAAATGCAAAGCGCGGCACTTTGGTGACTACATAGTCAATGCTAGGCTCGAAGGAAGCTGGCGTAGCGCCGCCGGTAATTTCATTACGCAATTCATCCAGCGTAAAGCCCACCGCCAGTTTAGCCGCTACTTTTGCAATCGGGAAACCAGTCGCTTTAGAAGCCAGAGCAGATGAACGTGACACGCGCGGGTTCATCTCAATCACAATCATGCGGCCATCATTTGGATTGATCGCAAACTGCACATTAGAACCGCCGGTATCCACACCGATTTCACGCAGCACTGCCAAACTGGCATTACGCATGATTTGATATTCTTTATCGGTCAGGGTCTGCGCTGGTGCCACGGTAATCGAGTCACCGGTATGCACGCCCATTGGATCCAGGTTTTCAATAGAGCAGATAATGATGCAGTTGTCAGCCGAATCGCGCACCACCTCCATCTCGTACTCTTTCCAACCCAAAAGCGATTCTTCAATCAGCAGCTCATTGGTCGGAGAGGCATCCAGACCACGTTCGCAGATGCTAATAAATTCTTCGCGGTTGTAAGCAATGCCGCCACCACTGCCGCCCATAGTGAATGACGGGCGGATAATTGCCGGGTAACCAATCGTGGCTTGCACCTGCAGCGCTTCTTCCATGCTGTGCGCAACCGCAGAACGTGCTGAACCCAGACCGATTTTGGTCATGGCATCCTTGAATTTTTGACGGTCTTCCGCTTTATCAATTGCCTCTTTAGTCGCACCAATTAGCTCAACATTGTATTTCGCCAACACCCCATGTTTATCCAAATCCAGCGCACAGTTCAGTGCAGTTTGCCCACCCATAGTAGGCAGCAAAGCATCCGGGCGTTCTTTTTCAATAATTTTTTCGACCACCTGCCAAGTCACAGGCTCGATATAAGTCGCATCGGCCATCTCTGGGTCAGTCATGATGGTCGCTGGATTCGAGTTAACCAAGATTACACGGTAACCTTCTTCGCGCAGTGCCTTACAGGCTTGCGCGCCTGAATAGTCAAACTCACAAGCCTGACCGATGACGATGGGGCCGGCGCCGATGATTAATATTGATTTAATGTCAGTACGTTTTGCCATTTTCCTAAAGCTACTCCGCAACACATCTACTGCGTTCTCGTTCGCTCGCTTCCTCGCCGTACTCAATGTACTGTCTTCGTCGCTCACTCACTGCGGCCTTGTATTATGTGCCGCTCGTAACGCTTTATGTGCTGCTTACTTAGCTTGCCTTTCTTGTTGCATTAAATTGATAAAACGATCAAATAAATAACTCATTTCCGTAGGGCCGGGGCTTGCTTCAGGGTGACCTTGGAAACTGAATGCAGGTTTGTCGGTGCGCGCAATGCCTTGCAGGCTACCATCAAACAATGACACATGTGTCACTTTCAAATTAGCGGGCAATGTTGACGCATCTGCAGCAAACCCGTGGTTTTGACTCGTGATATAAACACGCTTGGTTTCAACATCCTGCACCGGATGGTTAGCACCGTGATGGCCGAATTTCATTTTGATGGTTTTTGCACCACTTGCCAGCGCCAGTAACTGATGACCTAGACAGATACCAAATGTAGGCAAACCTTTGTCCACAATGGTTTTAATCGCCTTGATTGCGTAATCACATGGCTCAGGATCGCCAGGGCCATTCGACAGGAACACGCCATCAGGATTGAGTGCCAGCGCCTCTTCAGCCGTGGCTTGCGCAGGCAGCACTGTCACTTTACAGCCACGCGCAACTAGCATACGCAGGATGTTGCGCTTCACGCCGTAATCAAAGGCCACCACATGAAATTTGTGAGCGGGCGCTTGTGTGTAACCTTGACCTAAAGCCCATTCACTCTCGTTAAATTCATAAGGCTTATCGCAGCTCACCACTTTTGCCAAATCCATACCCGCCATGCCTGGGAAGCCTGCGATTAGACTTTTTGCTGCAGCCAGCGCCTTAGCTTCATCAGCTTCACCCGCGATAATGGCACCGGCTTGTGCGCCTTTTTCACGCAGAATACGCGTCAGCTTGCGTGTATCGATATCTGCAATCGCCACCACATGATTAGAAACCAGATACTCAGACAGTGATTGTGTGCTTCTAAAATTGCTGTGAACCAGCGGCAAATCGCGAATGATTAAACCACTAGCATAGACTTTGCCGGACTCCACATCTTCTGGATTGGCTCCGTAATTGCCAATATGTGGATAAGTGAGCGTGACGATTTGTTTGGTGTAGGATGGGTCGGTCAGAATTTCCTGGTAGCCCGTCATCGAAGTGTTGAATACAACCTCGGCCACCGTGTGGCCTGACGCTCCAATTGACATGCCACGAAACACGGTTCCATCTGCAAGTACTAGTATGGCGGGCAGGTTTTGTGACACAGTAACTCCTTGTTTTGCTACATTAATATAGTATTTAAGCGTTTGTCCATCATGAACAGATGGCAGATATGCAAAACGGGAGGAGTAGGTTTACTCTTCCCGTTTCAGAATTAACGAATTATAGCCAAAAAAAAGTGTTTAATCAATGCTAAACCAGATGCAAAACTACAGTCGCATCAATTGTCTGTCATGCCATTTTGATAAACACAATTGTGCAGCGATTGCACCACAAAATGCTAAGAACATGTCCCACTGCGTATCCCAAACATCACCTTGAGTCGCCAAAAACGCGACTGCATCACTGCCTGAAGCTAGCGCAACCCACCATTCAAGAAATTCATAAAATGCACTAATCGCAAGACATATGGAAATGACTACAAAAAATAGCCAGCGCCCACGTGGCAATATCTGATGTCGCAGCAAAATTTCTCGCGCGACCATTGCCGGCACAAAGCCCTGTACCACGTGCCCAAGCCTGTCGTAATAATTTCTGTCCCAGCCAAAATAATCGCGCAACCAGTTAAAAATCGGCATCTCAGCATAGGTATAATGCCCGCCAATTAATAAAATCATGGCATGCAACGCAATCAGTCCATAAGCAAGATTGGTTAATTGGAATCTTGGATAGCTAATCACCAGCACTGGCAGCACGAGCAACACCGGCATCACCTCAAGCACCCAGGTGAACCAGTCACGGGCGCAATGGCTGACCAAATAAAAACAGCGCCAACTATAAACAATAGGAGGCGCTGATAACGTGAAGTCACTGCAAGCGGATACATCAAAGATGTCTCTTGATTACAAATATCTATCACTCAACTAGCTGCGTTTTAACCCCAGTACATCCTGCATATCGAACAGGCCAGCACTTTTATCTGCCAAAAACTTACCGGCACGCAATGCACCTACAGCAAATGTAGCACGGCTGCTCGCTTTGTGCGTCAATTCCACACGCTCACCTATGCCGGCGAATACCACAGTATGATCGCCCACGACATCACCGCCACGCAAAGTTGCAAAACCAATTTTTCCGGCCTCGCGCTCACCGGTTACACCCTCACGCGCATAAATTGCGCAGTCTTTCAAGTTCTGGCCTAAACCCTGTGCAGCCGCCTCGCCCAATCGCAGTGCCGTACCTGATGGCGCATCTACTTTGTGACGGTGGTGCATTTCCACCACTTCGATGTCATAACCTTCGCTCAATACTTTTGCCGCCTGCTCTACCAAATTTATCAGCAAGGTCACACCTACACTCATGTTGGGTGCAAACACAATGGGAATATTTTTGGAAGCTTCTGCGATGACCTGTTTTTCTGCATCAGAAAAACCGGTAGTGCCAATCACCATCGCCACTTTGGATTTTTGACATGCCTGTAAATACTGCATACTAGCCTCAGGACGGGTAAAGTCTACCAACACATCAGCGCCTTGCAAGGCTACCTCTACATCTGAACTCACTTTTACACCGCTCTGCCTGCCAAACTGCTCACCTGCATCACGACCTAAACCAGGATTATCGCCCGCTCTGTCCAAAGCAGCATGCAGCACTAATTCAGCATCTGCAAATACCGACGCCAGCAAGGCATGCCCCATACGACCTGAGCAACCTGCAATTACAACTTTTAATGGTTTTGCCATCATATTCACAACCTAAAACATACTTGATTTTTAAACAAACTTAATTAGAGCGCGTACTAAAACCCTATCTGTTCCAGCATCCTGTCAAAGAAACTAGGCTCCGTTTCCGGAGGCAGCGGTTTTGGCTGAGGCGCCACTTTGTTACCAGTACGGGACCCGCTTGGTTCGACAACAGGCGGCGACTCTTCCTCCTCAATCTGCAATCTTCGGTCAAACTGCATTCCCGCTGGGGACTGGTAATGATAAGGGTTCACCGGTGGAGCTGGCTCCGGCAATAGCGCTGGCGTTTCCGCAACCGAAGATGGTTCCGCAGATATTGCAGACTCAGTCTGTGCAGGCACCACTAAGGGAGCAATCGGGGCAGCCGGCACCGGTTCGGATACCACAGGTTCAATTTGCTTAGGCTCAACCACTGTCGGAGCAGATGCAATTTCAGGCTGTGGCAGTGCAGTTTCGGCTGCAAGCGTTGAAGGCACAGATTCTGCAGGCTGTACCGCTACCGCCTTGGCAGCATTATCAACTTCAGGCACTGCAATCGGCACCGCCAGCATCGAAGGCGCTTGTTCAGGCTGCACCTTAACCGCATCCTGTTGAAGCTCGCCTGCAGGGGGTGTCGCTGCAGGAATGACTGCTGCAGGTGTCGCTGACTCGGTATTTTGTTTAAGCGGCTGTTTTACCGGAGCGACAGTTTCAGCCTTCGCTTCATCATCTGCCCAGAATTTAAGCTTATCCAATAAACTTTTTTCTTTTTCGGCTTTCACTGGCGGCACTACACGCGTACCGCTCACAGCGGGAGTTTCCGTTTCTTTAGCCAGTTCACTGCCTGCAGGCACCACATCACCGCGCACAGATTTCAACAACTCATTTTCAAAATCCAGAATAACGCGTCGCTGCTCTTTAATTTTGCCATTCTCGCGCATCTGGTACACATAATCCCAACGATTACCATGAAAACTATCCTGCACCAGTGGTGTACCCATGATAAACCGCACCTGCGACTTGGTCATGCCAGGACGCAGTTGCAGCAGCATTTTTGATGTCACTACATTGCCTTGCTGGATATCGAGTTTATAGGGCTTGATGGAAGGAAGCTGTGTGCCGCATGACACACACAGCAGTGCAGCCAGAATGAATATATGACGCATATTATGACTTTAATTTAAATTAGCGTTAATATAACACGTTGACAACGAACCCAAAACATCGGGCAAGTCTAAAACACTTGGATTGTAACAGTGAGCCAAAAAAGCATGCATGATCAAAAAGACTTAAAAAACGCCGGCCTGAAAGCCACCCTACCCAGATTAAAAATCTTGGAGCTGTTTGAAAACAGTAAAGAACGTCATCTCTCTGCGGAAGATGTTTATAAAATACTGATTACTTCAGACGAAGATGTGGGTCTGGCTACGGTATACCGTGTGTTGACGCAATTTGAACAGGCAGGTTTACTGATTCGCCATCATTTTGAAAGCGGCAAGGCCGTATTTGAGCTCAACGAAAGCGGCCATCACGACCACATCGTTTGTCTGCAGTGCGGCCATGTTGAAGAATTCTGTGATGATGAAATTGAAAAACGTCAGCATGCAATTGCTAACGACAGAGGATTCAAAATTCGAGAGCACTCACTGTATATTTACGCAGACTGTTCACAAAACCCCTGCGATCGCAAAAACCGAGATTAAGTCTCCACAATAATACAGGCCACTAAACGTAGCCCAGCATTTCTGATGCATGCCTGCGGGTGGTTTCGGTGATTTCCAAGCCTCCCAGCATGCGTGCAATTTCCTCAATGCGCTGCACATCATCCAGTGGCCTAATCGTACTTAAGGTTTGTCCGTTGACCAGTGCTTTGCTAACCTGCAAATGATGCCGTCCCAATGCTGCGACCTGCGGCAGATGGGTAATCACAAGAACCTGGCGTGAGTTTCCAAGCTGCTTGAGTAGATTCCCTACGACCTCAGCCACACCGCCGCCAATCCCCACATCCACTTCATCGAATATCATGGTTGGCACCAATCCTTGCTGCGCAGTCACCACGCGTATAGCAAGACTGATTCTGGACAATTCGCCGCCCGAAACGACCTTATTCAGCGATCTGGCAGCGACTCCTGCATGCCCAGCCACCAAAAACTCTACTTGTTCCATGCCATGTGCTGAGGCTGGCTGAGAATGAAGCGCGACTTCAAATTTACCACCACTCAATGACAAACGCTGCATTTGTGCAGTGATTTCATGGCCCAGTTTAATAGCCGCAGCTTGTCGGCCAGCTGTTAATTTATCTGCCAACTCGCTGTAAGTCTGCCAGGCCTCTTTTTCCTGTGCAGCAAGTGCAGCACTGTCTTCCACTTCGCCAAGCTCATCCATACGTGCCTGCCAGTTTTGCAGAAGTTCCGGCAGTGCTTCTACCTGAACCCGATATTTACGCGCAGCGCCATGCACCGCCTGTATACGTGCTTCTATTTCACTCAAGCGTTCAGGGTCTAAATCGATATGCTGTACGTATTTACTGATAACACGGCTTGCCTCTTCAAGCTGAATCATGCCCGAATCCAGAGACTCCACTGCTTCAGCCAAGCTTGAATCATAGCTGTGCATATCCTGCAAGCGATGCTGAATCTGTCCCAGCAGACTGAGCGCGGAAAGTTCACCATCTCGCAGCATTTCCACACATAACTCACCGTTTTTAATGAGTTCAGCACCATTAGATAACCGGGCGTGCTCACTTTGCAGAGCGCCCCAGTCTTCAGGGTTAAAATCCAGCTGTTTGAGTTCACGAATGTTATCGCGCAGCTCTGCCAGTTCATCAGCATATGCAGCGGCATTTTTTTCTGCTGACAATCGCAGCTCGTGCAACTGATGCCAGTGTTTATAGGCCTGCGCCAAGGTATCTGAAATTTGCGTCAGTCCACCGAACTCATCCAGAATCTGGCACTGTGTGGTAAGTTTGAGCAAGGAATGATGGGCATTTTGGCTATATATATCGACCAGCAGTTCACCTATTTCCTTCAACTGCTGCACGGTCACTGGGCTGCCGTTGATAAAAGCACGCGAGCGGCCATCGGCATACATGACACGACGCAGCACCAGCTCACCGGATTCGGCGGCCAACTCAAGCGTTTGCAGCCACGACGTGGCATCCGCATGTCGTGCAATATCAAAGCTGGCGCTGATTTCAGCCTTATCACAGCCAACTCTAGTGACGCCGCCTTCCGCTCTAGCACCCAGCGCCAAAGATAGCGCATCAATAAGTATGGATTTGCCGGCACCTGTTTCACCGGTGAGCACGGTAAAGCCTGCGGAAAAATCCAGATCAAGCGTACTCACAATGATAAAATCACGTATAGAAAGGCTTTGCAGCATAGTGCTTAACCCCAGTTCAGCTTGTTGCGCAACATGTCAAAATAGCAATAACTGGCTGGGTGCAGCAGGAAAATGTTCTTTTGTGCGCGCTGCACTGAGATTTTGTCACCAATCTCCAGATCAATCTGCACCTGCCCATCAATGCTCAGGTGTGCCTCAGTGAACTGCACCAGCGTCACCTCAATCTGACTACTGCTATTCACCGCAATCGGGCGATTACTCAATGTGTGCGGACAAATGGGAACCAATGAAATGGCTTCCAAATTGGGATGCAGTATCGGCCCCCCGGCAGATAATGCATAAGCGGTAGTCCCGGTAGGTGTACTTAAAATTAAGCCATCACTGCGCTGCTTATAAACAAATTGACGGTCGATTTCAACTTCCAGCTCGATTAAACGCAAACCGCTTTTGATTACCACATCATTCAACGCATAACCGGAATGCAGCACTTTATCATCGCGCAGTACCTCGGTTGTCAAAAGCATACGCGGCTCTTTGATAAAATTGCCAGTCAGGATTTTATCAATCTCGCTCAGCATATCTTCCGCACGCAAATCAGTTAAGAAACCGAAACGGCCACGATTGACACCCACCAGCGGCACATCATCTTCAATCAGATTGCGCGCAACACTGAGCATCGTGCCATCGCCTCCCATCACGATCGCCACATCTGCAGAACGGCCGATCAACTCCAGCGGCAAAGTTTGATATCCACGCAGCTGCGCATGTTGCGCAGTCTGTTTCTCCACACAAACCTCATATTGCTGCTCGATAAGATGGCGTGCCAACACCAGCAAATCGTTCTGCATTAAATGCAGTGCCGACTGGTTCATATATTTGCCGATTAAGGCGACTTTTTTGAATTGTTTTTCCACCGTCGAATTAGAACATAGTCAGTAAATCTTGGCAAAGACGAGCTGAACCTAAGTGCGCAAAAGTGCGCAAAAATTGCAGCCATTTCACATATTTTGCATCCTATTTTTTGCAGGCCCCACAGCGCTTAAAATAAAAGTCCATGTAAATTAACAACTTAACTCAAACATACATTGAACGTGCTGGTGGCATTCAATTTGCACTGTAGAAACAACCATTTTTCTACGGCAAAACAAATGACTCTTGATCACGATAAAGCCACTTTAAAAGTTTTTTTCACAATCACCTATTTTCTAATTTTATGGATAGCCTCTGATTCAATCGCCTTTCATGAAATTTACAGTGAAAATTTAATTAGTTTTATTTATTTGCTTCCTACATTTTTATTGTATGGAATATTTTATTTGCTGCCTGCCGTTGGCCTAACCGCGCTGACTGCTTGGGTGAGCAAAAAAATCCATATCAAGAAAAATTATGCAGTGTTTGCCGTGGCCATATTAAGCAGTGGTTTGACTGCGCTTTTCATGTATTCCAATGCGAAAATTTTTTCCTTGTATGGCATGTATATCAATGGATTCATACTGAATCTTGTTTTGACCCCCGGAGGCATAGAGTCACTGGGTGGGAGCACGGCTTCAGACGTGGGTTTCGCATTAATTGCCGCAGGATTTCTATCACTGCAAGCCCTAATCATGTGGGGCAGTCATATCGCAGCAGATAAATTTGCAAGCTTAAACTTTAATGTGAAAACATTGACTGTCAGCACAGTATTAAGCGCGCTATTTCTGCATGTCTGGTTCGCACTTGACCACCAAACTACAAATCAACTGGTGGTGGTGTCAGAATCGATTCCGTTTTATCAAACCACTTCTGCCAGACGTTTTTTCAAACTATTTGGCTTGAACAACCATCAAGCAGCTGGCATTCGAGTTAAAGGAAAATTAAATTATCCGCTGGCCCCGATTAAAACAGCTCCACCCGCCAAACCTTATAACATCATCTGGCTGACTTCGGAGTCCTGGCGGGCAGACACCTTAAACCCGCAGGTGATGCCGCAGACTTGGCGCTTCGCTGAAAAAAGTGCGAGATTCACCCGCAATTACAGCGGTGGCAACGGCACCAGAATGGGTGTGTTTTCAATGTTCACCGGTTTACCGGGCAGCTATTGGTTTTCGTTTCTGGCTGAACATAAAGGAGCAGCAATTATTGACCTGCTGCAAAAACAGAATTATCAGATGCGCTTATTTACCAGCGCCAGATTTAGCTACCCCGAATTTAACCAAACGATATTTGCTCACATTCCAAAAGCGCAACTTCAAGAAACCCGAGTGCCAAAATCCGGCTGGGAAAATGACCAAAGCAACGTGAGTGATTTGCTTTCATTTATTGACAAGCGCGATCCTGATAGACCATTTTTCACCTTTATGTTCTTTGAGTCTCCACATGCGCGCTATTACTTCCCACCGGAAAGTGTCATCGCAACCCCCTATCGCGACGACCTGAACTACGCCACATTGAGCAAAGAAGCACTAGCTAAAGATATTCATCTTATTAAAAACCGTTACATTAATTCCGTGCATCATCTGGATATGCAGTTTGACCGCATTTTCAAATATCTTGAACAACATCAATTGCTGGAAAATACCATCGTGGTATTGGTTGGTGACCACGGCGAAGAGTTTATGGAAAATGGTTACTGGGGGCACAACTCAACCTTTGCTGACCCTCAGGTCAGAACGCCACTGGTTATATATCAACCGGGGATGAAACCTGCTGTCATCAAGCAGATGACCAGCCACATGGATATTGTGCCTACCCTGATGCCGCTGCTAGGCGTGACTAACCCTAAAGAAGATTATTCGATAGGCTATAACCTGTTTGCTAACGAATATCGAAACTACACCTATATTTCAGATTGGAATAAAGCGGCTTATGTTGACGAAGACGTAAAAATCACGGAACCGGTAAATGGTATGAGCGCAGCGTTTGCCAAAGCCACCGCCGGCAATGATGCCAGACTGACGAAACCGCAGCGCGATGCGCTCATTCGACAAAAAAGAGTAGGCATCCTTCAGATGCAAAAAGATCTGAGTAAATTCTTTAAGCGTAACACCCCCCGCTCTCATGCTTCTTAGGATTGCCTAAAGCAGTTAACTAACCGATAATTTGCGCATGAATACGCCTATGGATAAACGTGCGCAAATATTGCTGAAAACGCTGGTTGAACAATATATCAGCGACGGCCAACCCATAGGCTCACGTACGCTACTGCAGCATTCAGGGTTGGACGTCAGCTCTGCCACGATTCGTAACGTGATGAGTGATCTGGAGCGGCTAGGCTTTATTGCCAGTCCACACACTTCTGCAGGGCGTATCCCTACCCAAAAAGGCTATCGCTTTTTTGTAGATTCTCTGCTTACCGTTAAACCTCTGGACACCAAAGAAATCCAGCGGATTCAGCACGAGTTTTCAACCCCAGATCCACAAGAGTTGATGAACAGCGCCGCTGACATGCTCTCGCAATTATCACAATTTGCTGGCGTAGTGATGATTCCGAAACGCAAAGCAGTGACGTTCAAGCACCTGGAATTTCTGCCTCTGAGTGAAAAACGCATTTTGGTGATTATCGTCACGACTGATGGCAACGTGCAAAACCGAATCATCATGGCCGACAAACCTTATAGTGCGACCGATTTGGTGCAGGCCACCAATTATTTCAATCATCATTTTATTGGCCACACCTTTGATGAAGTGCACCAAAAACTGCATGAAGAACTCAAACAAATGCAGACGGATATTAACCGCCTGATGGCCGCAGCATTGGAAATGAGCGACAAAGTCAACAGTGCTGCAAAATCTCATGTCGTCATCGCAGGCGAACGCAACCTGCTGCAAGCCGATGACTTATCCTCCAATGTGGCCAGCCTGCGCAAACTTTTTGAACTGTTTGAACGTCGTACCCAGCTGATGCAGCTATTGGACAACAGTCAGCGCGCGCAAGGTATCCAGATATTTATTGGTGGCGAAAGTCATTATTTACCATTGGACGAATGCAGCATGATTACGGCGCCTTATGAAGCAGATGGTCAGATTGTCGGCACTCTGGGCGTGATTGGCCCTACACGCATGGCTTATGAGCGGGTCATCCCAATTGTGGATGTCACTGCAAAGCTGTTGTCCAATGCACTTTCCAACAATTAACCACGAAAATTTAATCAAGCAAATTTAATTAGGCAAACACTTAGCAATGGCTTATTTCAATCCAGAACCCAAGTATCAGCACGGCGACCAATTAAAAGTAGGTGTTTTATTGGCCAATTTAGGTACCCCTGACGCACCTACGGCCGCAGCTTTGCGCCCATATCTGCGGCAATTCCTCAGTGATCGGCGTATTGTGGAGATTCCACGACTCATCTGGTGGTGTATTCTAAACGGCATTATCTTGTTGATACGCCCTAGAAAATCTGCAGAAAAATATGCCAGTGTGTGGACTGAGGAAGGTTCACCATTGCTGGTACATGCCAAGAAACAAGCCACTTTGCTGCGTGGATTTCTAAGTCAAAAAATCAACTCTCCATTTGCGGTGGCACTGGGTATGAGCTACGGCAATCCATCTATGGCATCTGCAATTGCCGAGCTTAAAGCCCAGCATTGCGACCGCATTCTGGTATTTCCGCTTTATCCACAATATGCTGCATCGAGCACCGCTAGCGCACTAGACGCCGTATGGCGTGAGCTGCTTAAAACGCGCAATATGCCTGCCATTCGCACCATTCAACATTATCACGACCATCCTGCATACATTGCAGCACTTGCGGAAAGCGTGCGTGAGCATTGGCGAATCAACGGCGGCAAGCCCACAAAACTGATTATGAGCTTTCATGGCGTGCCCAAATTTCATTTAATGAATGGCGACCCTTATCACTGCGAATGCCACAAAACAGCAAGGCTGCTGGCAGAAGCATTAGGACTTGCACAAGACGAATACCAACTCGCATTCCAATCCCGCTTTGGCAAGCAGGAGTGGCTGAAACCTTACCTGGCAAATACGCTGGAGCAGTTAGGCAAAGCCAAAACGCCTCGCGTTGATGTCATTTGCCCGGGCTTCTCAAGTGACTGCCTAGAAACATTGGAAGAAATCGCGATGGAAGGTCGACATATTTTTCAGAGCAATGGTGGCGGAGAATATCATTACATTCCCGCATTGAATGAAAATGATGCTTGGATACATGCCATGACAACCATAGCATTAGAGAATCTACAAGGCTGGGTAAGTACTGAATGGAATCATGCATTGGCGGAAAAAGACAATGCCATCACAAAATTAAGAGCGCAAAGTTTAGGCGCCAAGGAATAAGCGCTATAATTCAAGCTATTGTTAATAAGGAAAGCACGCTGTCCTGCTGCGGCAACGTGCATAAAATCGATTTATGATAGTCATTACCGGCGGCGCAGGCATGATAGGCTCTATCATCGCTTGGCATCTCAACACAAAGCTCAATCGTGACGATATCGTGATTGTTGACCACATCACGCACGAAGACCAATGGCAGAATCTGGCGCATCGTAAATATGCACAATATCTGGACAAAGACGAACTCATGGTCTGGCTGCAAGGCAGAACAGATATTGAAGGCATTGTGCACATGGGGGCGATTAGCGCCACTACCGAGCGCGATTTCAACAAGCTGGTCAACGACAATATTCACTATTCACAAAACCTGTGGACTTGGTGTGCCGAAAATAAAGTGCCTTTTTTCTATGCCAGCTCTGCTGCCACTTACGGTGATGGCACACAAGGCTATGACGATATCAGCATTGACAACCTGCGGCCGCTCAACGGCTACGGCTATTCCAAACATTTTTTTGACCAGTGGGCACTGCGTCAGGTAAACAAGCATCTGCCTGCACCTCCGGCCTGGGCTGGCTTCAAGTTTTTTAACGTATACGGCCCGAACGAGTATCACAAAGAACGTATGGCCAGTGTGGCCTTCCATACTTTTAACCAATTCAGCCAGACTGGCACGATGAAACTGTTTAAAGGCACCAAAGCCGGGGTTGAAGATGGAATGCAGATGCGCGATTTTGTCTATGTAAAAGATGCTGCCTCTGTAGTGAGTTATTTTTTAATGTCTGCTATTAACCAGCAGAGCGCCCCTAACGGCATATACAACATCGGCACCGGTCAAGCGCGCAGCTTTAAAGATCTGGCACTAGCAGTCATGCATAGCATGAAGCGCGAACCGCACATCACCTTTATTGATATGCCGCAGGATTTGCAGGGGCGCTATCAATATTTCACTCAGGCCAGCATGCAAAAAGTGATTGATGCAGGCTACAATCAACCGTTTCATAGTCTAGAGCAAGGTGTTGCAGACTACGTGCAAAATTACCTGATGCAAGAGGATAAATACTGCTAATGTCTAACAAGTATGTAGATTACTTAAACGCTGAACACGCTGCGCACATGGAAATGTTCAATGCGCTGGCACCCCTATTCCCCCTTATCAGCACAGTGGGAGAAGCCATGCAGCAATGCATCAAAGATGGCGGAAAAATCCTGCTGATGGGTAACGGTGGCAGCGCGGCAGACAGTCAGCATATTGCTGCAGAAATCGTTGGTCGCTTCAAAAAAGAGCGCAAAGGTCTGCCTGCGATTGCGCTGACAACTGATACCTCCATCCTGACTTCTGTCGGCAACGATTACGGTTACAACTATATTTTTGCACGCCAGATTGAAGCGCTATGCAAACCTGAAGACTTGGTCATTGGACTGACCACCAGCGGCAACAGCGTAAACGTTGTAAGTGCCATCGAAGCCGCTAATGCCATTGGCGCCACCACTGTCGGTATGACTGGCGGCAGCGGTGGAAAACTCAGCGCGCTATGCAAATATAATATTATCGTGCCGTCTAGCGTGACGGCTCGCATTCAAGAGGCACATATTTTTATTGGTCACTCCTTGTGCGAAATTCTTGAATCTGATTAAGCCGACTCAATGCAAGCTCACCTTTTAGACACCGTAAAAAATTTCAACAAAACACATCAACACGTACTGGTCATTGGTGATGTGATGCTCGACCGTTATTTAATCGGCGAAGTCAATCGTATTTCGCCAGAAGCGCCAGTGCCTGTGGTGCTGCTTAAATCGCAGCAGGATCGTGCCGGTGGTGCATCTAATGTGGCAGCGAATCTAGCACTGCTTGGTGTTAAAACACACATGACAGGCCTGATTGGGCATGACGGTGAAGCGGCTATTCTGATTGATCTGATGAATGAGGCCGGCATAGAAACTTCAGGCATGGTGCGCACAGCACACCGCCCAACAGTAGCCAAAACCAGAATTTTGAGCGGTCATCAACAAATGGTGCGCCTAGATCAGGAAAGCAGCGCGCCACTCAACCAAGATGAGCATACGCAACTGTTGCAGGCTATCCAATCCCAGCTAGCTCAAAAACCGAGGCTGGTCATTTTGTCAGATTATGCGAAAGGTGTACTGAGCAAAGAGCTTTGCGTGTTCGTTATTGCACAATGCAAAACACTTCAGATTCCGGTGCTGGTAGACCCTAAAGGTCATGACTACAGTAAATATGCCGGCGCAACGGCATTGACCCCCAATAAAAAAGAAACGGCAGAAGCCTGTTTGACCACGGTGCGCGACCCCGAGCTGATTGATAAAGCAAGCGCCTTGAAACAAACGCTGGGGCTGGAATTTTTAGTGGTAACGCGCGGGGAAGAAGGTATTTCACTGATCGACAATCACGCGCATTTACTGCCAGCAACGGCTAAACAGGTATTTGATGTATCAGGTGCAGGCGACACGGTGATTGCCACACTGGCAGCCGGTTTAATTAATGGCCTGCCACCTTTGGAAGCTTTACAGCTGGCGAATATCGCCGCCGGTGTAGTGGTCGCGAAGGTGGGCACGGTGCCTATTCAGCAGGATGAACTCATTGCGGCCATCAGTGCTGAGCAGACTTCGGAGCAGGCTCACAAAGTGTGTGACCTGACTCAGCTACAGCAAAAAGTGAATGTCTGGAAAAAAGCCGGTCAAAAAATCGTATTCACCAATGGCTGCTTCGACTTGCTGCATGCAGGACATGTGACCTATTTAGAGGCAGCGAAAAAACGGGGTGATAAACTCATCTTGGGCTTAAATACCGACCGCTCGGTAAGTGCACTGAAAGGACCAACCAGACCGGTAGTCAATGAACATGACCGCGCACGTGTACTGGCGGCGCTGGAGTCTGTCGATGCGGTGATTCTATTTGACGAAGATACCCCCCTCAGCCTCATCAACACACTCAAACCAGACGTCATTGCCAAAGGCAGTGATTATACGGAAGCGCAAGTGGTTGGCGCTGAAGAAGTGAAGTCCTGGGGCGGCGAAGTCGCCTTGATAGATTTGGTAGCCGGTCGCAGCACCAGCAATATCATCAAAAAACTCAACAGCTGATCCAGCCTCCACACGATGTCGAGTGAAAAAATTCTCATCATAGGCCCTTCATGGGTTGGCGACATGGTGCTTGCGCACAGCCTGTTTCAGGTACTCAAGCAGCGTAATCCTGAGGTCATCATTGATGTTGCGGCCCCCGCATGGACATTACCTTTGCTGCAACGTATGCCAGAAGTGAACCGCGGCATCGCGCTGCCATTTAAACATGGCCAGCTTGCGCTACTGGAACGTATCAAATTCGGGCGCACGCTTAAATCACATGGCTATACACAAGCCATATTGCTGGTTAATTCACTCAAATCTGCCATTATGCCGTTTGCTGCAGGCATCCCAGTGCGTACTGGCTTTTTGGGCGAAATGCGCTATGGGCTGCTTAACGATATACGCAAGCTCGATAAAAACACACTGCCACGCACCGTAGACCGATTTGTGGCGTTGGCTGATGCAAACGCACCACCAGCCACAGCCATTCCCAACCCGCGACTTATCTGCAGCCGCGATAATGCATTGCATAAGTTAAACCAGCAGCACTTAACTGCGCCTGCACAAAAAGTGCTGGGCTTATGCCCGGGTGCGGAATATGGAGAAGCAAAACGCTGGCCTGCCGAGCATTACGCACAAGTCGCAAAAGCAGCTTTGGATAAAGGCTGGGCAGTTTGGCTATTTGGATCTGATAAAGATATTCAAGTTACTGCGGATATTAATGAGATAACGCAAAGCCGCTGCGTCAACTGGGCTGGCAAAACGAGCCTAGCTGACGCCATAGATTTAATGGCATTATGTGACAGCATCATCAGCAATGATTCAGGGCTGATGCATGTTGCTGCAGCTTTAGACAAAAAATTGATTGCGATTTATGGTTCTTCTGATCCACATCACACACCGCCCATGCACCCCAATGCCGTGATAGAGTATCTGGCGCTAGAATGCAGCCCATGCTTTAAGCGTCAGTGCCCGCTTGGGCATCTAAACTGCTTGAAAAACATTAGTCCTGCAGCGGTCTCTCGAAAAGCTTTACACAATTAAAATGAAAACGCTCATTCAACAATTAGATAAAGTCACAGCAAAACAGCTGTATATCACCTCTATCTTGCTCGGTATGCTGCTTGCCGCGCAAATTCAGTATATCCAGCACGGCTGGATTAACCCAGACAGCGTGTTATATTTCGAGTCAGCACGGCTGTTTGCATCGGGCGATTGGCAGGCTGCGGTCAATATATTCCCGTGGCCGCTTTACTCTATCCTGATTGCCTGCACTCACAAAATTTCAGGGTTAGACATTCATGCATCAGCGCAGCTATTAAGCGTCATTTTCTTTGGCATCGTCACTGCCAGCTTTCTGAAAATCATCCAAATTGCCGGTGGCACCATCAAAGCCATGTTTGCCGGTGCACTGATATTATTCAGTTCACACTATCTTGCAGGTGGCGTACTTGAAATGCTGCTGCGGGATCAAGGATTCTGGGCGTTCTATCTTGCAAGTCTGTTGTTTTTTATTCGGTTTTACAAATACGCGCAGCAAAGAGACGCATTGCTGTGGCAGGTCTGCGCAATACTGGCCACATTATTCAGAATCGAAGCCATCAGCTACCTGATCTTGCTCCCGCTGGTACTACTTTTACAGAAGCAGCTTCCGTGGAAGCAACGCATACATTTATTCATAAAATGTAATTCACTTAACATACTCGCTCTGTTGAGCATTCTCAGCGTGCTGCTGTTCAGTGAGCACATCACTATCGAGCACTTTGGCCGTTTAAAAGAAGTGTTTACTGCTAATCTTTTTCAAGAACTCACGCAATTATTCAACACAAAATCTACCCTGATGTCACAACAGGTGCTGGGTAAATATCTGGAAGAATTTGCAGTCCCCAGTCTACTACTCACGTTCATATACGTCATGCTGATGAAAACAATTTCTTCGGCCGGTATTGTCAATATCTTTCTTGCAGCCTTATCCATCAAACACAAGCCCCCACTGGTAGACCGCCAGACATTTGAAGTACTCAGGGCCAGCGCAATAGTGGCTATCCTCAACATGGCGCTGATTATCACCAAAGTGTTTGTGTTATCCGGCAGGTATGTTTTAGCACTGGCGTTGCTGATTATGCTGTTGGCTGCACTTTATCTTGGCCAGATGATGGAGCGCTTAACATCGGACGCACCCACCAAACAAAAATGGCTTACTTATGCCATACTCATCTTCCTATTGCTAAGCTTAGTGAAAAACATACTGCCGAAAGCCGATGGTTATCACTATCAGCAGGATGCCGTTAGCTGGTTAAAACAACACAACTCTGACAACAAGCCAGTATTTTATAGTGAGCCGCGCCTGCGTTATTATGCGAATGAGCCCTTTAATGGCTTATGGTTAAACAGTAAAGAAAAGGTTGAGTCTGCAATTGCAGACCAATCCATTCAGCAATATGATTACTTGGTAATCAGTCTTTCAAATAAGCACCCGGCAGACATAAAAAGAATGACCGAAATCTTGCAAAATTTTTATGAAATAAAACGCTTTAACGATGCCAAGGCGGTCAAGTTTGTTGTTATCTACAAAAAAACCAATTAAACAATACCATTCAATACTATGAAAAATAGCCCTTCTTGTCCGGTTTGCAGTCATTCATCCCGTTATGAGTTCTCTAGTCGAGATCTCATGTTCGACTTGTACGAAAAATATGATTATTACCAATGCCCGGATTGCGAGTTTCTTTTTCAACATCCAGCACCTACTCCTGAAAAAATCGGTACGTTTTACCCCGATAGCTATGACGTTTACGATGAAAATACGCGCTTAAAAAAAATCGGCATTATCAGGAAAGCTATTCTGAAAAAATATTACGGCTACCATCATCTTAAAACAAAGTTTTGGGCTGATATTGTTTGCCCTCTAGTGCATTTTTTGCATTCTCAATTTGAAATACCATTCATCGCTAAAGGCAAACTACTTGATGTGGGCTGCGGTAACGGGCGTTTTCTTACTCGAATGCGAGAGTTAGGCTGGAACACTTACGGCGTAGAATTTAATGGATTCGCAGTGAGCGTTTGCAGAAAGTCCGAACTTAATGTGCATCATGGCGATATCTTTTCCGCAAACTTGGAAGCCAATAGTTTTGACATCATCAATGTCAGTCATGTTATCGAACACGTTCCAGACCCAAAACAGTTTTTCATGGAACTTTCAAGAATACTGAAAATTGACGGTAAATTATTGATTAAAACACCCAACGGAAATGCCTTGGGAAGAGCGCTGTTTAATACTAACTGGTATCCCAATGATGTACCACGGCATTTGTATCAGTTCTCAGAAAACAATATCAAAGCACTAGCCAAATTATGTGGCCTGGATATCGAGTTAATGACCACTCGATCCACACCTAAATTGGTGTTAAACAGCATTGATTACATCGCTAAAAACAAGTCAGTGCCATCCAAAAAGGTAGCTTGGAAACGATGGCTTGCAAGAATTTATGTACTCGTTTCAGAGCGTAAAAACAGAGGTGACGAGCTGTTTGTGATGTTACGCAAACGGAAATAAACTTCACCATGAAGATTCTTTTTTTATCCAAAGGGGAAAACTCCTCTTCGACGCGTTATCGTGCAATGCAGTACTTTCCCGACTTTATCAAGGCAGGCTGGGAGCCAAGCCATGTAACGATATCAGGTGGAGTGTTCTCGATAATCACAGCGCTGCTTGCTGCAAAGAGTGCCGATGTTGTCGTACTGCTCAGGAAGACTTTCCCTTTTCCGATTTTCTGGTTAATTCGTAAGTTCTCTAAAAAGTTGCTATTTGATTTCGATGATGCCATTTTCTGCAACAGTAACGGCAGCCATTCAAAAACCAGACTCAGTCGCTTTCATGCAACGATATCAAAATGCGACTACATACTGGCAGGCAATCACTATCTAGGCAATGAAGCAAAAAAGTCTAACCCCAATACCGTGGTCATCCCAACGTCGTTAGACACAAAAAAATATGACCTCAGACCAGCAGCCAAGATACATAATAAAATTGTTCTGGTTTGGATAGGCAGCAGTTCCACAAAAAAATACCTTACGGAAATCATTCCCTATCTGGAAATGGCAGCTGAAAGTTTCCCCGATCTTGAATTAAAAGTCATTGCCGACTTTACGCTGAGCAGCAAAATCTTGAAAATCGAATCCATGCAATGGAGCGAGAAAACTGAAGCGAGCGAGTTATGTAACTCGGATATCGGCATTGCGCCTATGCCAGAAGACAATTGGACAAAAGGTAAATGTGCATTAAAGGTATTGCAGTACATGGCAGCTGGCCTACCTGTAATTTCATCGAAATCAGGCGTCAACGCAACTGTGGTCGAGCATCAACAGACCGGAATTTTAATTACAGGCAACAATGAATGGAAAGAATCTATTGTTCAGCTATGCATCGACAAAAACACGAGGCTAGCGATGGGTGAGAAAGGCAAATCTAAAGCTCAGCAAACATTTGATTTACATGTTGTTTTTGAAGACATTATGTCCGTGATTAAGCGTCTGTAAAGCTTCTGAATAAAGGCTGATAGTATTGAAAATCTTTATGTTGATAATTCATCAAAATTAACAACATTTAAAAATCGCTGCAGTTTGGAAGCACATACATCATCAATAGCGCTATCTGAGATATAGGCTTCCAGCATACGCTGCCATGCTTGACTGCCAAATTTCACGATATCATTCGGATAACGACACAAATGCTTAAAGTTGCGCAATCTAGTATTGCAGAATAAAGGCCAGGCATAAATGCTCATATCCGAAACATCGATAAGTCCGTAATCGCCCTCTGGCGTAATAATGATATTACCCATGTGCAGCGAGCGGAAGTGAATGCCAAAACGATGCAGTTTTGCAATAAAAACCCCCAAAGCGGCAGCCATATCAAGACTCATCAAATCAACTTCAAGCTGTTTCTTCAAAGGATATCCGGCAAGTGGTGAGTACAGTACGGCAGTACTGTTGTTATCTTCAAAATGATAGAGTTGCTTACACGTCAGCGTGGGCACACCCAAACGTTTTAATCGATTTGAATTGCGAATAAAACGTCTCGCATAAGAATAAATGCGCGCACCACTGAAAGTGTGCCGCACTCTGAAAATTTTTAGATAATCGCCATTTGCCAATTTGATGACTTTATATCCACGCTCGTCCCGTTCAATGACAGTGCCGCCAACAAGCATTTCAGCCAGCGCATCACTGGTGAGTAATTGGCTGGGCATACGTAAAAAGTCAAATGCACTCATAGCAACTCCGCGAGGTTCTTACGTACCTTAATTCGATGAGTATTACAAAACTCCTGCCAGTCTTTGACTTCTGTCCACTCACTCAGGAATACAAAATCCAGACCTGCTCGAGTTGCAGCTTCAAAATCATATTTACTGTCTCCAATAAACAGCGCCGGAAGCTGTAGATTACCGTTTTCAATTTCTCGCGCCAGCACAATATCTTTCGTGTCTGGACCCCCAAAAATTCCTGCATCAAACAATGGCGCTAACTCGCGTCTGGCAAAAATTGTGCGCAGTTCTCGCTGATCGCCTCCGGAGAGCAGCATCCATTTACTATGGCGTGTTGACTGCCGCAGTGCATGAACACCCGACGCGACTTCACACTCCATCAGCGTTCTATCCAAAATTTCGTCAAACGTATGCATATATGCCTGCATCAACTCTGGTGTCATTTCCTGCTTGCGAATTTCCTTAAGGTAATACTCAATCTTTCCGTTACGAGGAAAACTACCTTTCTGCACGTGATGGTTTACCAGCGCCTGTGCCTGCTCGTCCGTAGCGCCATGACGCTTAGCCACTTCAAAATAGGCGTTTACTTTGGTTTTATTACTGTTGAGTACTACGCCATCACAATCCAGTACCAACGTTTTATATTGAGTCAAATCCATGACTTGCATTATATCCCGACAATAAAAAAGGCTTGCAATCACTGCAAGCCTTTATTTACATTCAAACGTAACGATTAAGCCGCCTTGATAGCACTTGCCTCTTTCGCCAACTTGGTAATATGTGCCCAATCTTTGCGCGCTACAGCATCGGCTGGTGTTAACCATGTGCCACCGCAAACAACAACGTTAGGCAGAGCCAGAAATTGTGGCGCGCTTTCCACGGTTACGCCACCCGTTGGGCAAAATTTCACATCGCCAAATGGGCCCGCAAAACCTTTCAGCAAATTAATGCCGCCCACCGCAACTGCAGGGAAGAGTTTCAGGAAGTAGTAATCGTCTGCGTTTGCCATCATGATTTCGGAACCGGTTGAAACGCCTGGCAATAAAGGCAGACCAATTTTACGTGCGAACTGACCCAACTCGCTGGTGTAGCCTGGGCTCACTGCAAACTGACAGCCCGCATCTTTTGAAGCCTGTGCATCCTTCAGGTTGCGTACAGTACCTGAACCCAGGATCGCATCTGGCACGTGCTTGGCAATCTGCTCCATGCCAGCTAATGCACATGAGGTACGTAAGGTCACTTCCAGTACTTTGATGCCACCTTGAAGCAACGCTTCTGCCATCGGCACAGCGTCCTCAACTTTGTTAATCACGATGACTGGAATTACCGGGCCGTGGTTGGCCAAATCTAATGTGTTCATTTTTTACCTATTGATGTTAATTAGTAGATAACGATTTCAGCTGAGCAAAACCGCTTTAAATTAAAAAATTCAAACCCTCAGAAACTTTGATAATCAAGCGAGCGCATCACGGTTATCGTTTGATTTGCAAAGTTTAAAGCCAAGTGACTGCGCCTTCTTCAGCTGACAATACATTTCTTCGCATCCCGCCAAACAGCTCACGCCCCATGCCATGTGCATTGCTGTGACGTTTGCTGTCGGGCAATTCGGCCACTTCGCGCTCTGCCCATTCATCTTCGTCAACCAGCACGTTCACCATGCCTACTGTAGCGTTCAAACGAATAATATCGCCATCACGCACTTTGGCCAGCGGACCACCTGCAGCGGCTTCCGGGGTTAAGTGAATGGCTGCCGGAATCTTGCCGGAAGCGCCGCTCATACGGCCGTCGGTCACAATCGCCACCATAAAGCCCTTATTCTGCAACACAGCCAGCGGCGGTGTCAGCTTGTGCAGCTCAGGCATACCGTTCGCTTTTGGACCTTGAAAACGCACCACAGCCACAAAATCTTTTTCCAGCTCACCGCGGTCAAACGCAGCCAATAGTTCTTCCTGCGCATCAAATACAATTGCCGGTGCTTCGATAATGTGGCGATCTTCAGGGACTGCAGAAATCTTAATCACACTGCGACCCAAGTTTCCTTTCAGCAGACGCAAACCACCAGATTCGCTGAATGGAAACTGTGCGGTACGCACAATCGTTTCGTCGCCACTTTCTTTAGGCAGATCTTTCCATACCAGTTTGTCATTTTCCTTAGCAGGCACTTTGCCATATTCACGCAAACCACCATGCGCCACGGTAAACACATCCGGGAACATATAACCCGCTTCAATCAGCTCACGAATCACAAACGCAGGTCCACCCGCAGTCTGGAATTCATTTACGTCGGCTTTGCCATTAGGATAAACACTGGCCAGCAATGGTGTGGTTTTTGCCAAGTGATAGAAATCTGTCCAATCGATGATAATACCGGCAGCACGCGCAATCGCTACCCAGTGAATCAGGTGGTTGGTTGAACCGCCGGTTGCCAGCAAGGCAACCATCGCGTTCACAATCACATACTCATCTACCATACGGCCGATAGGGGTAAAGTTTTTATGCTTAGTATTCGCCAGCACCATACGCACCGCCTCGCGCGTCAGCATTTCACGCATGCCATCATGCGGATGAATAAACGCTGCACCCGGCACATGCAAGCCCATCGCCTCCATCAACATCTGGTTACTGTTAGCCGTGCCGTAGAAAGTACAGGTGCCTGGACCATGATAAGCGGCTGATTCAGATGCCAGCAGCTCTTCACGGCCTACTTTGCCTTGTGCATACTGTTCGCGCACTTTAGATTTTGTGGTGTTATCAATGCCGGTGCTCATCGGCCCTGCTGGCACAAATACACATGGCAGATGACCAAATTTAAGAGCGCCAATCAGCAAGCCCGGCACAATCTTGTCACATACGCCCAGCAGCAGCGCTGCATCAAACACATCATGCGACAATGCAATCGCGGTACTCATGGCGATGGTGTCGCGACTGAACAATGACAACTCCATGCCTGGCTCACCTTGCGTGATGCCATCACACATTGCAGGCACGCCACCCGCCACTTGAGCTGTTGCACCATGCTTGAGCGCTTCATGCTTGATAATGTCAGGATAGTTCATGTAAGGCTGATGTGCCGACAACATGTCGTTATATGCAGTCACAATGCCGATATTAGGCGCTTTTTCAACCACTACACGCAGTTTGTCATTGGGCGACATCGCTGCAAAAGCATGTGCCACGTTGGCACAGCCCATGCGGTCTGCACCACGAGGACGATTCACGATATCATCGATGCGCTGCAAGTAAGCAGAGCGCGTAGGACGGCTTTTCTCGATGATGCGTTCAGTAACTTCTATATGGGACTGTTTCATAATTGGATACTCTACTCAGACCACTACTCTCTCGCTGAACCGCAGGAATTGGGAACAGGCTGATTGAATGAGGTTATTTGTATTTAGAAAATTATTAGCAAAATTATTGAGTTATTTTGGTTTGCTAATCATAGAAAACGCCAATCTCGATTATCGCTAAACTGAGCCTTATCGTCAAACAAAAGCCGCTCTAAAAGCGGCTTTTGTTTGCTTCAAATGGAGCTAAAAATTATTTCTTAGTAACCAATACATCTTCCATCATGAGGTACTCCAAATCACAGCCATAGAACATGTTCAGCGCATCAGTCGGGGAACATATCATAGGCTCTCCACGACGATTCAAGGAGGTGTTCAACACCACGGGTACACCACGCAGACGCTCCAGATGTTCAATCAGCTCATAATAGCGCGGGTTGGTTTCGTGCGTCACCACTTGCGCTCGCGCTGTACCATCTTCATGCACCACTTCCGGAATACGTGATTTCCAATGCTCGGCCACATCAAAAGTAAATGTCATATAGGGCGCAGGGTGATCGGTCTGCAGAATATCCTCCGCAACGCGATCCAGCATACTCGGGCAGAATGGACGCCAGCGCTCACGATATTTAATCTGCGCATTGATGCGATCCGCCACCCCGGGATAACTCGGGTCACCCAGAATACTGCGGCAGCCTAGAGCACGCGGGCCAAACTCCATGCGCCCTTGCAGCCAAGCCAGCGGGTTACCACTCGCTAACAACTCAGCGCCTTTTTGCGCTGCGTTTTCCACACGCGTGAATATCGGCTTAGCCGGGTGCGCTTCACAGGCGGCAATACACTCCTCACTAGTGAATGCAGGGCCTAGGTAAGCGTGCTCCATTTTGTGTATGGTGTCACCCGCCAGATGCGCTGCATAAGTCGCCGCCCCCAGAGAAGTACCGTTATCGCCCGATGCTGGCTGCACAAACAGCTCTTTCACATGCGGCATGGCAATGATGCGCTGATTGAGTTTTACGTTGAGCGCCACACCACCCGCCATGGCGATACGGCCGGTCTCCTTGATGATGTCACCCAGATAGTAATCTATCATTTTCAGTGCAACATCTTCCAGCAACTGCTGCACAGAAGCGGCATAGTGAATATATGGATCGTCAATCTCGTCGCCGTGACGCTTAGGCCCTAACCACTCAATCAACTCCGGCGTGAAATAATAACCTTTGCCGTTTTCCTTGTAGCGGCGTAAACCCACCACGTTCACCAGCTTGGTATTGACGCGTAGATCACCGTCTTCAAAAGTCACCAGTTTGGTTAAATCATATTTGCTGGCATCGCCATAAGGCGCCATCCCCATCACCTTAAATTCACCATCCAGCATCTCAAAACCTAGATATTCGGTAATCGCGCCGTACATGCCACCGAGTGAATCCGGATCGTAAAATTCCTTGATTTTGTGAATTTTGCCATTTTCACCATAACCGAAGAATGTGGTGGCATATTCACCTTTGCCGTCAATGCCGACAATCGCCGTTTTTTCCTTAAATCCGCTCAAATGATAAGCACTGGATGCATGTGCCAGATGGTGCTCCACCGGTACAAATTTAGCATTGCTTAATCCCAAATCCGCCATCAGCTTCAATGACTTGTCACGATTGCGGCGGAAACGGCGATTACCATTAAAAATCGCATCCAGCGCGCGGTCCGGTGCATACCAGTGACGTTTGGCATAATGCCAGCGTGCATTGGTGCTGAGTGGAATTTCAGCATAGGGAAACGCGACGATATCGACCTGCTCAGGCTTGATGCCTGCCTGACGCATACAAAATTTTGCAGCCTCATAGGGAAATTGATTTTTGGCATGCTTGTCGCGGATAAAACGCTCTTCTTCTGCCGCGGCAATAATTTTGCCGTCGATTAAAATAGCCGCTGAAGCATCGTGGCCCAAAGCGCCGGATAAACCTAAAACTATCATGCGTTAACTCTCAATATATTTTTCGTCATTTTACTTTAGTTTGGGTCATGCTTGCGCGGTTTACAGAATACCTGCGCGAATTAAGATGGGTTTCGCAGCCTTAGGATAAGTAGATTGGAAAGCTTGCTTGAATAAAGCCAGCGTAGGCGCATCACTTTCAGTCGCATTACCTTGCCAGTTTTTCATGAAACGTTTTAAATCTTTCACATGCGCGCGCTTAAATCGCCAACTCGCAATCCAAGTAGGACTGTATGCGAGCATGCTATCCAGATCAATCAGCATAGGCTGACCATTCACGATTTTAATATTACTGGCCTTACAATCGCCATGCGCGTACTGAAGTGCATAGAGTTTAAAAAACAAAGTTGCAAGATTCTGCGCAACCGTTTGTTTTATTTCAGCATCAGTGTTCTGCACATAAAACTGTGCCACATCTGGCGCATCCACGTAAGCACTCAAGTAGTAGGCGCGGCCACGCAAACAACCCCAGCGCTCTTCAATCAACGCCAATGGTGTTGGTGTCGCAATGTTAGAAATCATCAGCCGATGCGCGTTCGACCACGATACAGCAGCGCGGCTTGGACGCAATGCTCTCATCAGGGCGTGCCGCCAGTTTTTAATGTTGTAACGCTTGATGACTACTTGGCGTTGCGCCAATTCAGCAAGGCCAACCGTGCAGGTATTGCCATTTTTGAGATTACTTTTGGCATCGGCTAAAAACTTATCCAAAGCAGAAGTCGATTGCTGCAGTATAAAACCCTCGGCAACGGCGCGATAACCACTACAACTGCTTTTCACCTTAACGTCACTGCAAGTACGGAATACTTTTTTGTCTGCATAGGTGCAACTGGCTTGATGACGAATACGCTTTGTCGATTGAATGATGCGTGGCACATTGCGAGCCACATACGGCACGCCCATCGCTAAACAATATTGATGATAAAGCTCAGCAATCGAGACATCATTCACTCCATCAAACTTTGAAAACAACGTAGCCAAATTGTGCAGCTGCCTGATTTTGGCTGCCAGCATTCCAAGCTTTCTGATGCCATCGCCATCCAAGGTATAAATCTGCAAACTACCCGAGGCCTGTGGCTGCACTAAAAAATTTTTTAAATGTAAATCGGTCTGCAGCAGTCCTGCACGATGATGCTGTGCCAATGTGGCAACTAAGGCTTTAGCGAGTGTCGGCTGCTGTTCAGGCTGATGCAGCTGGAAATACTCCGCGTTTTGTGAGGATTCAATTGCAGTGTAAATGAGCAGATGAATATTGGCCTCAATCATTGCATAATAGAGCAACGCTGGGGTCAGCACCCCCGCATCTTGCAGCAGCCGACTACCAGTTTTATCTCTGCTGGCATATTTAAGTGCTGATTTACCAATAAATAATTTGGCAAACACCGCCTGCCCTTGCCAAACGCCTTTAAACACCAAGCGGCGCCCCGGCAGCAGTCGCACCACCTCTTCACAGACAAGCTCACCCGAATCGGGCAGCTGCAGAACAAATGCAACTACACCCGGTTGCTTAATGCTGAGAATATCTGAAATATCAGGATGCATAAATTTCAGGATACATAGCTTGACTAATAAATAATGGAATCAGAGATTAATTGACGTTCTTGGAAATCTTTTCAACAAATCAACGGCAGCCTCAGCCACATCCTGAGCAGTGATATCGGTCATTGCTTCTTTTTTAATCACCCTGTGCTGTGGTTTGAGCGGATAAGGACCAGTCAGCACTGGATTAGTTGGTCCGTACAAGCCGACAATAGGCACCTCAGCCGCCGATGCTATGTGGAACACACCGCAATCATGGGCGATAAACAAATCAGCGCGTTTCATCAGCGCAGCCAAATCAGATACTGTCGTTTTACCTACAAGATTAATGGTGCTCGTTACCCGCTTCGCAAATTTTTTGGCAAGAAACGACTCATTGCTAGTACCGGTAATACTGATTTTGAGATTTGGTATCAAGGCTTGCAATTGATGTGCAAGTTCAATGTAGGCATCAATCGACCACAGCTTTTTATCATCTGCACGCCTGCTGTAAAAAAACTTCCAGCCATGCAGGGAAGTGGTACCACAGCCCAAATGAATATTAATCAGCACATCCTGGCTAGAGAGCGCATATTGCTGCAGTAGCTGTTCTGGACTTTGCCGTGTTTCAATCACATACTTTCTGTCCTGCTCAGTCACGCTCACGTTGAGCCAGTTGGCCACAAACTGCAGCACCTGGTCTGCGTGGTGCGCATCGGGCTGCATGGCAGGCACCAGCTGGTAAGGTGTTTTTAAACCACGCAATTTTCTGAGCGCACCGTAATTAAGCAGCAATACTGTGTCGTAATTCCCTGCAATACGGTCCAAACCTCGGCTATTTTTAATCACCAGCAACTGATTGATATCAGGGTTGCTTGCAAAGACCTCCGCACTCAGCGCGTTCAGTGCAACCACATCAATCACGGCCTGAGGCAAATGCTTGCGCAATAGCCTGATAGCCGGGGTGCAGAACACATTGTTGCCAGTGCTGCTGGAGGTGACCACTAGCAGTTTGGGAGTGGATGATGAAGAATAACTCATGTTTGATGATTCCATTGATGTTGCTTTTTTTTTGATTTGCACGCAATCCAGCGCGCAAGCATTTTATAGAAGTAGCTTAGACGCTGAAGTGCATAATATTTTTTGAAAAAATATAGGCGCTGCGATCTGTTCCAGCCTAAGGTGCGGTAATTCAGAGTAATTAAATCACTGATCGCTTGCAAACTCGGCAGCAGCATTTTTCTGGATTTTTCAAAATCAATCAACGCTAGCGCGTAACCCTGCGCTTGCCGTTTCACGAATATATGTTTGGTATAAAGTGCGCGGTGCTGAACACCTGCTTCGTGCATTTGCCGCACCGCCTTTGCCACACTGGCAATCAATGTGCGCTGCTGTTTAATCGTGAGCGCATGAGCATCCAACTGATCCAAGGCGCAAAATCCTTCAAGGTTTTCCGTAATCAGGATTGCCTGCTGACCGGCAGCATTTTTACGCTGCGCAAAAAATATCACTTCCGGTATTTGAGTGCCGCGCTGCGCCAGATAACGCATATATCTGAATTCTTTAGCAAAAGTAGGCTCACCACTCACCGGGTATCGCAGCGACCTTGAGACATGATTCTGCTGTTTTTTAATATAGACTGTGATGGATTTTCCATCTTTTTCAAACTGCGCGCGCCCGACACCACTCCAACCGCCGCGATTGCGATTTGGCTCATCAATCCACTCAACAGGGGCATTCCATATCTGTTCAAAAGTCGAAAATTGGCGACTTTCAAGAATGGGCTGCCAATCCGGATTGCAATAAAGCGCCAAATAAACCTCTCTAAATTAAAAATGTAGCATTAAAATGCATCGCCAAGTGCTGACATTTTAACCTAAAATGCCCGAATCGCCCTGCGTGGCCGCGATTGACACTCATGCTGAAACTACTATCTACATTACTCTCTCTACTACCATTGCCCATGATTCATTTACTGGGTGGCTTGCTGGGCTGGCTGCTGCAACTGTGCATGCCACGTACAACACGTATACAGCGCAGCAACCTCGAGCAAAGCGGCCTTTTCTCAAACGCCTCTCAGTTGGAAACTGCCATGCGCCAAAACTCAGCAGAAACCGGCAAGACAATTCTGGAGACACTGGCCATCTGGCAATGGCCACAGCGTAAAGCATTGTCATATGTACATGACTGTAGCAACTGGCATCTGGTAGAAACAGCGCTCGCCAAAGGCAAAGGCCTGATTTTCCTGACGCCGCATCTGGGTTGTTTCGAGATCACTTCCATTTATTATGCGAATCACCACCCTATCACCGTACTGTTCCGCCCCCCGAAAAAATCATGGTTATCACCACTCGTTGATACAGGCAGAGTAAAAGGGCAGGTAAAACTGGCACCTGCCAACGCGCAGGGTGTGCGCATGCTCATACAAGCCTTGAAAAAAGGGGAGGCCATTGGGATTCTGCCAGACCAGATTCCGGCTGCAGGTGAAGGGGAATGGGCAGACTTTTTTGGCAAACCGGCTTATACCATGACATTGGCCGGCAAACTCGCCGAAAAAACCGGCGCCACGGTGATTATGGCGTTTGGAGAGCGGCTTGCAAAAGGCGCAGGCTATAAAATTCATTTAAGCGCAGTGGATTCGATTGCCACTGCGGCACTGCTGAATCAGGCCATAGAACAGCAGATTCAACAAAAACCTGAACAGTATTTATGGCGCTATCATCGCTACAAAACACGGCGCCACGCAATGCCAAAAAGCTGACCGTGATAACAAAAAGCTGACTCAGTCATCAACTGCAGACTTTTCCTGCGCCAGACGCTGCTGAAATTTACGGCTATGAAACTTGGCATGCAAACGCTGGGCGCGCGCATAGGCTTTTTTCCAAAACGCTGCAGACTGCGGTAAATAATGCTGCCTAAACAGCTGCCAGTCCTGCTCGACAAAGCCAGAATCCATGGCAGAAAAAATCAAGCCAGCGATATCCTTCATCACGGCAGTGCCGCCCTTAGGCTGATGTCTTAACATGCGATGCAAATCAATCACCATCAACCTGACCTCACCTTTTTTTAATTCAGCACGCTGCATCACCAAATGACATAAATAAAAATCGCGATGACACAAACCGGCACCGTGCATGCGCGCAGCAAGCTTGGCCATTTCAATCACTAAGCGCGCTTTAAACTCTGCAACCGGCGGGTGCTGTGCCCAATCGGCACAAACATCCTCCAATGAAACAATGTCCCCCAAATCCTGTGTCAGCACAAATGAACGCCGTGACGCCGGGTTCAGTCCTCTCGCGCCATAGGCGACTAGAGGCGTCGTCGCAACACCTAATGCAGTTAGCTGTCGAATCGCTTCCACCTCGGTCATTGCACCAATGACAGGTGTTTTGAAACTCAGCAGATTTTTAAAAATCTCGCCCCAGCCCACGCCAAAATGCTGTTTAAGAAAGTAGGTTTTACCGCCAATTTGAACCTGCATGGTTTTTCTATCCGCCACATCGCGAAACACCTTCCCCTGCAACTGCATTAAAGCTTCAAATACATCCAAGCCAGCATCAGCCTGCTGCAGCGACTGTCTGATGTCTTCCGGAACGACGAGTAAATTTTGAATTTGCATCACGTTAATTTTCTGAGGGCTAGGATTTTCTAAGTATTAAGATTTTCTAAGCGCTAATTTACGGCTTGCCAATTCAATTAAAATTTTGGCCTCTGCGCTGCCGTCATTAGCCTTCATAATGCTTTTCACATACTGCAAACCGTTCTGTGACCATTGTGCCTTAGTATCAGCTTTACGCATTGCCAGAAACTCAGCATTCAATTTAGTCTGATCAAACGGCATTTGATGTACGATTCCTGCATTTGCATCTGCAACATGGTGCGCATAACCACAGCTTGCCGTCACCAAAACCGGCGCACCGCACGCCATCGCCTCCAGTATTACCAGCCCCGTATTCTCACGATACGCCGGATGCACGCAAACATCTGCACCTTGCATTAACTGCGGAATATCCGGACGCCCTTTGGAAATCACTACATTATTTTGTAAACCCAAATTTTTAGCCATTTTATTGAAGGCTTTGGGATTGTCCTGCCCGACTGCCACCAGGCGTGTATTCATGCGCAAATCCTCTGGTAAAGCTGCCAAAGCCAGAATTGCACGATCCAGACCTTTCATGGCAAAACCCGAGCCTGTCAGCAGGTAGACAAAATCGTCCTCGGAAAAATTAAATGCTTGGCGCAGATGCGAGCGCATTGTCTGCTTATCTTGGAGCTGAAAGCGCTCTGGCGATAAAAATGGAGGAATGTAATGAAAACGATCATCCTGCGTGCCATACCATTTTTGAAAGTGTGATTTTTCGGTCAGAGATACTGCGAGAATTTCGGTCTGGCTGTCATGTGCAAAAATAGCCTTTTCGCAAGCTGCAAACCAACGGCTTCTTGGCAGCAGGCGATACAGGAAATGGCGCTGCTGATATGCGCGCTCAATGAAACAGGGGTCTGCAGCAAAGTGTGCGTCCAAACCTGCCATACGGTTATAGCCAAACACATAATCAAATCGCTGCGCAGCGATTTGTGCAAAAACCGCATCGATAAACTTCTGGTAGCGTCGGTAATTAAACAGACCAGCCTGCGGCAATACATGCACTTTCATCGCTGTTTCAGCATCGCCATCCCACGACATGGTAAAAATTTCAACCTCATGTCCGCGTTTAATGAGCTCCCTCGCTGTACGCAGCATGTCACGCTGCATGCCGCCAAATGGAAAATACTTAAAAATGATAAATGCAAATTTCACAACAGACAGTCTGGCCAAAAAAAGTTAATTGTATGCGAAAATGCGGGCATGCTTAGAATTCTACTGGTAAAAACCTCTTCCATGGGCGATGTGGTGCACAATCTGCCGGTGATTGCAGACATCCTGCAACATCATCCTGATGCCCAGATTGATTGGCTGGTTGAAGAGAGCTTTGCAGAAATTCCAAAACTGCACCCGCGCGTTGCAAAAGTCATCACCATCGCCATTAGACGCTGGCGCAAATCACTTTGCAGGCTAAGCACTTGGCAAGAAATTGAACAGGTTAAGAAGCAGCTCAAACAGACCCAATATGACGCGATTATTGACACGCAGGGACTGATTAAAAGTGCAATTGTGGCAAACTGGGCTGCAGGAAACAGATACGGCATGGATTGGCAATCAGCACGTGAGCCACTTGCCAGCCTGTTTTACACCAAAAAATATCCGATACCGCGCAATCAACATGCGGTTGCCAGAAACCGCCAGCTAGCTGCGCTCGCGCTGCACTATCCCATTCCTGACTGCCAGCCCGACTATGGGGTAATAATCACTGCAGCACAAAATCACTTGCCTGAGCTGCCAGCACCCTATGCCGTATTTCTTCACGGTACCAGCCGCGATTCAAAACTATGGCCGTTAGCGAACTGGGTTGCACTTGCAAAGCAGCTTGCACAAAACCATTTAAAAATTGCGTTACCCTGGTCTAACACAGCCGAATTTGAACGCGCGCGGGCAATTGAAGCCGAGTCCAGCAATGTAATCGTGCTGCCAAAGTTATCACTCACAGCGCTGGCAGAAATCATGGCCAAGTCTGTCGTTAACATCGGCGTAGATACCGGCTTGATTCACTTATCTACCGCACTGAACAAACCCAGTATTGCGATATACACTGACACCAACCCTGAATTTACCGGTGTAGCACCTACTGCCAGTAATCTAGCCATTAATATCGGCGGCAAAGGCCAGATTCCTGATGCAGATAAGGTATACCAGCTATCCAAGACATACATTCCTGAGGCGACAGCATGAGCAAATATTTAGTGATTGGTGGAGCAGGTTATATCGGTTCGCATCTTGTAAAAGCGTTGCTGGAGCAAAAACATGAGGTCATTATCGTGGATGACTTGTCTGCTGGTCATGCGTCATCCGTGCTGGGCGGGGAGCTGATCGTTCAGGATTTCAGTCAACGCCAATTTTTGGATGAATTATTTAAAAATCATCAATTTGACGCTGTTTTTCACTTTGCCTCAAAGATTGTAGTCGGTGAATCTGTCTTAGATCCTGCTAAGTACTACCGTGCCAATACGGCAGCCACGCTGACTTTACTGGAAGCCATGCACGCGCACCAGCCCGCACCGCTTATATTCTCCTCCACTGCAGCGGTATACGGAGAACCGCTGTACACCCCCATAGACGAAAACCATCCGACTAACCCTGTAAATCCCTATGGTCGCAGCAAATTCATGGTGGAACAAATGCTGCAGGATTTTGCCGCAGCTTATGGCCAACAGTATATTGCGCTGCGCTACTTCAATGCTGCAGGCGCAGACCCGCATGCCAGAATCGGTGAAAAACACGAGCCGGAGACTCATCTCATTCCGTTGATCTTACAGGCGATTGCAGGTAAGCGTCCGCCACTGCAAGTGTTCGGTCAGGATTACGACACCCCCGACGGCACCTGCGTGCGTGATTACATTCATGTGGATGATCTGGCACAAGCGCATCTTCTTGCGGCTGAATATCTCAGCCGCGGCGGAGATTCCGGCGCGTTTAATCTTGGCAATGGCGCAGGTTATAGCGTGAACGAAGTGATTGAAACCGCACAGAGCATTACTGGCAAGACTGTGCCCTATACGCTTGCCCCAAGAAGATCTGGTGATCCGGCCCGACTAGTCGCCGACGCTGGCAAAGCACATGCAGTGTTAGGTTGGCAGCCACAGTATTCAGCGCTGGCCACCATCATTCAACACGCTTGGGCTTGGGAACAGACCCAAATTTAGTCTTCTCAAAACTTAATCCCTAAATTAAAAGTAGTTTTTTATAGCTGGGCTATTGAAAAACCATCGCCTGCCCCCAGCTATATTTTTATGTTGAATTCAAACACCTGTTATTAAAAAATCAGAGGACCTTTATGCAACAAGATCAGGAAAATCAGCAACAAGACCAACAGCCGACAGCATCACAACCATCGACTGAGCAGGCTGCTGCCACCCCAGAAACTCGAATTGCAGAACTAGAAGCTGCATTGGAGGAAGCCAAAGCGAACGTACTGTACATCAAGGCTGAGGGTGAAAACATCCGCCGCCGTGCCATGGAAGACATCGACAAAGCACGCAAATTTGCGCTGGAAAAATTTTCAAATGAGCTACTAGCAGTTAAAGATAGCCTTGATGCCGCCCTGCTGATTGAAGCGACCGATGTGCAAAGTTACAAAGATGGCGTGGAACTGACAGCGAAGCAGCTGGCCAGCGTTTTTGATAAATTTAATATTGAAGAAATTAATCCAGTGGGTGAGAAATTTGACCCAAACAAACATCAGGCGATTTCTATGCTAGAAAACAGCGGTGAGCCCAATACAGTGATTAACGTATTGCAAAAAGGCTACACCCTGAATGAGCGTGTATTGCGCCCGGCGCTAGTGATGGTGGCGAAATAAAAAGCTGACTGAAACTTTTTAATCAGCACACTTGAATTTAAAAAAATAATCACCACCTAGCTAACAAGGTTAAATATTCAACTGCTTCTGCTAATAAATTAATCAGGCAGTGATACAAAATTTGAAATTAAAGGAAATTAAACATGGGCAAAATTATTGGTATTGACTTAGGTACAACGAACTCTTGCGTTGCCGTCATGGAAGGCGGCAAACCTCGCGTAATTGAAAACGCTGAGGGCGCACGCACCACCCCTTCTATCATTGCATATCAAGAAGATGGCGAAATTTTGGCTGGCGCACCAGCCAAACGTCAGGCGGTCACCAACCCGAAAAACACTTTATTCGCGGTGAAACGTTTAATCGGCCGTCGCTTTGAAGAAAAAGAAGTGCAGAAAGACATTGGTCTCATGCCTTACACCATCGCTAAAGCCGACAATGGCGACGCATGGGTGGAAGTGCGCGGCAAAAAAATGGCGCCACCGCAAATTTCTGCGGAAGTGCTGCGCAAAATGAAGAAAACTGCCGAAGACTACCTCGGCGAAGAAGTGACCGAAGCCGTGATTACCGTTCCGGCTTACTTCAACGACAGCCAACGTCAGGCCACCAAAGATGCAGGCCGTATCGCTGGTCTGGAAGTCAAGCGTATCATCAATGAGCCGACTGCAGCTGCATTGGCGTTCGGTTTGGACAAACAAGAAGGTGACCGCAAAATTGCCGTGTATGACTTGGGCGGCGGTACTTTCGACGTCTCTATCATTGAAATCTCCAGCATCGACGGCGAACACCAGTTTGAAGTACTTTCAACCAACGGTGATACTTTCCTGGGTGGTGAAGATTTTGATAACCGCTTGATTGACTTTTTGGCTGATGAGTTCAAGAAAGAAAATGGCCTGGACTTACGCAACGATTTGCTGGCAAAACAACGCCTGAAAGAAGCCGCTGAAAAAGCAAAAATCGAATTGTCAGGCGCACAGCAAACTGAAGTGAACCTGCCATACATTACCGCTGATGCGTCTGGCCCTAAACACTTGGTGGTAAAAATCACCCGTGCAAAATTGGAATCATTGGTAGATGACCTGATTGAACGCACTATGGCACCATGCAAAACTGCATTGAAAGATGCCGGTTTGTCTGCTTCAGATATTTCTGACGTGATTCTGGTGGGCGGTCAAAGCCGTATGCCTAAAGTACAAGAGAAAGTAAAAGAAATCTTCGGCAAAGAGCCACGTAAAGACGTGAACCCGGACGAAGCTGTTGCTGTGGGTGCGGCAATTCAAGGCGGCGTGCTGCAAGGTGACGTGAAAGACGTGCTGTTGCTAGACGTGACACCATTGTCATTGGGTATCGAAACTTTGGGTGGCGTGATGACCAAGCTCATCAAGAAAAACACCACGATTCCTACCAAGGCATCACAAGTGTTCTCAACTGCTGAAGACAACCAGAATGCAGTGACCATTCAAGTGTTGCAAGGTGAGCGTGAAATGGCCTCTGCCAACAAATCACTGGGTCAGTTCAACTTGAGCGACATTCCACCTGCACCACGTGGCATGCCACAAATTGAAGTGACATTTGACATTGATGCCAACGGTATTTTGCATGTATCTGCCAAAGATAAAGCCACCGGTAAAGAAAATAAAATCACCATCAAAGCCAACTCTGGTCTCTCTGAAGAAGAGATTAAGAAAATGGAAGAAGACGCGATCAAATATGCCGATGAAGACCGCAAGCTGCGTGAACTGGTAGATGCGCGTAACGCAGCGGATGGTATGGTGCACTCTGTGAAGAAATCATTGTCTGAACATGGCGATAAACTGGAAGCGTCTGAAAAAGAAGCGATCGAAGCTGCAATTAAAGACGTTGAAGAAGCGCTGAAATCGGACGACAAAGCTGCAATTGAGGCTAAAACCGAAGCGTTGACTACAGCATCACAAAAACTGGGCGAAAAAGTGTACGCGGCGCAACAAGCAGAAGCGAATACTGAAAGCACACAGCCACAAGGTGAAAAAACTGTAGATGGCGATGTGGTGGATGCAGAGTTCGAGGAAGTGAAAAAAGATTGATTCTGTGAAAGGTGAAATGAGAAACGTGAAAAGTAAAAGCTGGCGTGCAGCAGCGTAATCACAAAAATTTAAGAGTTTGGCAAACTGCCATGCGCTTAACGCAAGAGATTTACGCGCTCACGTCTGCGTTTCCAAAAGATGAGTTATTCGGTCTTAGCGCTCAAATGCGCCGAGCTGCGGTTTCAGTACCTTCCAATATTGCTGAAGGTTCTGCGCGCAATAGCACTAAGGAGCTTATTCACTTTCTCAGCATCGCCACAGGCTCATTATCGGAACTCGACACTCAACTGGAGCTTACTCAAAGGTTGGGTTACAGTGAAGACGTTACTCACATTCAAGCGATATTAGACGAAACTACTGCCCTGATTTTAGCAATGGCAAAATCACTCAAAGCCAAGTTATAAATCGCAGCTCGTATATTTCGTTTTACATTTTACATTTCACGTTTCACTTAGAAAATTATGGCAGCAGCTAAACGAGATTATTACGAAATTCTAGGGGTTGGTAGAGACGCCTCTGAAGATGAAATTAAAAAGGCTTATCGCAAGCTGGCGATGAAGTATCACCCTGACCGCAACCCGGACAACCCCAAAGCCGAGGAGCAGTTCAAGGAAGCCAAGGAAGCTTACGAAATCCTGTCCGACAACCAAAAGCGCGCGGCCTATGATCAATACGGCCATGCCGGCGTTGACCCGAGCATGGGTGGTGGCGGTGGCTTTGGCGGTGCTAATTTTGCCGATGCATTTGGCGATATTTTCGGTGATATTTTCGGTGGTGGCGCACGCGGGCAGCGCAGCAATGTCTATCGTGGTGCTGACTTGCGTTACAACATGGAAATTTCGCTGGAAGATGCAGCGCGCGGTACCGAAACCAAAATCCGCATTCCGGTACAGTCTAAATGCGAGCCATGTAACGGCACCGGTGCAAAATCTGGCAGATCTCCTATCACCTGCACCACCTGTGGCGGTCATGGTCAGGTGCGCATGCAGCAAGGCTTTTTCTCAGTACAGCAGACTTGCCCTAAATGTCATGGCAGCGGCCGTATCATCAAAGATGAAGATAAATGTACCGAGTGTCACGGTGCAGGTCGTACCAAACAAAACAAAACCCTTTCCGTTAAGATTCCGGCAGGAGTCGATGAAGGTGACCGTATTCGCCTGAGTGGTGAAGGTGAAGCTGGCATCAATGGCGGCCCCACTGGTGATTTGTACGTAGTAGTACATTTAAAACCACATGCCATTTTCCAACGTGATGGCGGTAATTTGCATTGCGAAATGCCTATTAGTTTTGCTACTGCAGCATTAGGTGGTGAAATCGAAGTACCAACGCTGGATGGCTCAGCCAAAATGAAGATTCCAGCGGAAACACAAACCGGTGGCGTGTTCAGATTGCGCGGCAAAGGCATCAAGCCCTTACGTTCCAGCGAGCCTGGCGACCTGATGGTGCATTTAGTGGTGGAAACACCGGTAAAACTCACCACACGACAAAAAGAACTGCTGCGTGAGTTTGAAGAAAGCACCCAAGCCGATGCCGGTAAACACAGCCCTAAAAACAAGAGCTGGCTGGATAAAGCCAAAGACTTCTTTGGTTAATTCATCAATTGATGCATCACAACAAAAAGCCCGCAAATTGCGGGCTTTTTGTTGATTGCTTTTTATTTATCGCAAGGTCATCTGTATCTGTCGCAGTTCATCCATTGCGTCGGCAAAATCCTCATAGTGCCTGCCTGCGGTGCGGGCATACCAGTATTTACTGTTCCACTCATCACCTTCAATTTTGTGCAGCACGGCATGTATCCAATTAGCAGTGGTATCGCTATAGTCTTGCGCAATTTTATGCGAAGCATCCCAGTCACCTAATAACGCCAGCTCTACCGCTTTCAATAATTCTGCTTTATTCATGTTCAGCATTAAAAAAGTCCAGCTTTTTATGTCGGGGTAACTGTTTTAATTGCGCTTCCGCCATGCTAGCTGCTGAGCGGTCTGCATAAGGTTTAGTCGCCAGTATTCGCAGCGGAGGATTGGCACGCGTATAACGCGCGCCTTTGCCTGCCAAATGCGCAGCATAACGTTGTTCCAAATCGTTAGTGATGCCGGCGTAGTATGCACCATTCTTGCATTCGAGAAGGTATAACAACCATGGTCTATGCTTCAAGCTAACACCCTAAAAAACCTTGTTATTGCGGATGAAGGACTAGGCGCACGGAACGGAGGAAGTGGAATGTACACGAAGTACATGAGCATTCTGAGTACCGCGCAACAACGTAATTCTTCGCGAGAAAAGGTTTATACGAGTTAGTATGTGCCGGCTTGAATAAATTCTATCTTATAGCCATCCGGATCCTCAATGAACGCAATCACTGTCGTACCATGCATCATTGGACCAGCTTCGCGAATCACCTTGCCGCCAGCTTGTTTTACTTTTTCACAGGCCTTGTAAGCATCATCTACTTCAATCGCAATATGACCATAGGCTTTGCCCATGTCATAACTTTCAACGCCGTAGTTGTAGGTCAGTTCCAGCACGGTGTGGTCTTTTTCATCGCCATAACCCACAAATGCCAAAGTAAATTTGCCATCAGGGTAATCGTGCTGACGCAATACCTTCATGCCCAATACTTCTGTGTAAAACTTGATGGAGCGCTCCAGATTACCAACACGGAGCATGGTGTGCAACATACGCATTTTGAGTTTCCTTTACTGATTATTTATTTGCAGTCAGCCGATAGAACTTTTCCATCAACTGGTCTTTGGTTTCAACCACATCGGGGTTGAACGGGATACAGTCTATCGGGCACACCTGCTGACATTGGGGCTTGTCATAGTGCCCTACACATTCTGTACATTTATCCGGGTCAATTTCATAAATTTCTTCACCTTGATAAATGGCTTCATTGGGACATGCGGGTTCGCACACATCGCAGTTGATACATTCATCCGTAATCATCAAAGCCATAATTAAAATCCATTCTTCGGTTGCATTGCGGTGTTGCGCAGTGCTCGCAACCTCGCCGTACAAATACGTACTGTCTCGGTTGCTGTGCGCTGTGCGCCTAGCACTGCAAACCGAATCGATGGATTTTCTGAGACATTGATTAATTTCATACTGAATTCAATTTACTCTTAATCGCGTTTTCCACCGTAGCCGAGACAAACTGATGCACATCACCACCCAAATTGGCGACTTCGCGCACCAGGCTGGATGACACAAACATGTATTTTTCAGACGGGGTTAAAAACATAGTTTCGAGTTTGGGGTAAAGCTTGCGGTTCATGCCAGCCAGCTGAAACTCATATTCAAAATCGGAAGCGGCGCGTAAACCACGCAACACTATCTGTGCGTGCTGCTGCTGCACAAATTTCATTAGCAGGCCATCAAAACCCATGACTTTCACATTGTCAAAATCAGCAAATACCTCTTTAGCCAATTGCACCCGCTCATCCAAGCTAAACAACGTTTTTTTGCTGGTGCTGCCTGCCACGGCCACGATGAGCTCATCAAACAAATACGCACCACGTCGCACTAAATCCTCATGCCCCAAGGTAATCGGATCAAAGGTGCCGGGGTAAACCGCAATGCGTTTTTTAGTGTTCGCCATGTTGTGATTCTAACAGATGATAAAAAACATTACCTGCTTTGCTGTGCTTCAACACCTGCCAGTGTTCATCTGTTTCGATTTTAAATTCCGCCTCGACATACACGACAGCATCGGGCGCAAGATGTGCCGGCAATAATGGCAGCACTTTTGCAAGCAAACCCAAACCATATGGCGGGTCTAGAAACACCACATCGAATAACTGACGATTTTGCTGCAGAAAAGCCAAAGCATCTAGATTCAGCACTTTGGCTGTCTCAGCCTTTAATGCTGTTTTGTTTTCGAGTATCGCTTTGTAGACGGCCGCTGATTTTTCCACCAACACAGCAGACTTAGCATTACGTGACAAGGCTTCAAACCCCATCACGCCGGTTCCAGCAAACAGATCCAGACAGTTTAAGCCAGTTAAATCCTGCCCCAGCCAATTAAACACGGTTTGCCGCACGCGCTCAGGCGTGGGGCGCAGACCCTGTGCATCAGGGAATTTCAGCAGGCGACTGCGCCATTCACCGGCATTAATGCGAACTGTATTGAGGGTTTGCTTGGCCAAAAGAAGCACCTTGATGATGGAAACAGGCGCCTAGATTGCCACGCAAACCTGCTTATCGCAACCCTATTTTTGTGCAGGGTCTCCCACAATCACCGTCACAAAATTTTCTGGCTTCAGCCTGCGTTTAAAGGCCTCTTTAATCTGTGCAACCGTCACTTTTTCTACATTCTGGTTGTATTCATCCAGATAATTGAGCGGCAGCTTGTAAAAACCAATCACTGCCAGATAATCCAGAATTTTGTTATTGCTATCGATACGCATCGGGAAGCCGCCAATGATGTTGGCCTTAGCCGCTTTCAACTCTGCCTCAGTGACGCCTTTTTCAATAAAGGTATTCAAAGTCTCTTTCACCAATTTCAGCGCTTCTTCAGCCTGCTCTTTTTTGGTTTGCAAGCCGAGCTGAAACGGGCCGATTTCTGCCATGGGCATAAAGTAGCTATACACGCTGTATACAAGCCCGCGTTTTTCACGCACCTCTTCCGTCAAACGTGACACAAAACCGCCACCGCCCAACACATAATTACCTACATACAGTGGAAATAAATCTGGGTCGCCTCGTTTAATGCCAGGATAGCCCAGCAATATATGTGATTGTGAAGCCGGGTGCGCAATGCGCTGCTCGGAAGGCTGAGTCGGCATGGTCACCGCGGGTAGAGATGGCACTGCATCGGCTTTAGGCAACCCCGCGCTGATGTCCTCGGCAATTTTGGCCGCCTGCTCACGATTTAAGTCGCCTATCATGGCAATCACGGTGCTCTTCGCCGCGTAATAACGGTCATAAAACGCCTGTAAATCTGCGCGGCTAATCTGACTCACCGTTGCTTCCTCACCGCTCTCATCCAGACTGTAGGGATGCTTGCCATACAGCGCTTGCATAAAGGCTTTGCTGGAAATGCTCTCGGGCTGTGTTGCGGCCTCCTGCAGGCTGGCGATGATACGCGCCTTCTCACGCGCCAATACGGCGTCAGGAAAATCAGGCTGCTGCAAAATTTTGATGAACACGCTCAAGGCCTGGTTTTTTTCGCGTTCACTGCTCAACGTGCGCAACTTGAAACCGGCACGGTCTGCATCAAAATCTCCGCTCAAAATTGCCCCTACATCAGCCATCTGCTGGGCAATTTTTTCATCGCTCATGCCGCCTGCACCCAAACTCATCATGTATTTGGTAATGCCGGCAACGCCTGACTTTTCCGCGCTATCACGCGCACTGCCGGCGGCAAAGTTCACGCTCACATCCACAATCGGCAGATCATGGTTTTCTACAAAATACACTTCAGTACCGGCAGCCGTTTGCCAATGCTGAATCTTGACACCCGCTTGCACCGCGCTGCTGAGTGTCAGCACCGCAGCTGTCAGCAAGGTCAGGCTAAGGCCAAATGTTTTTCTGAAAAATTGCATATTCATTATTATTTACCTTATCAGTCAAACGGTTAGTGAACGTGAGGCTTGCCTTGCGGCTTGGCGTTAGGGTCTATCGGTTGTGGATCCAGTGTGGCAATCGTCATGTTGTCTTTAAGCAGATATTTTTTTGCCACTGCCTGCACCTGCTCTGGCGTGACTGCACGCAGCTTGTTTGGATAGTCCTGCAGGATCTTCCACGGAAAGCCTATCGTTTCAATGGTGCCAATCTGCATGCCTTGATAGAACATGGAGTCACGCTGATACACATCGGCAGCAATGACTCCAGCTTTAACGCGGTCTAATTCTTCCAAAGTCACCCCATTTTTCTGAATCTGCTCGATTTGCGCCAGTAAAGCCGCTTCAAGCTCGGCCACTGTTTTTCCTTCGCTCGGTGTTGCATCCAGCACAAATACACTTTCAAACCCACGTGACAAGATGTCATAACCCGCACTGGCATCAACTGCCAGTTGCGCGTCTCTCACCAGTCGCTGATTCAAGCGTGCAGCAGGGTTGCCACTCAAAACGCCCGCCAGCACTTCCAGCGCATAGGGTTCCCAATCGGTATCAGGATTTTTAAGCGGCGGCACATGATAGCCCATCAGCATATAAGGTAGTTTCGCAGGCGCCTTGACCACCACACGACGCTCGCCAATCTGTGCGGGTTCCGCTTGTGGCTTGCGCGCTGGCAAAGCCTTAGGTTTTAGTTTGCCAAAATGCTGCTTAGCCAACTTGAACACTTCCTCTGCCTTTACGTCACCCACCACCACCACGGTCGCATTATTTGGAGCATACCAATTGCGGTACCACTCACGCGCATCATCCGCGGTCATATTTTCCAAATCGTTCATGAAACCTACCACAGGACGTGAATAGGGGTGTGTGCGGTAAACCACGCCCTGAAACGCTTCATACACCTTAGATTGAGGTTTATCTTCTGTGCGCCAGCGACGCTCCTCCATCACCACTTTAATTTCTTTGGCAAATTCTTCATCGGTAATCTGTAAGTTCGCCATGCGGTCTGCCTCGAGCTTGAATGAAAGAGGCAGATGAGATTTTTCCAGCTGTTGGAAATAGCAAGTGTAATCGGTGCTGGTAAACGCGTTTTCCTTGCCACCCGCAGCCGCAATCAGCCGCGAAAACTGACCGGCCTTCACGGTTTTGGTGCCTTTAAACATCATATGCTCCAGCACGTGTGCCACACCGGTTTTGCCATTCACTTCATCCAGACTGCCAGCGCGATACCATACTTGCGACACCACCACTGGAGACCGATGGTCTTCCTGCACAATCAATTTGAGGCCATTGTCCAGCTTAAACTCCTGGATATTGGCGTTGGCAAATGCAGTAAGCGGCATTAGTAACAACAGCGTAAGTACACTTTTAATTCGCACGGTTGGAAACTCCTTTAGTATTTTTCTCTAGTATTTTCTGTGACTGCATCATGATTGCTTGAGCAACCTTAGATAAAAAAACTTGACTGGTCTGGCAAATTCGACCGGTCTGTTAAATTTAACTGACCTAGCAATTTACACTGGCCTAGCCAGTATCAAGCTTGATTGAACTCGTTTTCAGACAAGGATAACACTTTCTAAGTTCATACTCGCATCCCAACAAACTAAAGACAAAACTAAAATTTCTCTTTATTCCCATGAGTAATATTCAAATTCAAAACCATTATTTAGCGAAATAAATAGCCTTGTTTAGAATGCACGTGAATTTTGAAAATTTAAGATAAAACAGAAAGCACAGTATGGAACTACTCAAACCATTATTTCCAGTAGTTGCTGTATTGTTATCCAATACAGCACTAGCAACTGATGGCTATTTCACTCATGGCTATGGCGTTAAATCACAGGGTATGGGCGGCGTAGGCATTGCGCTACCCCAAGATGCACTCGCCGCTGCAACTAACCCAGCCGGAATGGGCTTAATTGGTGACCGTGTAGATTTTGGTGTCACCTGGTTTAGACCTCAGCGCGAAAGTGAGCTTCGCGATACTGCCTTTGGTACTCGGGCCTTTGACGGAAAATACGATGCAAATGATACTGAAAACTTTCTAATCCCGGAATTCGGATATAACCGCCAAATTAATCCTAGCGCTACGCTGGGCGTGAGCGTTTATGGCAACGGCGGCATGAATACAGATTACGAACGCCCAATTCCATTGCTCGGCAACACCTCACCAGGCGTTGATCTGGCGCAGTTGTTCATTGCCCCAACCGCCACCTGGAAAATCAATGAAACCAACACCATCGGCGTCGCAGTCAATTTAGCTTATCAGCGTTTTGAAGCTAAAGGTTTACAGAATTTTGATGCTCCAGGGTTCAGGCAGTCACCAGGCAAAGTCACTAACAACGGCCATGATGACTCTTATGGCGCAGGGCTTCACATCGGCTGGATTGGTCAGCTGAATGATGTTGTTACCCTAGGGGCAAAATATCAAACTAAAACTTACATGAGCAAATTTGACAAATACAAAGGTCTGTTTGCCGAGGGTGGTGACTTTGATATCCCGGAAAGTTATGGCGCGGGTATCGCTGTGAAGGCCACGCCAAAACTCACATTGGCTGCTGATGTGCAGCGCATCAATTACAGTGATGTGGATTCAGTAGGCAATTCAATTAACAATTTCTTGCTCAAAGGTCAGCCACTAGGGTCAAAAAACGGACCGGGCTTTGCATGGAAAGATGTCACTGCAATTAAAGTGGGTGCTAGCTATGCATGGAGTGACTCGCTCACAATCCGTGCCGGCTATAACCACAGCACACAGCCAATTCGCAGCAGCGAAACCTTGTTCAACGTTCTAGCGCCAGGCGTGGTACAGGACCACATTACACTGGGTGCCACTTGGGTGTTGCCCAACCAATCCGAGTTATCTTTTGCCTACATGCATGCATTTGAAGAAAAAGTGCGTGGCAACAGCAACTCTATTCCTGCAGGATTTGGTGGTGGCCAAGCTGATTTGAAAATGTACCAAGACTCATTGGGTATTGCTTATGGCTGGAAACTATAGCGGCTAAAAACTCTAAAGTTAGAAATTTTTGGCTACAGGCTGCATGTGATAAACATGCAGCCTTTTTTATTGTTTGCTACATCCGGCAAAACAAAGCCCACTATTATCAGCATATGAAGCCAAAGCAACAAATTAGGCTAAAATAAGCATAATTCATTGAGTCAATATTTATGTTCGATTTTTTCAAAAAAGACAAACCCGTTGAACCAGCTGCGCCCAGTTTAAGCTGGGCTGAGCGCCTGAAACAGGGCTTGGCAAAGACCAGAAACCAGCTTGGTAATCAGCTTAGCGGTCTATTTGGCGGTGGCAAAATTGATGCCGAGGTGTATGAAGATTTGGAAACAATTCTGCTCACTTCTGATGTGGGCATCAGTGCCACTGAGTTTTTACTAGATGACATTAAAAACCGCGTCAAACGCCAAAGTCTGGATGACACTACCCAACTTAAAGCCGCGTTGAAAGACGCGATGGCTGACCTGCTGCTGCCTCTGGAAAAACCACTGGTCACTGATCAGCACAAGCCTTTTATCATTATGCTGGCCGGAGTGAACGGGGCGGGCAAAACCACGACCATTGGTAAACTCGCCAAACATTTTCAGGCACAAGGGAAATCGGTACTCATTGCAGCCGGTGACACCTTCAGAGCTGCAGCCCGCGAACAGCTACAGGTTTGGGGCGAGCGCAACAATGTGCATGTGGTGGCACAATCGAGCGGAGACCCTGCTGCGGTCATGTTTGATGCCATTAACTCCGCTCGCGCTAAAAATATCGATATTGTGTTGGCAGATACCGCAGGCCGCTTGCCTACGCAAATGCACCTGATGGATGAAATTGCCAAAGTAAAACGTGTTATGGATAAAGCGCTGCCGGGCGCACCACATGAAGTTTTACTGGTACTGGATGCCAATACCGGTCAGAATGCGGTGAATCAGGTGCGCATTTTTGATGATGCGCTTGGCGTAACCGGTTTGGTATTAAGTAAATTGGACGGCACCGCCAAAGGTGGTGTCATTGCTGCGATTGCGCAGGCACGTCCGATTCCGATTCGCTACATCGGTATTGGAGAGGCCATTGATGATTTGCGTGAATTCAAAACCGCAGAATTCATAGAAGCCATGATTGAATAGCTGTCATGATTGAATAAACCCCAGACCAGAATCCCAATATGATCCGATTTGATAACGTCAGTAAGCGCTACCCCGGCAGCGATGAAATATTGAAAAATATCAGTTTCAATATAGATGCCGGAGAGTTTGTGTTTGTCACTGGTCACTCAGGCGCAGGCAAAAGCACGCTGCTGAAACTCATTGCCGCAACAGAATTGCCCTCACGCGGCACAGTGCTGATTGCCAATCAAAACGTGAGTCAATTAAAAGCGTCTGCTATTCCTTATCTGCGTCGCCGCTTTGGCCTGATTTTTCAGGACCATAAATTATTGTTTGATCGCAACTGTTTTGAGAATGTAGTGCTGCCACTGCGTATTAATGGCATTGCAGAACAAGAAGCGGCCAAACGTGTGCGTGCCGCACTGGACAAAGTAGGTTTGCTGAATAAAGAGAAAGTGATGCCGATTACTTTATCGGGAGGTGAACAGCAGCGTTTGGCAATTGCTCGTGCAGTGGTAAGTCGCCCTGCCATACTGCTGGCAGATGAGCCAACCGGCAACCTAGATACAGAGTACGCAGCGGAAATCATGAATATTTTCAGAGCGTTTCATCAGGTGGGCGTCACTGTCATCATGTCTACCCATGATGCACTCGGCATGAGCAATCAGCATCGCGTGCTGCACTTACATCAGGGCAGCCTCAGCGATATGCACACGCAAAACATGAGTGACAATTCTCAAACCGGAGTCGCCTCATGAGTCACTGGCTGAATCATCATGTGCAAGCGATTAAGCTGGTATTGCGACGCATGCGCATGAGTGCACTCTCCACTTTCGTCATTTGTCTGGTAATTGCAGTAGCCTTATGCTTACCCAGCCTGTTTTATCTAGGCGTAGATAATCTCGCCAAACTTGGCAATCACATGCAGAATGAAACTGAAATCAGCCTGTTTTTAAAATCTGATATCAGCCCGGAAAACTCAGCAAAAATTGAAGCCGCGCTAGCGCAGCATCCAGATATTGCCGAATACCATTTTGTTAGCCGTGATGAAGCCTGGTCGCAGCTGCAGCTTAAATCAGCAGGAAATGCCGATATCAGTAATGCCATTCAGCAGCTGGGCAGCAATCCTTTACCTGACGCCTTTTTTATACAAGCAAAATTAACCGAACCTGCACGGCTAGAAACTCTTAGGGATAACCTGCAGCAGCTGGAAGGCGTGGAGCAAGCTTTATTAAATGCAGAATGGGCAAAGCGTTTGGCCATGATATTGAACCTTGGCCGACAATTTGTGCTTTTCGTAGGGCTACTGCTAGCTATCGTAGTGCTGGTGGTGATTGGCAACACCATACGCATGCAGATGCTCACGCAAAAATCTGAAATCGAAGTCAGTTACTTAATCGGTGCAACGAACAGTTTTATCAAAATCCCGTTTTTATATGCTGGGGCATTTTATGGTCTGTTTGGTGGCGTATTATCGGTATTGATGATTGCCATCATGATTGCCAGCTTCAATCTGTCAGTCATTGAAATATCAACGCTTTATGGCAGCGATTTCAAACTCAATTTGCTGAATGTAAATCTTTACCTGACTATCATAGGTATCGCCGTGATCACTGGCTGGATAGGTGCCTATGTCGCGGTTTCTCGCGCAATTCGACAAATCCGCCTACAGTAAACTTGCGCTGTTAAGCGTCAGTTAAGTTTTCTGTTTTACAATCAGATATCGCGCATCACTTTTAACGTGCGCTTTCGAGTGTATACAGTATGACTTCTCTTGCGCAATTCTCATTAAAATCTAAACTAATATGCGTTGCCATCGGGCTTGCATTGGTGTGTTTGTGCTTGAACAGCTTAAACACTCAGGCGGATGAAAGTGCAGAAACTGCACGCAGACTTTCTGAGGCGGGTGAGATTCTGCCTCTGGAAAAAATTCTGCGTGCGGCAAAGTCTTACAAAAACGGCAAAGTCTTGGAGACAGAGCTGGAACGAAGAAAAAATCGCTACATCTATGAAGTTGAGATATTGGACGAACACAGCCAGGTTTGGGAAATCAAGCTGGATGCTAAAACCGGGAAACTCATCAAACTGGAGCGTGACGACTGATTATGCGCTTATTGCTGGCGGAAGATGACCTAAGCTTAGGCCCACAACTACAGGCGGCACTGAAACGTGCCGGTTATGCGGTAGACCTAGCAACAGACGGAATGGAGGCCGAGGCTCAAGGCGAACTGGAACCTTATGATCTGGTGATTCTGGATTTAGGCCTGCCCAAACGCCCAGGATTGGAAGTGCTCAAGCACTGGCGCAGCCGTGGAATTAATCTCCCTGTCATCATTCTGACTGCGCGCGGCAGCTGGCAGGAAAAAGTCGACGGATTCAATGCCGGGGCAGATGACTATATCGCCAAACCATTTCAGATTGAGGAGCTGCTGGTGCGCATCAGCGCTGTACTCAAGCGCAGTGCTGCAAAAACCATAGGCACCTTGCATACTGAGCAGTTTAAGCTGGATGAACAGTCTCAGACGGTCATGATGCATGATGGCACACAGCACAGCCTGACCGGCGTAGAGTTCAGACTGTTGCGCTATTTAATGCTGCATCCCGGGCATGTGCTTTCCAAAACCACGCTGACCGAACACGTGTATGAATACGACGAAGACAAAGACAGCAACGTGATTGAAGTCTATATCAATCGATTAAGACAAAAAATCGGTACCGATCTGATTCAAACCCGTCGCGGCCAAGGTTATGTATTCGGTGCTCACTGATGCTGCCCACCGTTAAATCAAACTCTCTAAAAACACGCTTAAGCTGGGGGCTGACATTAAGCCTGATTATTCTGCTGACACTGCAATGGGCGATTGTCAGCTTCGCAATCCACAGCTTTACCCAGCAGCAATTGCTGGAGCGTCTGCAACGCGAAAGTGAGACATTGCTTGCAGGCGTTGATTTCGACAGTCAGGGCAAACTCATTATTGACACCAAGCGCATGAGTGCAGTTTATCAGCGTGTATTTTCCGGCTACTACTATGTAGTCATAGCAGAAGAACAGCGCATGGCATCACGCTCACTGTGGGACAGCAGTCTTAATATATCCGCACTACAGCCAGATGAAGCAATGCAGCATTACGCGCAGGGGCCAGAGCAGCAGTCTTTGCTACTGGTTTCCAATGGCTATCGTAAGCAGAACCGTAATCTGACCATTGCCATTGCTGAAGATGTCTCTGCGTTAGAAAGCAGTGTGATGCGATTTCAATGGATTTATGCGCTGGTTTCGATTGCAGGCCTGCTGGCCTTACTCACTATTCAGCGCTGGATAGTCGCCAAGGCTTTATCTCCACTGCAGCAAATTCAGCAGAACATGATACGGCTGGGACAAGGTGAAGCGCAGACGATTGAGACGCAAGGTCCGCAGGAAATTACACCACTTATTGCTGAACTTAACCGACTACTGCTGACTCTGCGCGAAAAATCACGCCGTTCCCGAGAGTCTTTGGGCAATCTGGCACACGCGCTAAAAACCAAGTTAACGCTGCTCAATCAGATAGCAGAGCGACAGGAATTTGATACACAACTTGAAATCAGAAGCGAAATTTATCAGGTAAGCAACGCCATACGTCAGCATCTGGATCGAGAATTGAAACGCGCCAGACTGATGGGTGACACGCAGCCCATGCGTAAAGTGGATTTAAAAAATGCACTGGCTCAACTCACGCATACATTGCGCTTGATCTACGCAGAAAAAGAAGTGAACATCGTGTGGGAGATGACTGAAGCCACCCAATTTCATGGTGATCAGGAAGATCTGCTGGAAATGTTGGGCAACCTGCTCGATAACGCATGCAAATGGTGTACGAGAAATGTGCATCTGCAAGTCAGCGGCGGCAAAGCGCCCTGCTTTGTAATTGAAGATGATGGCCCCGGCTGCGCTGAGTCAGTGCTTTATCAATTAACACGCCGCGGCTTCCGGGCAGACGAAAGCAAGCCTGGCAGCGGGCTTGGATTAGCCATCGCTCACGACATTGCCAGCAGCTACGGTGCAAATCTCAGTTTTGGCAAATCAGCCGCACTGGGCGGCCTCAGTGTCAAAGTTGAGTTTACGAAGCGCTAAGTCTGTTTATTATCGATATATTGATAACAAGCTAAATTCAAAACAGGCTAAATTAAAAACACACAGCGCTAAAACCAGTCACGACGCACACTGGTCACCGCTCCAGATTTGGCATCAATGTTGACTTCCCACTCTTGACCGTCATCATCAACAATCTCGAATTCATAATCCCAGCCCTTGCTGAATTTTCGGCCTTCAAGTTCAACTTCTTTCACCACGCCGGGTTTAGCAGCCAACGCTTTGGCCTGCGCCTGATCAAGTGTAATTAAACCGAAGCTTTTAGCCATTTCCGTAATTTTCTGAGGGTCCTCTTCGTCTGCCTGCACAGGTGCAGCAAAGCCTAACAGCAAAACATTTGCCAGCAATATTGCCCGTATCATATTTTTCATTGCATCACTCCTTGGTTTTAAACGTATAACCAATGTACGCCAGCAAGCTTAAAGCAAACTTAAAAAGCATCATCGTTCACATTGAATAAATCCAGGTGTGTGCAAGACTACGGAGCAAAATTTTAGATAATCACTCAGGCGGTATGAAAACGCAGGCGTGCCTTGCGCTTTTTCCACCAGATATATATGCCCGTGATTGAAAGCATCGCCACGATAACGCCCATGACCGAGATCATGATGCGCCCACCCAAGCCGAGTATGCGTCCTGAATGCATAGGGAACTGCGCCTGTGCAAAAATATCCCCTCCGGTACCGGTCCAAGGAATTCTTTGCCCAAGCAACTCTCCATTCTGGCCATCATAGAGCAGACGTTTGTGCCCACCGCCAGCAACACCATGATCGGCATCCGGCATATAAAAATCGACCGCATACACTCCCAAATTCATGAAGTAACCAATGCGTCCAGCGGGCTCATGCCAGCCTTGCTGCTTGGCTTGCTCTATCGCCATGGGCAAAATTTCTGCGTAGCTACGTTTAGGCTCAACCGGCTCATGCAGGGGCGTACGTGCGCGCTTATCCAACACACCCGGAGACACTGTAGTGACGGATGACAGCAGCGGTAAAAATACCTCTCGCCTTAAATTTAGCGATACCGCAGAAAATGCAACAACCAGCAGCAATATCCATGTCCACAAGCCAAAGGCGCGATGAATGTCGTAGTTGAATTTAAACTTACCGGAGTTAAGCCGCACACGCCATGCTTTTTTCCAGCGGTTCCAGAATCCACTTGGACGTTTAGGCAGTTGCTGTGTCACACCTGATCCATGATGATTATCGGACAAATTAGCAGGCAAATTTCCGGGCAGCTTCTTTTGTCTGACTGGCAAGGTGAGGTAAAACCCGACAAAGCAATCCAACACCCAGATAATTGCAATAATGCCTAGCAGCCAGATACCCCAGCGATCCGTACCAAACATTTCCGGCAAATGCAGGCTGTAATGTAGTTTATATAAAAATGATACGAAATTTTCGCTGTTAAGCGGCCAGACCGCTCCCCACTCTCGCTTACCCATCTCTTCACCCGTTATCGGGTCAAGAAATATCTGGTTAAATCCCGGGGCATATAGTTTGCCAGTTGCAGGATTCTGCTTGGGCATAGCAAATAGCACTAGCGATTCATCTTTACCCGTATTCAAAGGAATTGAGGCCACCCTGATTTCGGGATACTCGCGCTCCATGCGTTCAGCCAGCACCACAGGCGATAGCAACTCGCCCTGCGTGTGAACGTCCCTAAGATGCGGGTTTAACCAATCATCCAGTTCATGATCCCAGGAAATCACCGCACCAGTGAGGCCGGTAATAATTAAAAACGGAGCGGTTACCAAACCTGCCCAGCGATGGAATATCACCCAGCATTGGCGCAGGGATGACTGCATATAACTCATTAATTGCATCAGTCATCCATCCGGTTTAGAAATCAAAAGTTGCAGATAACACCAGAGTGCGCGGTGCTGCCACGGTCAGGAACGTATTGCTCTGCAACCAGTATTCACGATCAAACACATTTTCAAGGTTAGCGCGCAATATCATTGGGTAGCTGCCTGCAGTGGTTGCATAACGCGCACCTAAATCAAAACGCGTCCAACTTGGCACAGTCAATGTGTTAGTACCGTTGTAGTAGGCTGATGAAGTGTGAATGACGCGCCCGTTAAAACTAAGTCCTGCCAGCCAGTTGCTGTCCCAATCCAACCCCAGATTAAAGGTACGGTCCGGTACACCTACCGCTGTTTTGCCGTCTATGGCAGGGGTGCTGACGCTGCTGACCTCTGCTCGATTGAACATGGCACTTGCCATCATGCGTAGCTGGCTGGTGATTGCGCCATATGCTGCAAGCTCGATACCGCGATTACGCTGTTCACCGATATAGTCTCTGCGATTACTGATTGGGTCGGTTTCAAGATTTGGACGCTCGATTTCAAACAAACTGGCTACCGTGGTAATCGTACCAAAATCAATTTTCACGCCCACTTCATTTTGCTTGGATTTGTAAGGTGCCAGCGCCTCTCCTTTATTGATAAAGTTGTTCACATCAACCGGCACGATTGCACCACGGGTTAGGCCTTCTGTATGGTTCGCATAAAGTGAAACATTTTCAAATGGCTTAATCACGATGCCAGCCAGTGGTGACACAGCACTCTCTTTATAGTCAGCAGTGCGCGCTCCATTGGCAACATTATAAGTTTGCTGTTCTACCGTTTGGTCGCGCAGACCCAAGGTGAGCAAGACGCGTTCATCAGCAAATGACAAAGTATCGGTGAGCACATAGCTGGTCAGCACATTTTCCTGATTGCGCTCAGGTGAGTTTCTGGCAACGCCTACGTTAGGCAAAGCGGCTGGATTATAAAGATTTGACACGTTGGAACCGGCAGACTGTGCATAGAAAAAGCCTGTCTCCTGATTAATGCGATTTGCAGCTAAACCAATGGTGTGCCCAACTGGACCCGTATCAAATTTAATGCGCGCACCGGCATTAGATGACGTCGTTTCACTGTAGAAATCGTAATAAGCATTTCTAGCGGTAAAGTCGCCGTTTGCTCTTACGCCGCCAACAGCACTTGGAAATGTCTGCTCATATGAAAAATCGGTATAGCCCGCACCAGCGTATAGCGTGAGGTGTTTGTTAACGTCGTACTCCACGTTACTCATGATGGTTTTATTTTTGTAATCGAGTTTGGTACCAGGATAAAAGTTGCTTCTGCTATCTGGCGGGCTCGGAATTCTTGTTGAAGCCGCTGCGACAGAGGTTTGTGGTCTGAACTCCTTGATATCATCATTCTGCAGCATGGCATCCATAGACCAGCGTAGCTTTTCGCCGCGATAATCAATCGCCAGCGTACCTAATGCCGTATCGTTATCACCGCGATCAATCGTGCCTTCACCGCTGCGCTTCAGACCATTTACACGTACGCCCCACTCATTGTTTTCTCCAAAACGTCTTGCCACATCTATATGCGCGCCCAGTTGTGATTCGCTTAAATAGGTCGTTGTTAAACGCGTCAGCGGTGTATCATCCGCACGCTTAGTGACCAGATTGACCGAACCACCGACACTGCCACTGGGAGGAATTCCATTGACCAGCGTTCCCGGCCCTTTCAACACTTCCACGCGCTCAACCATTTCAAGTGGCAGGCGTGTGGTTGAAGTGAGTCCGAACAAGCCATTCACACCGGTATCTTCATTATTGACCGTAAAGCCACGAATCTGGAATTGATCGCCAAAACCCCCAGAAGCAGTCAATGCCCGCACTGAAGCATCATTGACGACTACGTCAGCTACGCTTCTGGCCTGCTGATCCATAATTAATTCTGAAGTATAGCTAGTGGTGTTGAAAGGCGTATTCATCACGCTGACATCACCCAGCACACCAAGCTTGCTGCCTCGTGCGAGTTGCCCGCCGGCATAAGGCAGTGACAAGCCAGACTTATTTGCATTTGCAACAACAGATACTTCCTGCATCATTTCAGCACCTGTCACATCTGCGGCTACCAATATCACTTGGTTGCCGTCTAGCTTTGCTGATACGCCTGAACCCGCCAATAATTGATTCAGTGACTTTTGATAGCTCAACCTTCCCGATACCGCAGGCGCTTGCTTGCCTTGCAATAATCCATCATCTGCCACCACCTGCATACCTGTCTGGCTAGCCCAAACGTCAATTGCCTGCGCTAGAGATTGCGCTGGAATTTTGATATCCACGGTACGCGCATCACTCGTATGCTCATCCGCAAAACTCTGGCTGGCTGGAACGGTGAGCAACATGGCAATAGCAAGCGCCTTACTTAAGGCTGAAAGTTGAAACTGCTTCATTAATTTCTCCTGTAAATCTAAATAAGAATGATTATCATTTGTAATCATGACAGGTTTTTTATGTGCTGGCAATGCGTTAGTAGAAATATTGTTGGTATGGCGAAGTTTCTCGTTAGTGAGCAAATTACAGCGAGCCACTAACGCTACTCGGCCATTGGGAATTTTGATTGGCAAAGTAATCCAAACTCTGCCACCTGATAAAGCAAGTTAAATAACTAAAATCTACCTAACAATTTGAACCACCTCTATTAAACAAGTCCGAACATAGAAAAACTAGCGCCGCCAACTTAATCAAATACCTTTTACCTGTGCCATATCAGCTAAATAGATACGTCACTGGGTATTGATGAGTCGCATTGATTTACATTCGTAGAAGTTACTTGCATCAATGAGACTTGATTTATTAAATGAGAATAATTATCATTTACAAAAAATGAATTGAAGTAGCAAGCTTAAATTCAGGCTCGACACTTTGCCGTACACAAACAAGATAAGGAAAAATGAAATGTCATCTAAAAAACATGCGCATATTCTGCTTTCAGAAAATCAGGCTGGATCAGTTGGATTTTGCGAAACCTGCAATGTGTTAGAGCTCGAGTTTGGCGCAATCAGTCTGCGCATCGATGAACAATCGCTCACTTATATAAGCAAACTGCTGAAAGATGCTGAATTTCGACTCAATGCCTATAAAAATGAAAAGCAGCGTTTTTTAAACAACATTCCAGAAGATCTAATGTTTCACTAAAAAGCGAGAAGAAGCATGCGAAACTCACAGCAAGACCAGAGTCAACAACTTTATGACCCAGATTTTCCAAATGCAAGCGCAGTGCTGTCAGCGCTGAGCTGCGTTAGCGCGCAATATGTTATGAACCCATCTTTCGAGCTTGCCAGACTTGCACTGAGCCTGGCTGGAAAGTTGGCCGCACCGCAATACGCAGAAACTAGCCTCATTCCACAAATTGCCACGCAGTTGCAATATCAATGGGATGTCATTCTAAAAAATCAAATTGAAGCGTTGGCAATAGCCATGCCCAGCACCAATACCACACACTAAACATCACTCATAAGGAACAATATGTCACGATTTACCGCCCCAAGACTCAAAGTAATGCGCGCATTAGGGGTAGACTTACCCGGCTTATCACGTAAATCCATTGAGGTCAGACCCAATCCACCAGGCCAACATGGCACCAAGACCAGTAAACGCAGGCTGTCTGATTTTGGTGTGAAATTAAAAGAAAAACAAAAATTACGTTTTAATTATGGCCTGACCGAAAGCCAAATGCGTAAATTAATTCTGCATGCGCGCAAAGGCAACCAACCTACTGGCGAGCAACTTTTGCAGTTACTCGAGCGCAGAATAGATAACGTAGTATTTCGGGGCGGCTTTGCTCCAACAGGAATTGCAGCGAGGCAATTGGTTACACACGGACACGTTCTGCTCAATGGAAAACCAGTCAACATCCCATCCATTCGCGTTAAGATTGGCGATGAAATTACGATTAAAGCAAGTGCTGAAAAAATTCCAATGGTTGTTGAATCTCTCGCAAAACCTACATTAGAAATTCCAAACTGGCTGCACTGGGATACGCAGTCAAAAACCATCAAAGTTGCTCATTTGCCAGAGTCAGACCAAGTGCCATTTCCGATTGATGTACAGCAGGTAGTTGAGTACTACTCAAATCGCATTTAACCAAAACACATAGGCTGAGATGTTCCAAACAATTAAAGTTGTTAACTTCCAATCTAGAAAAATCAACAACTTAAATTTCAAGTCAAAAATATAAAGTTGTTAACTTTCTAGGCAAGATGAAAAAGAGTGATGTTGTGCGTAAAATTAAAGTCGTTAACTAATTAATTTAATTGAAAAATTTATTAAAATTGTCGTTGACATATCCATCAAAAAATCATTACTATGAATTATGAAATTTAATCTTCAATCTTCTAAAAAACACCCTGCGTTATACCTTAAACGCATTGGTGCCACAGGGCGACCGCTCATGAACAGTCAGCTCAAACTCTCTGTTCATTTAACTTTTTAGCCGTCATGTTTCGTGACGGCTTTAGGAGCCGTCATGCCCCAAGATACTATTTACTCAATCGCAGACTTCAACAGCGTTAAAAAGCGCGTTGAAGACTTAAAAAACCGCTCAGATGATATCAAAAGTCGTCTCGGACCCTCCCTCAAAAACCTATGGAATCCTGAACGGATCCTAAGATCAGTCTCAGGAGACATTGATTTCAACTCACTGCGTCTACGTTTCCCTCAGTTTGATGAAGTGATCGATTTTTATGAGAACACAATCGTCAGCCTGGCTAGACTCAATCTGCCATTCGAGGTTTCTCCGATATTGCTGCAGGGCGATCCTGGTTTGGGTAAAACCTTTTTTGCAAGCGAACTAGCTAAGTTACTTGATCTGCCTTTTAAAGAAATATCACTCGCAACCGCTACCTCTTCATTCGCATTGAGTGGCAGCAACATACAGTGGGCAGAGGGTTCACCTGGTTTAATTAGTGAAACCTTAGCAAGCAGTCCAGTTGCAAACCCAATAATTTTGATTGACGAGGTCGATAAAGCATTTACAGATGCGCGATATAACCCGCTCAATGTCTTCTATGGCTTATTAGAACCCCACTCATCTAGGCGTTTTCGTGATGAAGCACTCGATATTGACCTAGACGCAAGCAAGATCATATGGATTGCGACAGGCAACTATATACGCAATATCCCTGCTCCGATTCAGTCGAGAATGCGGATATTTAATATTAGACAGGCAGAGCCTGAGAGAATGCTGACAGTCGTTGAAAGTATCTATGACCATGTCATCAACACCAAGCGCTACGGACAACTATTAGATACTGAGCTTGATGAAGCCGTAGTCTATCAATTAGCTCTTCAATCCCCTAGAGCGGTCAGACTAGCGATTGAAGAAGCAGCATTTAAAGCCATTCGAAATCGGCGTAGCGTGATTACCACTTCCGATTTGCCTATCATTCAAGAGGAGAAATATCGTGTCGGCTTTATCTGATCAGGTAATACCAGAAAATGAAACATTCAACGCCACCGAATACCTTCATAGCCTGTGTGAGCACAATAAGATTTCAATAGCTTTCTCAGCGGAAGTTAGGTTCATGTCTGGATGGAAAATATTAGTCGGTCGTTTGGTTGAAGCTATTAAAAACTATCCGATTCAGATCCGGGAGATTTCGGACTATCACGCTTTGTTGGATGTGAAATTTGATGTCCTAGGAAAATGCCGCGAAGTTTATATTTGGCGAGCTATTCATGAAGCACGCGAGGAATCAAAATACGTCTGCGCTGAATGTGGCAAGGACAAGAGTTACAGTTTTGCCAAGAAAAATGTCGTGGGCATGTTTTGTAAAGAATGTGAAAAGAATGCTGGCAAGCTAGGTAAAACGGGGACTTGGATAGACAGGTACTAATCAATCAACTTCACCAAAAATTTAAGCTTTTATATGAATATCATTTACACACTAATTCATATCAAATCTTAATAAAAACATCCTAGTCGAACCTTCCCAATATAAAATTGCAAATGTTATATAACATATTGATTTATTTGTGTATTTTTTGGGTAACGGTTTGCTGTCTTTTAAATTTCATGGCATTATCGGCTTTTTGTGAGCAGATAAATGAGAGGAATTTATAAATGTATTAAGAAAAACTAGGCAATAAAAAAGCGCAGTTGGCGCTGCGCTTATTAGGGTGAGACATATAACTATTTGACAAAGTAATCATAGGCCTTCGTCCGAAGGTCGTCAAGCCCTCATTTTGATTTTTTTGAATGCAGACAATCTGCCACAGGATTGCTTTGCCAAAAAAAGGTAAAAACATGAGAAAAACTAAAAAATTTACACCAGACTTAATTGAGAAATATCATCAATTGGGTCGTGGTACAGGAACATTCGGAGACTATATCCCGTTCCATCGCGTTGGAAGATCTGATCCGTCTAGCAAAGGAGTTTCACATCTTACTTATTGGGGCAATCGCTATCAAGAGCTACTATCTGATGGTGAGAATGATTCACTTTTGTTTTCACTAATGCTTCCCAATTTAATTGATATCCGTGAACAAATACCTTTAAGTTATGAGAGCAGTTTTCACGAACTAAGGGACTATAGCATTCACGCTACAAATGAATATTTCCCTGGTAGCAAAGATATCTGTAATGAGCTAGGAGTTAAACATCCAACGGCAAATGGGAATGGGCGCTCAATTCCATGGACAATGACTACGGATATTCTTCTTACGCTGTCATACCCTAATGGCAAACTTTACATGCTAGCAATCTCAAAAAAGCCAGGGTATTTAAACCTTGATGACCGTATGAAAGAGCGTCTCGAAATTGAAAAGTCATACTGGGAAAGTAGAGGGATTAAATGGTTACTTATTACCCCAGAAATATATGAACTCAGTGTCGCTTTAAATTTGCGCAGAACATATCAATATGTAGTCAATTCAAAATTAGAAACAAGTGAATTAGTCAAACACAAGGAACTCATTACGGAGCTTAGTGGACATCCTTTGTATTTTGTTCTGCATAAACTTGAGGACTTGCTTGGAGACATAAGTCATGCACAGCGAGTATTTTGGCAAAACGTTTGGTCTGGAAATGTTCCAATCGATTTAAGGCGGGGCTGGAGACCGCATGACCCTCTTGAAATCATATCAACCCAGGAGTTCTGGAAATTCAATCCTATTCTTTCCGGGAGGTCTGCATGGAACTGATGCATAACAAAGTGATTAAGATCATATCAGGGCCATTAAGCGGATTGTACAGAGTGATTCTTTCAGAGAGATCGCATGATGCCGTCGCCATTGCCAAAATTGGCTCCATACTATCTTCTGAAGATAGTTTAAAAAAAAATACAAAAAAAATCCAACATAATCTTGACGAAAAACGAATCAAACTGACATGGCATGGCTATGACGAAATCATAAAACTACAAGAGGAAGGCATATTAGATATTGTCAATATTGATTCAAGTCCTGCGCAATTTGCGCCCCTTAAATCAGATGCGATTAAGCAGCAACATGAAAACAGAATTACTGCGATGCACGGTTTCCTGAATTTAGACAACTTAAGACACCGATTGCTAACTGATGGAAACCTTGGAGGGCTTATAAAAGAAGCGCTAGCCACTGACAGATTCTCCAAACCTTACCTATACCAATTATTTTACTTATTGTGCCGGCATGGGTTTACTGAAAACTCTTTAAAACCTGATTACCACAGGTCTGGGGCTCCAGGCATCCTGCGACCATATGGCCCTAACAGAAAAAAAGCTGGTAAAAAATCCACAAAAGAAAAACTGGCCCTGTTAAATGAGGATAAAAACGTTTTAATACAGCCAGGGGTATCAGAGGAATGGCGCAAACTAATTATAACTGCAGATAAATCTCTTCCTTTACCTAAGCCGAAAATGCCTATCAGGTTCGCAAAAATACTTGAAACCGCCTTTGTTAAGGATTACACATTTGAAGGTAATAAAGTAGTTCCAGTTGGACTTGAACAAGGCCAATATCCTACTTATGGACAAGTAAAGTGGGTTTTAAGAAATGCATACTCAGAGGTGGATCGATACACCCATAAGACCACCAAGCATCATTTCTTAACAAATAAGCGCGGTCTTACAGGAAAAAACTGGGAAGGCGTATCAGGTCCGGGGCATACCTATGCAATTGATTCCACTGTTGGTGACATTTATTTAAGGTCGGCACTTCGTAGAGATTGGGTTGTAGGCCGACCAATCGTATATGTGATGGTTGATGTCTGGTCTACAGCAATTGTTGGCTTTTATGCCTGCTTACAGGGGCCATCATGGGACATGGCTAAAATTGCCATATTCTGCGCTGTAGCCAATCAGAGGTTAATCAATGAACTTAGAGGTAGCAATTTAGAAAGCGCTTTATATCCACCCCCTACACTCCCCGCCATAATACTAGGGGATCGTGGAGAATACCTGCAAAAGAAAGCCAGTATTGTCGGTGCAACATTAAAAATAGATCTTGCGTACACCCCACCGTATCGCGGAGATTTAAAAGGCGTCGTTGAAGTTATGCATCGTATTGAAAAAGATAAACAATACATGTTTATCCCTGGAGCTTTCGATGCTCGCAGAAAAGAATATGAGCTACGCAATTTCAAATATGACACGGCATTATTTACTGTTACCGAATACACAAGGTACCTGCAAAGTGTTTTTGAAGAATACAATGCCACCGCTGATAGGTCACATCGTCTTGATTCCTTTATGAAAGCTACTGGTGTACATCCCAGCCCTGCAGGGCTATGGAACTGGGGACACCAGATGGGTATTGGCTTCCGGAGACATATGTGCGACTCCGAATTAATCTCAAATTTATTGCCGCATAGTCTCGGAAAAATGACTAGAAACGGTCTGGAAGCCAACCGAATGGTCTACCTTAATAAAACCCCTGAAGAGACTGAAGCTGCAACTATAGCCCGAAACTCTGGTAGCTGGAGCGTCCCATTTCATTACTACCCAGGCTACGTGGGCAAGATATGGTCACCGGATAAGTTGGGTAACGACATGATGGAAATTAATCTTTCAGATTATTCAGGAGCTGCAAAAAACCTCACTATTGATGAATTTGAAGATGCTCATGCCGAATTTTTGGTTCGGAAATCTGCTCGTGAACATGAAAATATGATGCGGTCCCTTGCGGCAATAAAACAACGAAAAGACATGGTTCAAGATGCGCAGAACAATTTCAAAGACACCATTTACGATCCCGCTGCTCATAAACCTAGCGTTAAAGATACACGATACATAGAAAACAGTTTCAACAATCATCAACTAGAAATCAAGCAGAAAGCACCACCAAACAGTGACTCCACAAACGATCCATATCATGAGTCACATAACGACCTACTAGAAGCCCTTTTTAAGCAAATGGAAAGGATGTGACATGAAAAAAGAGCTCCTTAATCCATACGCGGGCAATCTATTAATAGATTGTTTACCTCCTATTCCAGATATGACAGCCATATTAGAACGACAAACATGTTTACCAAAAACACCTGCAAATATCCTGGATTTACCATTCGAAATTCGGATGCATCATTTATTAGACATATGGGATAATTTCTGGATTCCTAGTCATGTTGGCAGCAGTGTCATTGAATCTATTGACCATATGATTCGATATGGTTATAAAAATCGTCATGTAGCTGATCCAAAAACCTGGGCATTTATATATGAATCGTCTTCAACAGTTCATAACCAACATAATCGTACCGCAATTGCGTCATCACTTATTGGCATTCCAGGTGTCGGAAAGTCTAAATTAATTGCTAGAGCTCTAGGTTATTATCCGCAAATCAAGATTCATTCAAACTTTCCAAACATTCTTAACGAACATTATCAAATGGTCTGGCAGTCAGTTGAAGTCGGATCAGGAAAATTGTCTGATTTTGCCTACGAGTTGATGAGAAGCTGGGATCAGGTTTTGATGCAGAAGGCCCCTGGGACTCCCTTAAAGTTCGCAAGAACTATTGCACTATCGACGCGTAATGGGGACAGCATGTATGACGAGTGGTTACAGGCAGCCAAAAGCCATTTTCTTGGGATACTACATATCGACGAAGTACAAAACTTTTTTGATATCCCTTCACTTAAAAAACGTCAAGCAGGCAATGGTAATGCTAATTTCGCACCTAAAGTTAAAGATGACAAATTACTAAAGAATTTTCTCAACCTCACAAATAGTGGCCTACCGATACTTATTTCTGGCACCCCAGACGGCATTAGCTTTCTCACTAGTCGTTTTAGTACATCACAAAGGATATCTACGTTTGGTGCAAATGAACTCACTAGATACGAACATACTGAGGATCGAGAATACCTTGTGTTTTTAGGTCAATTGATGAAATATCAATATGTAAAAAAGCCCTTAACGAATTTACAGGAGCTAGCTGTATTAATGCTTGATCTGACAGCAGGTATCAAGCGACTCATTATTGCACTATGGATAGAAGCGCACAAATGCGCTTACAGAAGGGCTCGGGATGATTTATTACTTGATGATTTCAAAGCAGCAGAAAGTAGTAATTTCAAAATGATCAGACCGGCTATCAATGCTGTCAAATCCGGCAACCCTAGGCACATTGAGCAATATATGGATCTTCTACATAAAATTTAAGCGTTTTTTTACGGCATTCTGATTTTTTAACCTTCATGGCAGTTTGATCTTCTTTCAAAATTGATCGAACTGCCATTCCCTGCTTAATAGATGATTTTCTTAAAAAAAGTTCCAAATCAGAAATTTTCACGCCATGCTTTAAGCATGATTCAATAATACTTAAGCCGTCCTGAAAATCTATAAATGCTAATAGAGTCTTTTTCTTTGTGCTTCCAATCGGAGTCAAACCATTTTTCATCATCAGGTTAGCTACACTGCAGGATCCTATGTCCATTTTTCTGGTTATATCCGACAACACACCCCTCGATTCAATATAAATTTTATCTAATTCACCACTGTATCTAATGCTGCTGAGATTTCTATTCTTGCTCTTAATTTTAGTAACTTCCGTGGCATTGAGACACTCATGTATTGCATTTAGAGACTCCTCAGCACGATCAAAAAGTACTGATAAGACAAGCGCATACTTTGAACTTCGACTTGCATTAGTTTGTGGGGTCATCATGCTATCAATAGAACAAAAATATTCACCCTCAGTCTTCATCTCAATGTTAGGAATCAAATCCTTCAACCATCCTATTGGATAGCTAGCCAATACTAAATCACTAACAAATCTCTTTTTTCCAAAACGGTACCATCCTAATTCAAGGATTCTCGCTCTTTCTTGCAATAATGCTGCCAACTTAGACAGAGGAATCGGTTTTTCAGACCCAGCCCAGTAGTCAACAATAGTCTTGTAACGTTGAATTGACTCACTGGTAGTCTCATCATATAAATTATGAGTTACTTCTTGAATTGGTGTCACTTGATCTGGGCTCACGAATTCATCCCTTCCAGATCTTATTAATTTTAAATTATGCTTTGAACAATAGTTAAAGCCGGGCAACTGATGCTCCCGTCTAAAGTAGGAAAAACCGTGATATTCAATATCCTCCTCAATACAATGCTTACAAGATTTTAGTTCTCTTTTGAGAATCATATTTGAGTTGCAATTTATAATATCAATATAACTTTCATCACCATGATTTACTGTACTTGTGTCATCACTTACAACAGCACGCAAGATTGGCAGTAGGGTATGAAAACGACAGACATGTTCAACTGATAAGCCCAACATGCGAGCTAACATTACAGGTATTGTGGTTGGCTTTGCATCACTTTCAATTTTAAATAACTTGCCAATCCGATTAAGCGACTTGCCTCCATAGGTAAGGCCGTTAATATTAATTACCCTAATGAGATATCCTAACCAGAATTCATCAGGGAGAATCTTCGGAATTATCATGAAGTGCAGCTCTCTCAATTAAGATTTATTTGACTTGGATGCCATACAAATTGGCCCTAGACTTCTAATTACATTCGCTATCATTTCTGCTTGCGCAGCTGTCCCATCCCAAACACTAGCTATCGCTGAAAGCATAGTTTCGTTTTCTCTAACCAGGTTAGGTGAAACACCTTTTACTTGATTATTTACATAAATACATATTTCATCAAATAACTTTGTACGTCGCTTTCCATTTCCAGAAAGCAACCTACTTACCTGCGACTGACTGACCGATAACGCTTTAGATATTTGTTCCTGTGTAATCCCAGCGGCTTTAGCCGTACGGGAAACATTGCGGACAATAGTTTGTAAATCAACATCTATCATGCATACAATTATGCATAAATACATATTTTTATGCAAGAGCAAATAATCACTTGGAAATAAAATAGTTTTATAAAGGCTCTGTATGTGTTTAGATTGGCTATGGATGTCAATGTTATTGTCAAACCAATCCAAGGAGAGTCTCTATATAGCTTGGTAGCTAGGCTTGCACGCGTAAATGGTTACAAGCCTGAGGTCGCCTGCAAAATATTACTGGGCGAGGAATACTCGCCTCGTGTTGCTGATGCCAAAGTTCATTTACCAACTTTGTTGAATGCAACACATGGGCTTTATGGAAACCAAAAGGAAGTAATGCAAAAACTTACTAACTTACCTTTTCGTAACGTTATCGCTACGCCTTTATTGAATGCTGAAAATTCATATAAATGGGAACGGTATATATCGACCGCAAAGATGACACTTATCAGTGTGTCTAATCATGAGGAGCACGTATGGAGATATTGCAAGAAATGCATAAGTGAAGACTATAAGATTTTTGGGGTAACTTACTGGAGAACAATTCATCAGTTACCAGGCGTGTTTGTTTGCACTAAACACAAAACATCTTTAAAAGAGATTTCAATCCCCTTTAGACAGCGCCAGAGTGCATTCTACCTACCAGATGAGCTTCCTAGGCATATTCACACCAGAACAAAATGTCCTGTTGATACAAACTATGACATGGCAATCAAACTCAGTCTGATATCAGAGGGAATCATGCGCATTCCTGATCAAGAAATTGATCAAATGTCATTCAGATTAACGATTAAAAGTGGTTTGAAATTAAAAGGCCTGCTTACAAAGAACGGTTCGATACAAAAAGACGCTTGCCAATCCTTTAAAAAACAATGTAGCTCATTAGCAAGTATTGATGAAGTCAGATCATTGATTCAATCGACCAATCTAAACAAGCAGATCGAATCACTGCTTGTGAACTTTGATATTTCAATTAATAAGCCAGTTATCGTTCCGATGCTCATATTATGGCTATATGACAACTGGTTACTTTTTAAGAATAACTACGATTGGGAGCGCACGATGTTCACTAAAAGTAGCCAATTAGCGTCTAATAGATCAAATAAAATACAATTGTCAAAAGAGGATCACAGGAAAATCTGTATGGAGTTTATTCAAAAAAATCCAAGTACAACGAGAACAGACTTCTGGGCATCACATCCAAAATCATGCAAATGGCTATCACAATACGACCGAGAATGGTTTGAAGAAATGCTAATGACTCTGAGCCCTTATCAATTCAAACAAATGAAGCTTTTAAAATAGCTGCTAACAAACATCAAAGAATAAATGTCAATAAACTAATCTTAAAGATGCTAATAAAATATTTGCATATAATACGGTTATAACATCTAGGCAAATACCGTGATCAAAAGTTGTTTAACTTGATTAAACGCAGTTTCTTTCTTTCTCTTCTAAATTCTATTAGCTGCAGAGCCTGATTCGCGAATGTTTTTAAAATCTCCAAATCACGATCAGAGAAAGATCGTGGCTTTGTGTCCATAACACAAAAAGTGCCTAGCGTGATGTTTGCAGAGTTTCTTAAAGGCGCACCAGCATAAAAGCCGAGTTTTGGACCGCCTGTTACAAGAGGGTTATCTTTAAAGATGTCACTCTTAGATGTGTCTTCGACAATTAGAGGTTCATCTGCTTGTATGGCGTAAGTGCAAAAAGAAATATCGCGTGGCGTTTCTTTAACATCTAAGCCCACTGACGATTTTCGTCCACTAGCGTAACCGTAGCTATTGGGGCTCCGAATAGAAGGGATGCTAACTTTGTTAGCTCGTCAAACGTAGACTCTGGATCGAGGGTATAAATAATTTTGTGTAAACGGTCATTTTGCAGGAAACTGCTTATTTACTTTTGGAGTAAAAATGACCGTATCAAAACCCCTACCCACCGACCTGATCGATGGTCTGCTGGCGAATTATAAAAAGCCAGAAGATCTCATTGGCGAGAATGGATTATTAAAGCATCTTACCAAAGCCCTGGTTGAACGTGCGCTAGAAGCTGAAATGACCGAACATCTCGGTCATGACAAGCACGAACCTGTTACCAACGTCTCCGGTAATGCCCGCAACGGTAAAAGCCGTAAGACCCTCAAAGGCGAGTTCGGTGAACTGCCCATCGAGATTCCCCGTGACCGAGAAGGCAGCTTTGAGCCACAACTCATCCCCAAGCATCAAACCCGCTGGACCGGCTTTGATGACAAGATCATCTCACTGTATGCACGCGGTATGACTGTGCGTGAGATCCAGCAACACTTATCCGAGATGTACGGTACAGAAGTATCCCCAACTTTAATCTCGAACGTGACTGATGCCGTGATGGACGAAGTCAAGCAATGGCAGCAGTCACGCCCGCTGGATAGTGTCTATCCCATCGTGTATCTGGATTGCATCCACGTAAAAGTACGCGATGCCGGCAGCGTACGTGCCAAAGCTATCTATCTCGCCATCGGCGTCAACATGGAAGGCCATAAGGAAGTGATGGGGCTGTGGATCGCCCAGACCGAGGATGCCAAGTTCTGGCTGGCTGTAGTCACCGAATTAAAGAACCGTGGTGTGCAGGACATCTTCATCGCTTGCGTGGATGGCTTAAAGGGATTCCCTGAAGCGATTGAAACCGTCTATCCGCAGGCCACGGTGCAACTGTGTATCGTTCATATGGTGCGTAACAGCCTGAACTATGTGGGCTGGAACAAACGCAAGGAGGTGGCTGCGGATCTGCGTAGGGTTTACAGTGCTGCGACGCTGGCTGAAGCCGAAATGGCTCTTCTGGACTTTGAGCATGAATGGAATGAAGCGTATCCATCCATTGCCAAGTCCTGGCGCAGTAACTGGCAACGTATCATCCCGTTCTTTGACTATCCGCCGGAGATCAGACGAGTAATCTACACTACCAATGCGATTGAGTCTGTGAATATGAGTTTGCGCAAGATTACCAAGAATCGCGGCTCGTTTCCGAATGACGAATCATTGATCAAGCTGTTCTATCTGGCACTGCAAAACATCAGTGAAAAGTGGTCGATGCCACTTAGGGATTGGAAACCTGCCCTAAACAGGTTTACCATACAGTTCGAGGAGAGGATGCCTCGGCAGTAGTTAACCACCGTTTACACAAAATCTAGGACACCCTCAAATGGGAATAAGCTTTTCTTTAGATGATTTGGTACTGGTTATTCATCCCTTTCTTACTTAAAACAAATGCCGCTTGATCAGCTTAAGATCGATCAATCTTTTGTCAGAGACATCATGATTGATCCCAATGATGCTTCAATTGCTAAAACTATAATATCTCTAGCACAAAGTCTTGATTTAGAGGTAATCGCAGAAGGTGTGGAAACTGATGAGCAGAAATATTTTTTATATCAGAATGGCTGCGCTTTGTATCAGGGGTATTTATTCAGTAAACCACTACCGAATGAATTACTTGATGATTTCCTAGAAAAAAATATCACTACAATTCAATAAGGGAGTTATTAAAACTCTGCTACATCAAGTTATAAAACCTTAAAACACTATTCATTAAGTAAAATGAGAGCGTCGAGAGCCAACTCATATGATTCATCATGTTTTGGAAACATATACTAGGCTACACCAGACGCATCAGGGGGTGTGACCGCGTAGTTAATAAAAGCCTCGCGCCAATTTTGATTAAAATCACCCATGAATATGTAGGCATCTTTAAAGCCCATGGGGCCAGCAGTCGCGTATTAACAACTCAAGCCGACTAGCATGCTTGATAAAAACGCAGTGAGTTTTGAGATAAACATAAAGTTCCTATCAATAAATTCAGATTGTCACGCCGAAAATCAGGCGCTAATTGTCCGAGTTTAGATAAGGAATATGGGAGGGCGTAGCAAACTTGATAAGGTGATGGAAGTGTAATGCTGAAGTGTCATTTGAAGCACTGGCGCTTTGGCTGATAAGTTGGCAGCGAGTAAGTCGCTACGTAGGAAACCAGTTACACCGAGGCTCGCACAGATTGCTGCACAATGTGATTCACAGACAAGATTAGATTTGGAGGGATGTTGATCTTGCATTTTTTCTGATGCGCTATCCATTGGTTCATGGCAAGGCATCTGGACATCGGCATGCTCAGTCATAACAGTGATCTGCATCATGCTGTTGCAAACTGCTATGTTACTTGCAGCCAGCAAATGCAGTGGCATTATCAGCAAAAGCACCAATGCAATAAACTTTGAGAAAAACTTCATATTTTGATGATAAGTTTACACGGGGTAAAGTTCAAACTTTATTAATATTTAGTATAACTTAACCAATTGAGTGTTAATTAGTAAAATGTCTGATATGGGGGACAAAGCTGTCAGTCATTTTGCGTCTCAGACTCAGCAATCGAGCCAAAACAGACATGATGAAATGCCTATCGAAACGGGTGAAGTCCAAATTTGACATTATTGAATGTCTACTAAATTCTGGGAAGCCCAGACAGCTGCAGAAATTGCCCTAGCCTGCGTTTGAGAGAGGCCGCCCAGAATAAGCCCCTCTGTCAAATAATCACAAACTTTTAATATGTTTATTCAACCATGTTTTTAGGGCATCAATACGAACAAAAACTGTAGGTACTTCATATGGAGGATTTCGCATCCACCAATAGATATCTCTGCTAACGTATAATTCATGAATAGTAGGTGGGGAGGTGTTCAATGGGGATGGCCATTTAAGCAGACTCCTTAACTTATCTAAATTTGTACCTAAAAATTTACGTCGCCCCTCAATTTTAGAAAATTGTCCGTGATCATCGCCTATACCAAAGATACGTTCGCGCAATCTACGCCCGTCTTTTAAGCAATATGGAGGCTGGTTATATTTACATTCGATTGTCACCCAGACATTATTCTCCGGCCAATACGCGAACACATCGTAATCACCGACGTCATCAAACTGCTCTACTGGAAACCGGAATTTAAAATCTATTCCAGATATTGCATATGGAGTTGCGTTAAGACAGATTTCATGTGCTTTAACTTCTAATTTCTTCTCAATACTACTTTTAATATCTCGAACAATTTTTTTAACATTCGGCCAAGGAAAGTCAGCAGGTAAATAACCATTCGAAATTGAATAATACCAATTACGAAATGCCCTTTCTACTGAGCCAGCTCCCCAGTTTAGCAATTCATTAATAGGAATTAATGGCTTTGTTGTATACCTGCTTCCACGTTTGTTATATTCCCAAATAGGCACATCTGACTCATCAACACTTTTACCTATTAAACGTCGAACTTGTGTTGGATCAAGAGTAGCAAAATCAATGATTTTTTCTATTTCAATTTGAGGGATTCCAGGCATAGCTGTTAAGACTGTTTTTATAATTTCTTGTCGTGAAGCTTGGTAATAAAAGTTAAGGTCTGTCTCACCCCTTACTCTTTTCCATTGTGATAAAACTACTAATGTTTCAGTAAAATGTTTGAATTTAAATCCAACATCTTTAAGAAAAACCTTGTCTAGCCTATCCCAATCTAAATTAGATGATTCAGTAAAATTAACTTCATCATCAGCATTTAGCCCTTGACCCAGTCGTGCATTTGCTAACTCAAGTCCAAATATTTTTTCTTGATCTTTTCGATTTTCAGAATAGAAAATCTCTGGCACAAAGGAGTTGTCTAAAACCACACCTGCAACATCAATATCGTTGTGGAGAACATCGCTTGCTCCATAAAGGACTAATAACCAGTCTACTTGGGCTATTAAACCCACAACAACTTTGGTGGTTACAGCCTCCGCGCCTGATTCTTTGGTACTAAGACAGCATTCTAAAAGATAACGATAATTTCTAGCATTCTGAATAAAGTCATCATGAAGTTCAGCTAACCTCTCAGGTCGATCAAAGTCTACTTCATGAGACATACTTAACTTAATTCTGGTTGATTCACGAGAATAATGCGCAATCAATTCATCATACTGCTGGATACAAAAAACAATAATTGCTTCCCTATCAAATGTTGCGATTCGCCCGTGTATTAATGAGCGAGCCTCATCTCGAACTTGATCAATAAGATATTTAGCATCTTTTAATTGATATTTTCCAGGCTCTATACCAATTTTTTGGAACAATAAAGCCAATTCTTTACGTGCAAGTTTGTAATTGACTGGGGCTGGCACTTCTGGATGTGCATAATCTGGAACATCTATCAATCTTATTTCACGAGATAATTTAAATCTTGGTTTATAACCCTTGGTAGCGTAAATTTTGGGCATTACTTCTAAATCGACATCTTGATTAATTAATTTGCTTAATTCTTTTAACCAGTCGATAAGACAGTCAACTTCAAATGATGCATCTACAGCATCAGTTAATTTGTAATCCCCCCTAAAAATAGTCACATTTAAAAGTAGAAATTTCTCGTAAACTAT
>VFQO010000193.1_pt1 | contig 76475 bp, 67 predicted proteins | sample 3512331 | NCBI WGS metagenome assembly VFQO01 (sample SAMN10412371, study PRJNA504923) | tailings metagenome | isolation source: Replicate 3 from Balatoc abandoned mine | place: Philippines: Itogon, Benguet | collected 2017-08-28 | reverse complement strand
TGTCTTCCATCAGGTCTTCGGCACCGACCTTGTCGGCGCCGGCGGCCAGCGCCTTGTCGGCATTGTCGCCGCGCGCGAACACGGCAACCTTGACGTCCTTGCCGGTCCCGGCAGGGAGCGTCACGACGCCGCGGACCATCTGGTCGGCGTGGCGCGGATCGACGCCCAGGTTCATCGCGATTTCGAGCGTTTCGTCGAACTTGGCCGAGGCGAGTTCGCGGACGGTCTTCAGCGCTTCGTCGACGGTGTGGAGCTTCATCGGCTCAACCTTGCCTTCGAGCGCCTTCTGCTTCTTGGTCAGCTTGGCCATCGGATCAGCCCTCCGTCACTTCGAGGCCCATCGAGCGCGCGCTGCCCTCGATGATCTTCGTTGCCTGTTCCAGGTCGTTCGCGTTGAGATCCTTCATCTTGATCTCGGCGATTTCGGTCAGCTTCGAACGGGCGATCTTGCCGCCGCTGATCTTGCCCGGCTCCTTCGAACCCGATTTCAGGTTCGCGGCCTTCTTGATCAGATAGGTTGCCGGCGGCGTCTTCGTAACGAACGAAAAGCTCTTGTCGGCGAAAACGGTGATGATGGTCGGGGTCGGGGTGCCTTTTTCCATGCCATCCGTCGCGGCGTTGAACGCCTTGCAGAATTCCATGATGTTGACACCGCGCTGGCCGAGTGCCGGCCCGAGCGGCGGCGAGGGGTTTGCGGTCCCCGCCGGAACTTGCAGCTTGATATAGCCGCTGATCTTCTTGGCCATGAAGGCCTCCTTTCTTTCTGTCGGTCCGCCGTTGCCAGTGAACCTCAAAATATGCGGTCAAGCAGAAGGGCATCACCCCTTCCTCCCGCGCGGAATCACGCCCTTGTCTGACGCGAAGCGGCGCGCATAGGCGCAAAGCCGCAAGAAAACAAGCCTTATGCGGGCGGGTCGTACCGCAGCAAGCCTTCCTGCACCGCCGAAGCGATCAGGGTGCCGTCCTGGCGATAGATCGATCCGCGGTTGATCCCGCGGCTGCCGCCGGTCCAGTCGCTGTCCATCACGAAGACGAACCATTCGTCGACGCGGATGTCATTGTGGAACCACATCGCATGGTCGAGGCTGGTCGAAAACAGCCCCGGGGTCGACCAGTTGAGCCCGTGCGGCAGCATCGCCGACGACAACAGACCCATGTCGGAGGCGAAGGCGAGGAAGGCGCGGTGGACGAGCGGATCGTCGCCGATCGGCGCCGCGACGCGGAACCACTGATAATGCTGGGTCGCCTGCGCCGATGCGGGCGGCCGGTGGTTGCGCAGCTCGAAGGGGCGCCGCCGCGCCATATGGGCGAACGCCCGGTCGGAGATGTTGGGATCGGCGGCGATCGTTTCGAGGAAGTCGCGGCATTGTTCGGGCGGCAGCAGGTCAGGCATCGGCACCTGATGCGCCAGGCCGGGCGCGGGCAGCTGGAACGAGGCGGTGAGGTTGAAGATCACCTTGCCGTCCTGGCGCACGACGACGCGGCGATTGGCAAAGCTGCGGCCGTCGAAATCGCGGTGGACGCGGAAATGCAGCGGCTTGGTCTCGTCGCCGCCGCGCAGGAAATAGGCGTGGAGCGAATGAACCTGCTTGCCCGCGTCGACGGTGCGCGCCGCGGCGACCATCGCCTGCGCGATCACCTGGCCGCCGAAAATCCGCTCGCGCGCGGTGGTGGCGAGCGCGGGAAAGGTAAATTCATCGGGTTCGTCGGCAGGTTCGAGGTCGAACAACCGCGCGACCGCGCCGACGACCTTCGCCGCATCGACGCTGGCGTGGATTTCGCGCGCGCGCGCGATGCGTTCCTGAACCTGTTCGGGGGAAAGCGCCACCACGATGTCCGCCCGTCCCTGTGGTCGTTATTTGAAGCGTTCGACCTGTTCGAAGTCGAGTTCGACCGGGGTCGCGCGGCCGAAGATCGACACCGACACCTTGACGCGCGCCTTTTCGAAATCGAGTTCCTCGACCAGCCCGTTGAAGCTGGCGAAGGGACCGTCGAGCACCTTGACCTGATCGCCGATTTCGTAATCGACGCGGATTTCCTGCTTCGGACGCGCTGCGGCTTCTTCCTTGCTGTTCAGGATGCGCGCGGCTTCGGCTTCGCTGATCGCCTGCGGCTTGCCCATCGAGCCGAGGAAGCCCGTCACCTTCGGCGTGTTTTTCACGAGGTGATAGACGTCGTCGGTCATCGTCAGCTTGGCGAGCACATAGCCAGGGAAGAATTTGCGTTCGGCCTGCACCTTTTTGCCGCGCTTCACCTCGGTCACGGTTTCGACCGGCACTTCGACCGCTTCGACGAAATCGGTCAGGCCCATGCGTTCGGCTTCGGAAAGCACCGAATCGCGCACCTTGTTCTCGAAACCCGAATAGGCGTGAATGATGTACCAGCGCGCCATGTGTATCCGTATCCTGTCCGTGTAACCGCGAGCGTTAGCGCGCGAGCGACGTCAGCCAGCTGACGATCGCGTTGAAAACCGTGTCGACGCCGAAAAAGAACAGCGACAGAATCGTCGTCATGATGAGCACCATGATCGTCGTCTGCACCGTCTCGCGCCCCGTGGGCCAGACGATCTTCTTGGCTTCGGCGCGCACCTGATTGATGAACTCAGCCGGGCTGGTTTTCGCCATGTCGATCGTCCTGTCCTAATAATCTTCCGCTTCGGGCCAGATGGGTTGCCTTGCCCGCGGCGTCAAGCGCGCTTTTGGGCAATACTCCGCCCACCCTTGCCGAGCATGTCGGCGAAAGGCGGAAGGAAAACGGCGCATCTGTCCGAATGACAGCGGCCTTTACTGGCGCGGCGAAGCGATTGCAAGTGCAGGGTCGGCAAGGACCCGATCGGCGTCGCGCCGCAGCGCCCGCTGCATCGCGATCAGCAGCACGACCATGACCATCCAGCTGGCGGTGGGCTGAAGCGCGAACAACAAATGCAGCTCGCGCGCCGCCGCAACGCCGTCGCGCGGATCGAAATCGACGACGTCGAGCAGCAGATAACTCACCGCGATCGCGGCCGCGACGCCGAATTTCTGCATCAGGTTGAGCAGCGCGAACAGAAAGGCCGCCCGGCTGCGCCCGCACCGCGCCGCGTCGCGCGGGATGAGGTCGGCGAGCATCGAATGGGTGAACAGCAGGCCGACAAAGCCGGTCCCGAGCATGACCGAAAAACCCGCTGCCTGCGCCACGCCGCTTGGCTGCTGGAACAGGGTCGCGATCAGGAGGCTGGAGATCAGCAAGCCCATCGCGATCATCATCGGCGGCTTGCCATAGCGCCGCGCCAGCCAAGTCCAGATCGGCGACGCGATCGCCCCGCCGACGAAACTGGCGAACAGCAAGACCGCGCTCTGCCCATCGAGATCGAGCACCGCGGCGGCGAAGAACACGAACAGCGACGTCAGCGAGCCAAAGGCAAAGCTGTTGAGGAACTGCACCCCGAGCAGCAGCAGCAGCGGCGGAAAGGACAGAGACACGCGAATTTCCTGGCGCCAGCCGATTCCGGCTTCGGCAACCACCGGCCGCGGCGGCACGATGCGGATCGCGATCAGCGCGATCGGCACCATCAGCAGGAACAGGCTGGCATAGGCCATGATCCGCCCTTGCAAGCTGACCCCGGGAATCAGCAGCTGCGCCGCGGCCGGCGCCGCGAACGCCAGGATCAGCGCGATTTTCGCGAACCAGTCGCGCATGCCATAAAGCAGCGCACTGTCTTGGGGTGTCCGGACCAGCGCCGAGCCCCACGACAGCTGCGCGACCTCGTACAGGCTGAAGCTGGAATAAAAGAGCACCATCATCACGAACAGCGCCGCAAAGGGCAGCCGGTCGCCGACCGTCACCAGCGCGAGGAGCAGCGACGCCAGCGGCACGAGCGCGAGCAGCATCCAGCGCCGATGCGCGCCAAGCCCGGTGCGGACGCGATCGACCATCGTCCCGATCAGCGGATCGACGACGCCGTCCCAGATCGTGGTCAGCGAAAACAGCAGCCCGACGAGGGCCACCGAAATCACCCCGCCCTCGGCGATATAAGGCGGCAGATAGACGCTGAACGGCAGCCCGAGAATCACCGTCGGTCCGGCGGTGGCGGCATAGGCGGCGACGGTGCGCGGCCTGAGCGCCCCGGCGTCATCAGGCCGACCAGTCGTTGGCAGGGCGGTACTGGCCACGATGCAATGCTCCCGATGCCGAAGAACGCAGGGTTTCAGTTATTGACAGTCATGTCAACAGCTTGGCCGTAATGCTCCTAGCCGATCTTGAAATGCGACAGAAACGGTCGCAGGCGCCAGTCGAGCTGATCATTGTCGAGCCACTCATCCTCCAGCCCGGCGAGCGCATGGAGCATCGAGTCGCCGACGACGATGCTGAGCAGCAATTTCGCGGCGGCTTCGGGATCGTCGATTTCGGCCTCGCCCGCCGCCGCCCATTTGGCGAAGAGCGCCGACATCTCCTCGACCGCCGGGATGTGGAGATCGCGATAGATCTGCAACGCAAACTCGCGGTCGCGAAGACTTTCCGAAATCAGCATCCGCATCAGCGCGACGGCACGCGGCGATCGCATCATTTCGCATTGCCGCCGCGCATAGCGCGTCAGCACCTCGGCATTCGACTGGTTGGGCGCCGCATCGGGATCGACCGGCTCGAGCGCAGTTTCCTCGCCCCAGCGCGCGGCGATCGCGTGGAGCAGCCCCTGCTTGTTGCCGAACAGGTCGTAGAGCGTCGCCAGCGAGCCGCCGGAGCGTTTGACGATTTCGGCCAGGCTGGTGCGGTCATAGCCCTGTTCGAGGAACAACGCCTCGGCGGCGTCCATGATGGCGCTCTGACGCCGCTCGCGCAGCGACGGCGGCTCGGCCGAACAGCCGAGCAGGATGGATTGTGTCATGCGCGATTCTCTCCCTTGCGCTTTTCTGTAATCTAAATTACACACGGCATATTGCAACGCATTTCTCGCGTCATTTTCGTTTCAAAATTCAGCATTACGCAGGGGTTCTTATGAGTCGCGCACGATCTTTCGTCAGCGTCGCAGCGCTGGCTCTGTTGCTCACCGCCTGTTCGTCCGAAGCGCCGCCGGCCCCGCCGCCGCCCGAGGTCAGCATCGTCACCGTCCGCGCGCAGGCGGTCCCCAATGTCATTGAGCTGCCCGGCCGTGTGCAGGCCTATCGCACGTCGGAAGTGCGCGCCCGCGTCGACGGCATCGTCGAACGGCGGCTGTTCAACGAGGGCAGCTTCGTGCGCGCCGGAACCCCGCTGTTCCGCATCGATCCGCGCCAATTGATCGCGACGGCGAACGCCGCGCGGGCGCAACTGGCGCGGGCGCAGGCGACCGCCGCCAACGCGCGGCAGGTCGTCGCCCGCTATCAGCCGCTGCTGGCCGATCAGGCGATCGGCAAGCAGGAATATGACGCCGCGGTCGCGGCGCAGCGCACCGCCGAAGCCGATGTCCAGGCGGCGCAGGCCAATCTGGAATCGGCGCGCCTCAACCTCGGCTATGCGACGGTCATCGCGCCGATTTCGGGCCGCGCCCGCCGCGCCGAGGTTACCGAAGGCGCGCTGGTCAGCGCGGGACAAGGCACTTTGCTGACCACCATCGAACAGATCGACCGCGTCTATGTCAATTTCGGCCAGTCGAGTTCGGACCTGCTGGCGACGCGCCGCGACATGGGGTCGGGCAAGGTCAGCGCGCCGCAACTCGAGCGCGTCGAAGTCCAGCTGATCCTGGAGGATGGCAGCGCCTTTCCGGTCGTCGGCCACCTCGACTTCCTGGACCTGTCGATCGACGAGGCGACCGGGACCGCCGCGCTCCGCGCCGAATTTCCGAACCCCGCCTCGGCACTGCTGCCCGGCCAGTTCGTCCGCGCCCGCATCTTTGCCGGCAACCGCGCCAACGGCATGCTGATCCCGCAGCGCGCGGTCAAACTGACCGCCGACGCGGCGAGCGTGATGGTGCTCGACGCCAAGAATATCCCGGCGCCGCGCCCGGTGAAGCTGGGCGCGATGGTCGCCGGTCAATGGGCGATCCTCGACGGGCTGCGGCCGGGGGACCGGGTGATCGTCGATGGACTGCAAAAGGTGCAGCCCGGCCAACCGGTGCGCATTGCGCCCCCCAAAGGCACGGCTTCGACGCCCGCGGCAAAGCGCTGATCGATGACCCCCCGCTTCTTCATCGACCGGCCCATTTTTTCGTGGGTCATCGCCATCGGCATCCTGCTCGCGGGCATCATCGCGCTGCGCGGCCTGCCCATCGAACAATATCCGTCGGTGGCGCCGCCGTCGCTGTCGATCGGCGTCACCTATCCGGGCGCCGACGCCAAGACGCTGGAACAGAATGTCACCCAGGTGATCGAGCAGGAGCTGAACGGGGTCGAGGGCTTCCTCTACATGGCCTCGACCAGCGAATCGAACGGCACCGCGTCGATCAACCTGACCTTCGAGGCCGGGACCGACATCGATAACGCCCAGATGGAGGTGCAGAACCGCCTGCGCCGCGTCGAACAGCGGCTGCCCGAGGACGTGCGCCGCCAGGGCATTTCGGTGACCGAGGCCAATTCCGGATTCCTGCTGATCGTCGCGGTCACCTCGAAAAGCGGCAACACCGACCCGATGGAGGTCAACAACTTCGCCAATACGCGGGTGCTCGACGAGCTGCGGCGGGTCAACGGCGTCGGCAATGTCCAGGCGTTTGCGCCCGAATATGCGATGCGGATCTGGCTCGATCCGCAAAAGCTGGCGTCGTACAATCTGTCCGCCGCCGAAGCGCTGGGCGCGGTGCAGGAGCAGAATAGCCAGACCCCGGGCGGCCAGCTGGGCGACCAGCCGATCGCCAAAGGCGCGCAGCTGAACGCGGTGATCACCACCCAGGGCCGCTTTACCAAACCCGAGCAGTTCGAAAGCATCATCCTGCGCGCCAATCCCGACGGGTCGGCGGTGACGCTGGCCGATGTCGGCCGCGTCGAGCTGGGGTCCGCCAGCTATCTGTTTTCATCCGAACTCAACGGCAAGCCGATGGCGGGGCTCGCGGTCCAGCTGACCCCCGGCGCCAATGCGCTGGCGACCGCCGAGGGCGTGCGCGCCCAGATGGCCGAGCTGGCGAAGGGCTTTCCGCCCGACATCACCTGGTCGATCCCCTATGACACCACACCCTTCATCCAGCTGTCGATCGAGGAAGTCGTGATCACGCTGGTCGAGGCGATGGTGCTCGTCTTCCTTGTCATGTTCCTGTTCCTGCAGAACTGGCGCGCGACCGTCATCCCGACGATCGTCGTCCCGATCGCGCTGGCTGGCGCGTGCCTTGGCCTCTGGATGTTCGGATTTTCGATCAACGTCCTCACCCTGTTCGGCATGGTGCTGGCGATCGGCATCCTGGTCGACGATGCGATCGTCGTGATCGAGAATGTCGAGCGGATCATGAACGAGGAGCATCTGTCGCCCTATGACGCGACGGTAAAGGCGATGGGGCAGATCACCAGCGCGATCATCGGCATCACTTTGGTGCTGATCGCAGTGTTCATCCCGATGGCGTTTTTCCCCGGATCGACCGGCGGCATTTATCGCCAGTTCTCGATGACGCTGGCGATCTCGATCGCCTTCTCGGCGTTGCTCGCGCTGACGCTGACGCCCGCCTTGTGCGCGACGCTGCTGAAACCGCATGACGACACCGCACGCAAGGGCCGGATCGGCGCTTTTTTCGACCGCTTCTTTGCCCGCTTCAACAGCTGGTTCGGGCGCACGACCGACCGTTACCAGAGCAGCGTCGGCAAGATCTTGGCGGCGCCGCTGCGCTGGCTCGGGGTGTTTGCGGCGATGGTGCTGGTGACCGGCTTGCTGTTCACCCGCCTGCCCGGATCGTTCCTGCCGCAGGAGGATCAGGGCTATCTGATCACAGTGGTGCAGGCACCACCGGGCGCAACGTCGCAGCGCACCGCCGAGGCGACGAAGCAGGTCAAGGCGTTCTTCGCCGAACAGCCGCAGGTCGCGAACATCGTGCTGGTCAACGGCTTCAGCTTTTTTGGGCAGGGTCAGGCGAACGCGATCATGTTCACGCCGCTGAAACCGTGGGACGAGCGCACCGGCGACGGCGACAGCGCCGACGCGATCGCCGGCAAGGCGATGGGGACGCTGATGGGGATCAAGGAGGCGTTCGCTTTCTCATTGAGCCCGCCGTCGATCCCCGAACTCGGCACGTCGAGCGGCTTTACCTTCAAATTGCAGGACCGCGGCGCCAACGGGCGCGAGGCGCTGGTCGCGGCGCGCAACCAGATGCTGGGCGGCGCGATGCAGAGCAAGCTGCTCGCCAATGTACGACCCGAGGGGCAGGAGGATGCACCGGTGCTGAAGGTCGATATCGACCGGGTCCAGGCGCGCGCGCTCGGCCTGTCGATCGGCGACGTCAACGCGACGCTGGCGATCAGTTTCGGCAGTGCTTATGCCAACGACTTCACCCGCGAAGGCCGGGTGCTGCGTGTGCTGCTCCAAGCCGATGCCGCCAGCCGCATGACCCCGCAGGATGTGCTGGAGTTGCGCGTCCGCAGCGCCACCGGGGACATGGTGCCCTTCGGGTCGTTCAGCAAAGCCGCCTGGTCGGCCGAAGCGCCGCAGCTGCAACGCTATAACGGCTATCCGGCGATGACGATTTCGGGCGAACCCGCGCCGGGGCAGTCGACCGGCGAGGCGATGGCCGAAATGGAGCGGCTTGCCGAGACGCTGCCCGCCGGGTTCGCGTTCGAATGGACCGGCATCTCCTATGAGGAAAAACAGTCGGCAGGGCAGATCGGGCTGCTGCTCGGCCTGTCGCTGGTGGTCGTTTTCCTGCTGCTCGCGGCGCTGTATGAAAGCTGGTCGGTGCCGGTATCGGTGCTGCTCGTGGTGCCGCTCGGCGTGCTGGGTGCGGTGCTGTTCTCGATGTTCCGCGGCCTTTCCGCCGACATCTATTTCAACGTCGGGCTGATCACGATCATCGGACTCGCGGCGAAGAACGCGATCCTGATCGTCGAATTCGCGATCGAGCAGGAGGCCGAGGGCAAATCGACGCTCGACGCGGTGATGGAGGCGGTCAAGCTGCGCCTGCGGCCGATCATCATGACCAGCCTCGCCTTCATCCTCGGCATGGTGCCGCTCGTCATCGCCAGCGGCGCGGGGGCGGCGAGCCGGATCGCGGTCGGGTCGGGCGTGATGGGCGGGATGATCGCCGCGACCTTGCTCGGCATCTTCTTCATCCCGCTCTTTTATCTGTCGGTGCGCAAATGGCTGAGCCGCAAGCGGCCGCCATCGCCCGCCGAAAAGGGCCATCATGGCGAGGAGCCGACCCATGCGTAAGCTGATCACGCTGTTCGCTGCCACGATGCTCGCCGGCTGCGTCAATATGGCGCCGCCGCACGAACGCCCGGCGCTGCCCACCGCATCCGATTATCCCGCCGAATTCGCGGGCGATGTGACGCTGGGTCAGCGTGCGACCGAGGTTACCTGGCAGGATTTCTTTGCCGACCCGCAGCTCGAGGTGCTGATTGCACAAGCGATCGAACGCAACCGCGACCTCGCCGTCGCGGTGGCGCAGATCGAGGAAGCACGCGGGCTGTACCGGATCCAGGACGCCGACCGCCTGCCGACCGTCGGCGCCAGCGCCGATGCGACGCGGACGCGCGGGCCGTCGCTGACCGGCGCCGGGACCGACACGACCAGCCGCTATTCGGTCGGGGTCGGGGTGACGTCGTTCGAGCTCGATTTCTGGGGGCGGGTCAAAAATCTCTCCGAAGCTGCACGCAGCCAGTATCTGGCGACCGAGCAGGCCGAGCGCGCGTTCCGCCTGGCGCTGGTGCGCGATGTCGCATCGACCTATTTCGCCTCGCGCGGCGCGACCGAACAGATCGCGTTGGCCGAGGCGACGGTGACCAGCCGCAAGGAAGGGCTGCGGATCGCCAAGCGGCGGCTCGACGCGGGGGTGACCTCGGCGCTCGATTACCGTCAGTCCGAAACGCTGCTGACGCAAGCCGAGACGCAGCTCGCCAGCCTCAATCTGGGCAAGGCGCAGGCGGATAATTTCCTCAACGTCCTGACCGGCGGGCCGGTGTCCGGCCCCCTCCCCGCCCCGCTGCCGCTGGTCGCGCAGGGGCAGTCGCCGACATTGACCGCCGGGCTGCCGTCCGACCTGCTGGTCGCCCGCCCCGACATCTTGGCGGCCGAAGAACGGCTGCGCGCCGCGCGCGCCAATATCGGCGCGGCACGCGCGGCATTCTTCCCGGCGATCTCGCTGACCGGTACCCTCGGCTTCGCATCGGGATCGCTCGATAACCTGTTCAGCAACGACGGTTTCGGATGGAGCTTTGGCCCGTCGATCAGCCTGCCGATTTTCGATTTCGGTCGCAACAAGGGCAATTTGACCGTCGCCGAGGCGCGCGAGAATATCGCGGTCGCGACCTATGAGCGCACCGTTCAGGGCGCGTTCCGCGAGGTCGCCGACGCGCTCGCCGGACGCCGCTATCTCGCCGAGCAGGTCGAGGCGCAGGAGCGTGGCACGCTGGCGCAGCGGCGTATCGCCGATCTGGCGCGCAAGCGGTACCGCGAGGGGGTGTCGACCTATCTCGAAGTGCTCGACGCCGAACGCAATCTGTTCGCCGCGGAACAGACGCTGATCGAACTGCGCCGGGCGCAGGTCGACAATCTGGTGACGCTGTACGTCGCGCTGGGCGGCGGGCTGGTCGAGCGGCGCTGAAGGGTAACGCCGATTTTGGAGAACGCCCCTGCCCTGCTGAAGGACATATTGGGTCCGCAAGCCGTGGCGACGATCGCCGACGCGGGCGCCGCCGCGTCGCCGCGCTTCGACCGGTCGGCGTTCCTGCGCGCGGCCAATGACCGCCTCGACGCGTTGTCGATCATGGAGCGGGTGCGCCATATCGCCGATGCGCTGCGTCCGGCGCTGCCCGCCGATTATGGTGCGGCGCTGGACGTCATCAAGGCGATGGCGCCGCGGCTGACGCACGGATTTCAGGCGGTTGCGGTGACCGAATATGTGGCGCGATATGGCCTCGACGATTTCGACCGGTCGATGGAAGCCCTCGCCGAGCTGACGCGGTTCGGCACCGCCGAATTCGCGATCCGGCCGTTTCTGGCGCAGGATGCCGACCGCGCGCTGGCGACTATGGCGCGCTGGACGGCCAGCGATGACGAGCATGTCCGCCGTCTCGCGAGCGAAGGCGCCCGCCCTCGCCTGCCCTGGGCGGCGCGCGTCCCCGCGCTGAAGGCCGACCCGACGCGCGCCGCAGCGATACTGGAGGCGTTGAAGGCCGATCCTGCCATCTACGTCCGCAAATCGGTCGCCAATCATCTGAACGATATTGCCAAGGACCGGCCCGACTGGTTGCTGGAGCGGCTGGCGCGCTGGCCCAGCGACGATGTCCGTACCAGGTGGATCATTCGCCACGCGCTGCGCACGTTAATCAAGCAGGGCGAACCGCGTGCGCTGGCGCTGATCGGCGTCGGCCATGGCGCCGCGGTGACGGTGCGCGATTTCACCGTCGACCCGTCGGTGGTGCGGTTAGGCGAACGGATCGCGATCACTGCCGAAATCGCGTCGACCGCATCGGACAGTCAGCCACTGGTGGTCGATTACCGCGTCCATTATGCCCGCACAGGCGGCAAGACGTCGGCAAAAGTGTTCAAATGGAAAGCATTCGACCTGGCGGCGGGCGACACCGCGCAGCTGCGCATCGGCCAGACGATTCGCGATTTCAGCACGCGGCGCCATCATCCGGGGCGGCATGCGATCGACCTGATCGTCAATGGCGAGCCGATGGCGACGAGCGGGTTCGAGTTGTTGGCGGACTGAGCGAGGTTCAAGACATTTCCTGTTTCCCCGCGCAGGCGGGAGCACGGCTTCATCCCTGAACCTGATCAGGCTTTTACGGCGGCGCAGGCTCCGGTTCCGCGGGCGCCTCTTTCGGGATCGGCAAGCGCAGATCGATCCGGCTGCCGTTGATTTCGGTCGAGATCACCGCATCGCCGCCTTCGATACCGATGCTGCTGTTTTCACCCACCGGAATGGCGCCAACGTCGGGAATATCCTGCGGCTCGACCGGACCGCGCGGGTTGGCCTCGCGCCGCGGCGCCGCTTTCTGTCCCGATGCCTGGGTCATGAAATCGCGCCACATCCGCGCGGGCAGCCCGCCGCCCGAAATGCCGCGCAGCGGCGTGTTATCGTCATTGCCGATCCATACGCCGACGACCAGGCCATTGGCATAGCCGACGAACAGCGCGTCGCGATTGTCCTGGCTGGTCCCGGTCTTGCCGAAATTGGCCTGCGGCAGCCGCGCAGCGCGGCCGGTGCCGCGATTGACCGCAGCGCGCAGCATCTGTTCGATGTCGCGATGCACGCGCGAACCGAAGCGGCTTGGTCCCGAAACCAGATTTTCGAACCAGCCCTTTTCCTCACCCTCGAACGCGTGCGGCACGACCGGATAGCTGTTCGCGGCCACCGCAGCATAAGCGGCGGTCAGTTCGAGCAAGGTCATGCTCGACGTGCCGAGCGCCAGGCTGGGATCGCCCTTGGTCATCGGCGCGGTGACCCCCAGGTCGCGCGCCATGTCGATCACCTTGTCGTCGCCGACCTCGCGCAGCAACCGAACCGCCGCGACATTGCTCGACGTCGCGAACGCATCCTCCAACGTTATCGTCTTCGAATAGGCGCCGCCCGAATTCTTGGGCTGATACGCGCCCGTTTCGATCGCTTCGTTGCTGATCACATCGTCTGGATCCCAGCCGTCTTTCAGCGCCGCAAGATAGACGAACAATTTGAAGGTCGATCCCGGCTGGCGCTTTGCCTGCGTCACGCGGTTGAACGGCGAAGCGGCATAATCCTTGCCGCCGACCATCGCGACAACCTCGCCATTGGGGCGCAACGCGACCAGCGCGACCTGCGCCTGGCCGATCCCGGCGCGGCTGGTGACGCGGCGCGCCACCGCCTGTAACCGCGCGTCGAGCGTCGTCTTGATCGTCTGCCGCGAATAGCCGACATCGCTGAGCTTGCGCGCCTCGGGCAGCGCCCAGTCGGCGAAATAAGTGCCGGTGGGCAGCGTGTTGCGGCTGCGGACGTCGATGCGCGGGGTGCGCAGCGCCTTGCGTTCCCGCTCCGACAGATAGCCGGTGGCGACCATCGCATCGAGCACCAGTTTCATGCGCTTTTCGGCAAGGTCGGGGTTCTTGGTCGGCGCGAGACGCGACGGCGCCTGCACCAGTCCGGCGAGCATCGCCGCCTGCGCCGGAGTCAACTTTTCGGGCTGGCGATAGAAATAATGGAGCGACGCCGCGCGCAGGCCATAGGTGTTGTCGCCGAAATAGGCGTTGGACAAATAGCGTTCGAGAATCTCGTCCTTGGTCAGCCACGCTTCGAGCCAGAAGGCGATCAGCGCCTCGCGCGCCTTGCGCCCCAACGTGCGTTTCGGGGTCAGAAAGGTGAATTTCGCCAGCTGCTGGGTGATCGTGCTGCCGCCCTGTGTCCGCCCGCCGGTGACATTGCTCCACACCGCGCGCGCGATGCTGCGCGGATCGACGCCCCAGTGATTGTAGAAACGCCGGTCCTCGATCGCGAGGAACGCGCCGGTGACATGCCTCGGCAGCGCGCTCGCCTTCACCGGCGTATCGACGATCGCCCCAATCCGCGCGATCGGGGTGCCGTCCGACGCGAGCAGGGTGATCTGCGGCGGCGCGATCGGTTCGAGCGATTTCGACAGCGGCGCGGTCAGCGCCAGCCAGCCGACGAGCAGAATGAAGAGGATACAGAAAATCGCAAAGCCGCGCGAAATGCGGCGCAGCCATTTGCGGCGACGGCTTTCGGGAACGACGGGCGGCGGCGGCGGGTCGAAACCGGGCGCGAGTTGCGGCGCGAAGGGCACGGCAACGGGCGCCGGATCGGGTTGATGGGATTTGCGGAACCAGGTCATGCTCACCGGCCGTATTACAATCGCAACACAGCATAAGCAAATGGCTTATGCGGCGCGTCGGCTATCGCAACCATGCGATTGCGCGCGAATGAACGGGAAACCGGTGCCGCGCGGGACTCGAACCTGTGACCCCATCATTCCGAATGATGTGTCCTACCAACTGAGCCAAAGCGGCAACGAGGCGCGCCTCTAACGGCGTGCCGGAACAAAAACATCAGCGTCGTTGCTGGGGGCGGTCGTGGTCCGCCGATCCGCAGCGTGCCGTCAGTGAACGTGCCGCAGCTTGTCGGGATTGCGCATCACGTAAATCGCCGCGACCTTGCCATCGACGATATCGAGCGCGGTGGTCTGCAGTTTGCCGTCGGCCTCGCGGGTCACAAAACCCGGCAGGCCGTTGATCGTCCCGGCGCGGACCAGCGTCGAACCATATTTGCCGAACAGCACCGCCAGGCTGCGGTGCAGCTTGAGCACGATGTCGTAACCGAACACCGGTGCGATCACCGCCGGACGCTTGCCGCCGCCGTCGGACCACAGGCCGACGTCGGCGGCGAGCATGGCACCAAGCGCGGCCATGTCGCCGCTGCGCGAGGCGGCGAAAAAGGCGTTGGCGATCTGGATCCCCTGTTCCTTTTCGAGCTTGTAGCGCGGGCGGTGTTCGCGGACATGGGTGCGGGCACGCGCCGCGAGCTGCCGCGTCGCGGCGGGGTCGCGGTCGATCGTCTGTGCCACCTCGTCATATTCGACGCCGAAGACATCATGGAGCAGGAAGGCGGCGCGTTCGAGCGGCGACAGGCGTTCGAGCGCCAGCATCAGCGGCAGCGAGACATCGTCGTCATCCGCCTCCTCGACCAGCGGGTCAGGGAGCCAAGGACCGACATAGGTTTCGCGGCTGCGGCGCGCCGATTTGATCTGGTCGAGGCAGAGCCGGGTCACCGTGCGGCGCAGGAATGCCGCGGGCTCGCGAACCGCGGCGCGGTTGGTACCGAGCCAGCGGAGGAAGGCGTCCTGCACCACATCCTCGGCATCGGCGACCGAGCCGAGCATGCGGTACGCGACGCGGGTGAGCAGCGGCCGGAGCGGATCGAAACCGGCCGCCGCGTCCGCTGCCTCATGAGACCCCGGTCGGGTCATCAGGCCGCCTTGGCCGCCGGAATGTCGAGCCACAGGTCGAAACCGACCGCGAGCCGATTCCAGCCATTGATGATGTTGAGCATCAGCGTCAGCTTCACTTGCTCCTCCGGCGTGAAATGCGCCTCGAGCCCCTCTTTGGCGGCTTGCTGTGTGTGGCCTTCGGACAGGCGGGTCAAGGCGTCGGTCCATGCCAGCGCAGCGCGTTCGCGCGGGGTATAGACCGGCGCTTCATGCCACGCGGCGAGCAGATAAAGGCGCTGTTCGGTCTCGCCCTTGGCGCGCGCTTCGATGCTGTGCATGTTGATGCAATTGGCGCAGGCGTTGAGGATCGAGGCGCGGATCTTGACCAGCTCGATGAGGCTCGGCTCCAAACTGTCCTGCACCGCCAGGCTGACGCCCAGCCATTGTTTCATCAGCTGCGGCGCGGCAGCGAAGGGGTCGTTTACGGTCGTCATGGTCGATCTCCTTTGGTTGGTACCGACTTGACGAGACAGGATCGGCGGATGTGACATGGCGCGCGAAAAAATTTCGCGCAGGCGCAAAAGTCCGGTAGCCTGCCCGCCTCGACAATGATGAGGAGGGGTCCGATCATGAAGTTTCTCGATGGTTTCGGCGAACAGGCCTATGCGCTGCTGCGCATCGTCGCGGGTCTGTTGTTCCTGGCGCATGGGGTGCAGAAATTCTTCAACTTCCCCGCCGCCTTTCCCTATCCGCTCAATCCGATGCTGCAGGCGGCGGGCGCGATCGAGCTGATCGCGGGCGCGTTGATCGTCATCGGCCTGTTCACCCGCCCGGCGGCGTTCATCGCCAGCGGCATGTCGGCGGTCGGCTATTGGGTCGCGCACGGGACGCAGAGCCCCTTCCCGATCGCCAATGGCGGCGAGACGATCGCGCTCTACTGCTTCCTGTTCCTGTTCATCGCGACGCGCGGCGCGGGGATCTGGAGCGTCGATGGGGCGCGGTCGAACGCCGCCTGAGACGAAAACGGGAGAGCGCGGCGGCGCACCCGGGGGTTTTTCAAGCCCCCGGTCCCTCATAGGCATCGACAATCCGCCCGACGATCGGGTGGCGCACCACGTCGGCGCTGGTGAAGTAGCTGACGTTGATGCCTTCCAGCCCTTCGAGCCTACCGACCGCGTCGGCCAAGCCCGAGGTCGCAGGGATCGGCAAATCGACCTGTTTCGGGTCGCCGCAGATCACCATGCGGCTGTTCATCCCGAAGCGGGTGAGGAACATCTTCATTTGCGGGATCGTGGTGTTCTGCGCCTCGTCGAGGATGATGAAGGCATCGGCCAGCGTGCGGCCGCGCATGAAGGCCAGCGGCGCGATCTCGATTTCGCCCGACGCGATGCGGCGCTCGACCTGTTCGGCGGGCAGGCAATCGTGGAGCGCGTCATAGAGCGGGCGCAGGTACGGATCGACCTTTTCCTTCATGTCGCCGGGCAGGAACCCCAGCTTCTCGCCTGCCTCGACCGCGGGGCGCGACAGGATCAGGCGCTGGACGCTGCCGGTAATCAGCTGCGCCACCGCCTGCGCCACCGCAAGATAGGTCTTGCCCGTCCCCGCCGGACCGAGCGCGAAGATCACGTCGTCGCGCGCCAGCGCCTTCATATAGGGCACCTGCGACGGCGCGCGCGGGACGATCGTTTTCTTGCGCGTGCGGATCATCACCGTCGGCGCTTCATCCTTGTCGTGGCGGATGATGCCGTCGAGCGTCGGCTGCGCCGACATCGCAATCACCCCGTCGACCATCCCCGCGTCGACCTCCTGCCCCTGTTCGATGCGGTTGTAGAGATCGACGAGCACGTCGCGCGCGCGCGCCGCAGCTTCGGCCTCACCCTCGATCTGTACCCGGTTGCCGCGCGCCGAGATGTAAACGCCGAGCCGGTTTTCGATGCCGACCAGATTGCGATCGAACTCGCCGAACAAAATGCCCAACAGCTGCGTGCGCTCGAATTCCGCGGTCAGTCGAACGCGGTCGCCGGGTTCGGCGGGGGCAGCGGCGGTCAGCGGGCGTTTCGACATATAAGCAAGGCTCCTTCGATCGAGACGATGACTGTAGCCCCGCCCAGACGGGAGTCTATAACTTGCAGGTTCACAGTTCGACGGAATGCAGCGGAGTGTGGCTTCGTGGAGACAGCTGTCGCCAATCGCACTAGGCGACCGCTTCCATCAACGCTTCGGCGGCGACGCTATTGGCACCCGCCGACACGATCCGCACGTCGATCATGTCGCCGATCGCTAGCCCCGGCGCGATCACATGCGCCGATTGCAGCCACGGCGTCTTGCCAATCAACTGACCTTCCAGCTTGCCCTTGCGTTCGAGGAGCAGCCGCGTCGTGCGCCCGACGCTCGCTTCGTTGAACGCCTGTTGCTGTTCGTTAAGCAGGGCCTGCAGACGCTGGAGGCGATCGTTCATCACCGCTTCGGAGATCTGGTCCGCCATCGTCGCCGCGGGGGTGCCGGGACGGCGCGAATATTTGAAGCTGTACGCCATGGCGTAATTGGTCGCGCGGACGATAGCGAGCGTCGCTTCGAAATCGGCGTTGGTCTCGCCGGGGAAACCCACGATGAAGTCGCCCGAGATCGCGATGTCTGGGCGCGCGCCGCGCACGCGTTCGATGACCTTCAGATAGCTTTCGACCGAGTGGCTGCGGTTCATCGCCGCGAGGATGCGGTCGCTGCCCGCCTGCACCGGCAGGTGGAGGAACGGCATCAGCTTGTCGACCTCGCCATGTGCGGCGATCAGCCCGTCGGTCATGTCGTTGGGGTGGCTGGTGGTATAGCGGATGCGTTCGAGCCCGTCCTCGCGCGCCAATTCGCGGATCAGGCCGTCGAGGCCGATCGCTCGGCCCTTGTCGTCCTCGCCATCCCACGCGTTGACGTTCTGGCCGAGCAAGGTGATCTCGCGCGCACCGCCCGCGATCAGCGCGCGCGCCTCGGCGATCAGGTCGGCGAAGGGTCGGCTGATTTCGGCGCCGCGGGTGTAGGGGACGACGCAATAGGTGCAGAATTTGTCGCAGCCTTCCTGCACGGTCAGGAACGCGGTCGGGCGCTGGCCGCCCGCACGCTTGGGAAGCGCGCCGAACTTGCTCTCGGCAGGCATGTCGAGGTCGACCGCCTTTTCGCCGCGCGCGGCGCGGGCGATCAGATCGGGCAGCCGGTGATAGGCCTGCGGCCCGACGACGACATCGACGCTGGGCGCCCGGCGCGCGATTTCGACGCCCTCTGCCTGCGCAACGCAGCCCGCGACCGCGATTGTCGGCGTGCTGCCATCGGCGCGCTTCAAGCGGCCGATGTCCGAATAGACCTTCTCCGCCGCCTTCTCACGGATATGGCAGGTGTTGAGCACGACCAGGTCGGCGTCGGCGCCGTCGGCGGCGGCGACATAGCCTTCGGCGCCCAGCATTTCGGCCATGCGCTCGCCGTCATAGACGTTCATCTGGCAACCGAAGGATTTGACGTGAAAAGTCTTGGCAGCGGTGGGGGAGTCGGATTTCATCGGCGCGCTATAGGCGATGCCGCGGCGCGGCGGAAGCCGCCGCGATTTTGGCGGCAATCGCGGCGCGCGCGGCCTCGTTGATCGCCTTGCGATCTTGTTCGGCCTGTTCGGGCAGCGGGTCGAGATAATGGATGGTCAGCGGGATCGGGTGCTTGCGCGCCAGCAACCGTTTGAAATTATCGAGCCCCGATTCGGGGTCGAGCCAGGCAATATCATGAGCCTGCGGACCATAATCGAGGAACACCGGCTGGACGTGCAGGTTCGGCGGGGTCGGGATGATCGCCTGGAACAGCGAGGCGCGGAACGGCAGCAGGCCGTCGCCGGGTCCGGTCGTCCCCTCGGGGAACAGCGTCACCGGACGCCCGCGCGCGAGGGCGTCGCGCAGGCTGTTCGCTTGGCTGTGGATGTCGCGCTTCGCTTCGCGCTGGACGTAGATGGTGCTGTTCTGATCGGCGAGCCAGCCGACGAGCGGGGTCGTCTTCACTTCCGCCTTGGATACGAACGCCGACCGCGCGGCGCCGCCAAGCGCCAATATGTCGAGCCAGCTGACATGGTTCGAGACGAACAGCACGTCACGGCGGAGCCGGGTGCCGGTGGTGCGGATGCGCAGCCCGGCGATCCAGCCCGCCGCATTGAGGAACGCCATGACCATCGGCGACGGCCGCCCGACGGCGCGATAGAGAAGGTGCGGGACGATCAGGAACAGCAGCGCCAGCGCCATCAGGGTCAGGCGGGCGACCGTCCGCCAGGTGATCGCGGCGCGATCAGTCGCGCTTGCGATCGAGGGCGACACCATAAAGCTCCATGCGATGGTCGACGAGGCGGAAGCCGAGCCGTTCGGCGATCACCTTCTGCAGCGCTTCGAGTTCGGGATCGACGAATTCGATCACCTTGCCCGTTTCGACGTCGATCAGATGGTCGTGATGCGCCTCGGGCGCGGCTTCGTAGCGCGAGCGGCCATCGCCGAAATCATGGCGATCGAGGATCCCCGCCTCTTCGAACAGGCGCACGGTGCGGTACACGGTGGCGATCGAGATGCCGCTGTCGATCTTGGACGCGCGCTCATAGAGCGTTTCGACGTCGGGATGATCTTCGGAATCCGAGATCACCCGCGCAATGATGCGGCGCTGCTCGGTGATGCGCAGCCCCTTTTCGTGGCAAAGGGCTTCAAGGTCGATAGTACCGGACATGCTGGCCTTTCCTGCAAGATGCAGCCGCGTCTTTGTTATACTTACTGTATAGGGTCACCCCCGCGATAGGACAAGGGCAGCACCCGGTGGGTGAGCCCTACCCCGTCCCGCGGCGCAGGCGATGCAGCAGGCTTCAGACCTTTGCCTTGCGCTTGCGCCCGCCACCGCGGCCCTTGGTGCCTAGGCCGATTTCCTTGGCCAGCGCGCGGCGCTTTTCGGCATAGTTGGGCGCGACCATCGGATAGTCGGCGGGCAGTCCCCATTTGGCGCGATAATCGTCGGGGGTCATGCCATAATGCGTCATCAGGTGGCGGCGCAGCATCTTCAGCTTCTTGCCATCCTCCAGACAAACGATGAAGTCGGGCTTGACCGAGGTGCGGATCGACACCGCGGGAACCAGCTTTTCCTCGACGACCGGCGCGCTGCCCAGTCCCGACAGCGCGGCGTGGACATTGTTGATGAGCAGGGAGAGATCGGAAATAGCGACGCTATTGTTGCTGACGTGCGCGGCGACAATGTCGGCGGTCAGGGTAACCAGCATTTCATTGGTATCGGCTTGATCGGACATGAGACTGTTCCTTATCATTTTTACCCAGAAGATTGGTCGGCGAATATTGGAATATTTGGCTCACCGTTCGGAATACTGCCACTTCGGGCGCAATTCCGCAATGACCGATCAGTCGGCGGCTGTCGCAATCCTGGACTGCCGCATGGTAATAGCATCGCGCATCACGCCGTCATTACCGCGATAATAAGCAGAACGCCGCCCGACTTCCGAAAATCCGGCGCGAACATACAGGTGAATCGCGTCATTATCTGCACGCATTTCGAGGAAATACTCATCGGCGCCCTGCGCGCTGGCCCAAAGCTGCCAGTCCTCGATCAACGCCTTGCCGATCCCGCGGCCGCGCCAGGCCGGATCAACGGCCAGCAGCAACAGCTCGCTTTCGGGTCCGGCGATGCGCGACGCCGAAAAGCCGCACGGCTGATCGCCATCCCACGCGATGCAAACCCGCGCCGAGGGCAAGGCGAACAGGGTGAGCAGCTGCGCCCCGCTCCATGCCTCGCCATAGGCCGGCTCGAAAGCGGCATCCATCACGCGCATCACCGCGGCCAAATCGGCAACACGCGCGGTGGCAAGGCGGATCGCGCCCTTAATCGTCATGCCGCGGCCATCGGTTTGGCGTCGGGGGCGCGGCCATAGATCGGGCTGGGCTGGTCGATCAGCGCGGCGGCGGGCAGCCGCGGGAATGCGCGCGCGTCGGGCAGAACCGTCAGCGCCTGCCCGTGGCCGCGGCGCGCAACAAAATGCTCGGCGCGGTTGCCGACGACCAGAGCGTCGTCGAGCGCCACGGCATCGTCGGGAAGCAGCGAGCGCACCGCAGCGCGCGGCGCGAGGTCGGCGGCGAAGGGCTGCACGAACCATTCGCCATGCCCCGCCTCCATTACCACCAGCGCGCCCTTTGCGGCAGCGATCGCATCGGCCGCACTCGCCGCGACCAACGACAGGGTCGAAAAGCCGTGCACCGGCACCTGCCATCCCAGCGCGAGCGAGCGCGCCGCCGCGACGCCGATCCGCACCCCGGCAAAGCTGCCCGGACCACAGCCGACGACGATGGCGTCGGCGCGGCCACCGTTCGCCAGTTCGGCAATCAGCGGCACCAGCCGCTCGGCATGGCCGCGCCCGATCACTTCGTGGCGAAAATCGACGACCGCGCCCGCTTCCACCAGCGCCACCGAACAGGCCTCGCTCGCCGAATCGATCACCAGATGGCGCATCAGATGAGGGAAATCAGGTTCAGGCGAGGCGGTTGAAGCGGTCGAAATCGGGGCGCGGGCTGCGCTCGAAAATCGTCGCCGGATCGCCATAGCCGAGGGTCGAGATGAAGTTGCTTTTCACGCTGGGCTGATCGGCAAAAAAGGCCGCATCGACCGCGTCATTGTTGAACCCCGACATCGGCCCGGTATCGAGACCGAGCGCGCGCGCGGCCAGGATGAAATAGGCGCCCTGCAGACTGGAATTCCGAAACGCCGTCGCTTTCGCCAATTCATCGTTGCCCACAAACCAGCTGCGCGCGTCGGCGTGCGGAAAGAGTTCGGGCAGATTTTCATAGAACTCCAGATCCATGCCGATGATCGCGGTGACCGGCGCCGCCAGGATCTTGCTGGCATTGGCGGGCAGCGCGAACGCCGCAAGCTTTTGCTTGGCCGCGTCCGACGTGCACCAGATGATCCGTGCCGGCAGGCAGTTGGCGCTGGTCGGGCCGAATTTCATCACATCCCAGATCGCATGCAGCTGCGCTTCGGAAACCGGCTTGTCGTGATAGCCGTTATAGCTGCGCGCGGTGCGAAACAGCTGGTCGAGGGCGCGGTCGGATAGCGGCTCGCTCATCGGGCAATCTCCTGAAATTGAAACGCTGACCCTGGCGGTCAGACGGCGTGAACCGCCGTTACCTCGGGAACATAATGTTTCAAGAGCGATTCGATGCCATTTTTCAGTGTCGCGGTCGACGACGGACAGCCGGCGCAGGCGCCCTGCATCTTCAGATACACATTGCCCTTGTCGAAACCGCGATAGACGATGTCGCCGCCGTCGTTGGCGACCGCGGGGCGCACTCGCGTTTCGATCAGGTCCTTGATCTGGTCGATGATGTCGGCGTCGGCGGGATCGTCGGCAAAGCCCGCCTCATCCTCGGGCGGCACGGCAAAGCCGGCGCTGGCGGCGTTGAACAACGGCACGCCCGCCAGGAAATGGTCCATCAATATCCCGAGCACGTCGGGCTTGAGGTCGCTCCATGCAACGCCGGGCGCCGCGGTGACCGACACGAAATCGCGGCCAAAGAACACGCCCGTGACGTCGCCCAGCGAAAACAGCGCGCTGGCCAGCGGCGATGCCTCGGCCTCTTCGGGGCTGGCAAAGTCGCGGGTTCCCGCCTCCATCACCGCGCGGCCGGGGAGGAATTTGAGCGTCGCCGGATTGGGCGTCGATTCGGTTTCGATCAGCATGGCGTGCATGTGGGGCGCGGCGAGGCTTTGTGCAAGGCGCTCGCGCACGCTAAAGCCCGCCGATGCGCCGCTTTGCTCACTTCGCCGCCATCGACTGGTCGGGCGCCCGCGGCGCGCGGCAGCGCGGGATCGCGCTGGCGGTCGCCAGTGGCACCGGCGCCCCCGAACTGGTGCGCCCCGGCCATATATGGTCACGCGCCGACATTCTGACTTGGTTGCAGGACGCCGCAGCCGCGCGCGCCGACATGCTGATCGGCTTCGACTTTTCCGCCGCCTTCGCCTTTGCCGATTGCGGCGGCTATTTTCCCGAATGGGATGACAGCCCTGCCGATCTGCCCGCGCTGTGGGCACTGGTCGAACGGCTCGCAGCCGCGGATCCGCACTACGAGATCGGCGGCTTTCTGGCGCATCCCGAGGCGCGGCGGCATTTCCGCCATGCCCAAGGCGACGTCGGCGACCTGTTCGTGCCCGGCACGGGACGCCTCCGGATCGTCGAACAGCATCAGCGCGCAACGAAACAGGCGGCGAGCGTCAGCAATTTCAACCTGGTCGGCGCCGCGCAGGTCGGCAAGGCAAGCCTGGCCGGGATGCGCCTGCTCCACCGGCTGCACCCCATGATGCCACTGTGGCCGCTCGACCCCGTGCCCGCCGCGGGGCCGCTGCTGGTCGAAATCTACACCGGCGTCGCGGCGCGCGCGGCGGGAATCCCGGCGGGGCGCAGCAAGATCCGCGATGGGGCGGCGCTCGACGCCGCATTGACCACATTGCGCTCGCCGCCCGCCGGACACACCGGTCCGCTCAGCGATCATAGCTGCGACGCCCTGCTGACCGCGGCGTGGCTGCGCCGCATCGCGGATGAAGCGACGCCCTGGTCACCATCGCCGCTCACCGCCGCGCTCGCGCGCACCGAAGGCTGGACCTTTGGCATAATTTGAAGCAAGGAGCGCCCGACGCCGGCTTAGCTCAGTTGGTAGAGCAACCGCCTTGTAAGCGGTAGGTCGTCAGTTCGAGTCTGACAGTCGGCACCACGCAGTCCTTGCAAGAATGCGAATTCCGCTCTGCCCAAAAGGAACAGGCCCGGGATTAGTCTAGCTCTTCGATGACGGGGGGTCAGCCGAGGGAGGGCACGCGCTGATCGCTTCGTGCGCCTATTGGCAGCTACGACAAATTTGCGGCCAATTCTCCCCATACAATCCGAGCCTATATTGGTATTAAAATGGTATTGCCATATTGATACCATTGCGTTACAGCCGGTCCAACAGACCGAGGGCTGTAAACGGTGAGGGAGTGTGGGCATGAGAGGGAAAGCTTCGAGAATATTCTATGGCAGCAGCGCAGTCCTGGCACTTGTTGCCGCGACCGCGTCGACTCCTGCTTTCGCGCAGGAGGCGCCTGCAATATCAGAAGATGACGGGGCGATCATCGTCACCGGGACGAGGATTAAGAGCGCCGGTCTCTCGTCCACCAGCCCGATCAGCACATTGGAGGGCGAGCAGATCCAGTTGCAGCGCGCGGTGACCATCGAAGATATTTCGGTCAAGATCCCGCAGCTTGCCGGCGGGGTAAATTCGACCTCGGTCGGCAGCGACGCCTTTGGCGCGCAAACGCTGGATCTGCGCAATCTCGGGCAGAACCGGACGCTGGTGCTGATCAACGGGACGCGTGCGCTGCCGTTCAGTTTTCGCAATGCCGTTGACGTCAACTCCATCCCGGCGCCACTGTTGAAGCGCGTCGATGTGCTGACTGGGGGTGCCGCAGCGGTTTACGGTGCCGATGCGGTGGCGGGCGTCGTCAATTTCATCATCAATGACGATTTCGAAGGGCTGCAGGCCAATATCAACTATCGTGCCGTTGCCGGCGGTGGATCGCAGAAGAGCGGGCATCTGATGGGCGGCATGAAGCTGGGCGATCGCGGCAGCATCGTCGGCTATCTCGAATATACCGACCGCGATCCGCTGCTGGCCGGCAACCGCCGCTTTGCCCGGAACGGCGCGGCGACCCTGCCCATCGGCGGCAATTTTACCGATGTCGCGAGCGGGCGCAGTTTTTCATATGACGCAAACGGCGCCTTCACGCTGACCCCGCAAACGACGGACTACACGCCGTCCTTCCTTCTCGCGCAGCCGCTCCGCCGTTTCAACGCCGACGCGTTTTTCAAATATGAGCTGTTTGACGGCGTCGAAACCTACGGCCGGGTGATGTATTCGAAGGTCGAGACGCGCGGCGGGACGCGTTCGGGCCAGAATCCCCCGACGACGGGTACCGCGGGCATCAACGTCCAGATTGCAGAGAACAATCCCTTTCTCGATCCGCAAGCGCGTGCCCAACTGACCTTTGTGAACGGCTTCGCCAATGTGAATGTCCGCCGGTCGCTTGGCGAACTCGGTCCCACCTTTGCCGAGAACGAGCGCGACAATATCCAGGCCCAGATCGGCTTGCGCGGCGAGATTACCCCGGCGATCAACTGGGATGCCTATTATCAATATGGCCGCTCGAAGGAATCGATCACGGTCAAGGGCGACGGCCTGCGCTCGCGCTTCGCAGGCCTAGTCAACAGCACCGACATCTTTGGTCCGGGCGGCGATTTCAGCAGCGTGCTGCAGGACTTCGATTTTGGCGACCGCAAACGGACGCAGCAGGTCGCCTCGGCCTATATCGCGGGCGACACCAGCGATTTCTTCACCGGTTGGGCGGGGCCGCTGGGTTTCACGGCCGGCTATGAATTCCGCAAGGAGACCGGCCGCTTCGCCTATGGGGCCGATCTGGGAACCTCGTTCAACCAAGGCGCCGAGTCGGCGCCGCCGATCCCGCCGTTCATCAAAGTGAACGAGCTGTTCGGCGAGTTGGTCGTGCCATTGCTGTCCGACATTCCCTTGATCCAGCAACTCAATGTCGAGGGTGCCTACCGCAAATCCTGGTATGAAAAGTCGGTGGGCGCCGATCGCAGCTACGACACCAACAAGCTCGGCATCAACTGGACGGTCAGCGACGATTTGCGCCTGCGCGCCACGCGTCAGACGGTCATTCGCGATGCCAATATCGGCGAGTTTGCCAACCCGGTATTCTCGATCCCCTTCGCAAATCTGCGTACGGTCGCCCGGCTGTTCCCGCGCTATGCGGGCGATCCGTGCGTCGGGGCGACGAATGCTGCGACCGTCACCCAATGTACGGCGCAAGGCTATCGGGCGCCTTATGATTCGAACAATCCCGCCAACCTTACCGGCGGATATTTTTTCGGCGGAAACGCGAATATCGAGGCGGAGCGCGGCAAGACCTACACCGTAGGGGGCATCTTTACGCCGCGCTTTATCCCCGGCCTCACCCTCTCGGTCGATTGGTACAAGATCAACATCCGTGGCGCAGTGGGCCAGATCCAGCCGATCGATGCGATCACAAGCTGTTATGTGACCGACCCGCGCGCCGACAACCCGTTGTGCGCAGCCGTGACGCGCGATCCGGTGACGGGTTTCATCAAGGATGCTTTCGTCGACGACCGCAATCTCGCGTCGATCCGGCAGGAAGGGGTCGACGTCGATTTCAAATATGACTTCGATGTCCCGTTCGGCCTGCCGGGCGACGGGTGGAGTCTTGGCTATCAGGGCAGCTTCGTGACCGCCTACACGATCCAGCGAAATGCCGTTCTCACGCCGGTGAATTGCAAGGGCCGTTACGGCGCGCCATGTTCGTCCGACCTCGTCACGCTGGTCGCGCCCGATTATCGCCACCGGGCCACTTTCACCTGGGAGAGCGAACCGCTGACCGTCCAGTTCGGCTGGAAACGGATCGGGTCGGTCCAGGACAGCACCGCCGGCAGCGTCGGCAAGATCGATGCGTTCGATTATTTCGATCTGAACATCGCACTTCGCCCGCCGGTCGAAGGACTCTCGCTCACCTTCGGGATCGACAATATTTTTGACAAGAAGCCGCCGATCGCAGTCAATCCGGGCGCATTCAACACCTTCCCGGATACGTATGACGTCCTTGGCAGAACCTTCGGCTTCTCACTGACCATCCGGCGATAGGCGATCGGGAGGGTCGACCGGTCGGGTCGGTCCTCCCGCGCGCTAGTGCGCCGAAGCCTTCATTCATCATGACATTCGCCTTGCTGCCCTTTAGGCTGCCGAGAATGGGGAGATTTGGCGGATGACGCCATTGCAGTTCACGGCACTGGATTGGAGTATATTGGCTGCCTATGTCGGCGTACTTGCCGCCGCCGGATATTTCTCGACCCGGCGCAACATGCAGAACGCCGATGATTATTTCCTCGCCAGCCATCACGCGCCGACGTGGCTGGTGGCGGTGTCGGTGTTGTCGACCGTCCAGTCGGCGGCGACATTTCTTGGCGTGCCCGACAACAGTTTTCGCGGCAACTACACCTATCTCGCCAGCACGATCGGCGCGTTGCTCGCTGCCTGGTTTGTCGCCCGGGTGCTCATCCCCCGATTTTATGCGATCGGCGCCACGACCGTTTACGAGTTGCTCGAACAGCGTTTCGATGTGACCGCGCGCCGAGCCGCGGGCGCCATGTATCTTGTCGGACGGATTTTCGCGAGCGGGGCGCGGCTTTATCTGGCGGCCATCGCCGTTTCGATGATCATGTTTCTCGACGTCGAGCCGCAGCATATCGTCATCGCCTCGTTCACCCTGCTGATTTTCGGCCTCGCCTTCACCTTCATGGGCGGACTGAACTCGGTGATATGGAGCGACCTGGTGCAGGTGGTCCTTTACGTCGGGGCGGCCATCATGGTGCTGGTATTTCTGCTGGTAAAGATCCCGGTACCTCTACCCGAAATCGTCGACAGTCTGACCATGTCACCGTCCGGCGACAAGACGCAGATCATCGACTGGTCGTTCAACCTGACGTCGCCCTTCTCTATTTTTGCAGCGGTGACCGGTCTCGTGCTGCTCAACATCGGCAATTCAGGTCTCGACCAGGATACGACGCAGCGCCTGCTCGCCTGCGACAATGCCAAACATGGCAGCCGCGCCTTGTACGCCTCGGTATGGGCGTCGATCCCGGTCATCCTGCTGTTTCTGGTCATCGGCTCGCTGCTCCACATCTTCTACGAGCGCCCCGATCTGATGGGGTCCGATGGCAATGAAGTCGTTCAGACATTCCAGGGTGAGAAGATCACGGTCTTCATGCATTTCATCCTCAGCGAGATCCCGCCGGGATTGCGGGGACTGGTGACCGTCGGGGTCATTGCGGCCGCCGCCATCAATTCGGGGCTGATTTCGATGGCGGCCGTGCTGATCAATGATTTTTACCGGCCATGGAAAGAGCGTCGCGGCGATTACGGCGAAAAGCACTTCATTCGTGCAGGCCGCGTGACGACAATATTGCTGGGGCTGTCGCTCTTCGCCATGTCGATCCTGTGCTATTATTGGCAGCGCTACAGCAGCCTGCCGCTGTTGGAGTTCGTGCTTGGCGTCATGGCATTCGCATATTCAGGCTTGCTCGGGGTATATTTTACCGCGTTGTTCACCACGCGGGGGTCGTCCACTTCGGTCATCGCCGCGCTGATTGCCGGCTTTGTCACTATCCTCGCCTTTCAGGGCTATATCGTCGATTCATTGGGCTTGCCCGCGGTCATGAAAACCATAGCTTTTCCCTGGCAGCTGTGCGTCGGGACAGCCGTCGCTACGGTCGTGTGCATGATGGGCTCGCAGTCAAAATCCCCGCCACCGAGTATTGCACATGCCTAACACCGAAAGCGTCAACCCGCGATTTGCCGATATCGATAGCTGGCCGACGACAGAGGCCGTGGAAGCGATGCTTGAAGGTCAAATGTCCGCCATCGCCTCGATCAAGAGCCAGACGCGGCAGATTGCCGCCGCGGCAGAGGCTGCCGCCGAGCGACTGCGCGAGGGTGGACGACTTGTGTACGTTGGCGCCGGAACCTCGGGACGGGTGGCGGTTCAGGACGGCGTCGAACTCGGCCCCACCTTCGGATGGCCGGACGCGCGCTTGCTCTATTTGCTCGCCGGCGGCACCGATGCGCTGGTGCACAGCGCCGAGGGGGCCGAAGACGACGCCGATGATGCCCGATCAAGGATCGATGAAGCCACCATCGGGCGGGGCGATGTCGTCATCGGGGTTGCGGCCAGCGGCAGAACGCCCTTTACCATTGCGGCGCTGAAGGCCGCCAAGGAAGCCGGCGCATTGACCATCGCCATCGCGAACAACGCCGGAACCGAACTGCTCGACGCGGCTGACCATGGCCTACTTGCCGCGACCGGCAGCGAAGCGATTGCCGGATCGACACGCATGAAGGCAGGCACCGCGCAAAAGGCGATCCTGAACCTGTTGTCGACGGCTATCATGCTCCGACTTGGCCGGGTGTACCGCGGGTTGATGGTCGATATGGTGATTTCCAACGAAAAACTGCTGAACCGGGCATTCGGGATCGTCAGGGCCTTGAGCAACTGCAGCGAAGCCACGGCCGTCAAGGCGGTGCATCTGGCCGGAAACGACATCAAGACCGCGGTCCTGATCGCGCTGGGCAAAGACCCGGTCGAAGCCGCAGCGCTGCTGCGCGAACATGGCGGCATATTGCGCGACGCCGTCGAGAGCATGGACGGGAACAGGCCGTGAAACGGATTGCCGCACCGAGCAGCGAACACAGTCATTCGCCGATCTATATGAAGCTGGCGCATAGGTTGCGGCAGCAGATCGAGGAGGGCGAGATTGGCTCGGGCGAAGCGCTGCCGTCCGAGCGCGACCTTTGCAAGATCAGCGGTGCGTCGCGGGTGACCGTGCGCAAGGCGATCGAGTTGCTGATCGAGGAAGGATTGCTGTCGCGGCGCCAAGGATCGGGCACCTATGTCACGCCGCGCATTCAGGCGCCCGGCTCCTTTCTGAGCAGTTTCAGCGAAGATGCCGAAGCGCGCGGCGAAGCGACCGACACGATCTGGATCATGAAAGTGATCGGCGCGCCCACCGAAGACGAAGCGCGAATTCTGGAGTTGCCGGAGGGCACCGACGTGGCGCGGCTGAGCCGGGTTCGGATGGCCGGCGGCGAGCCGTTGGCGATCGAGAATGCGGTCGTGCCCGCCGACATGCTGCCCGATATCGCGCAGCTCGGGAATTCGCTTTACCAGGCGCTCGACCTGTGCGGCAACCGACCGGTGACCGGCCAGCAAAAGATCCGGGCAGCGTTGGCCGGATCGACCGAAGCCAGCCTGCTTTCGATCCCCGAGAACACCGAAATATTACGGATCGAACGGCTTACCCGAAGGGCCGATGGCAGGCCCGTCGAACTGACCCGCTCGGCCTATCGCGGCGAACGATATGAATTTGTCAGCGAGCTGCGCGGGCCCTTTTCGCTGTCGTGAGCCAGACCGTCGCCGCGCGCGATTCATCGCTCGACAGCTTGCGCGGCATCGACGTGCTTTTGATGATTTTGGTGAATGTCCAGGGCAGCGCCAACGCGGCATTTGCGACGTTCGTGCACGCGGAATGGCACGGCCTGACCTTTGCCGACCTGATTTTCCCGATTTTCCTGTTGATCGTCGGGCTGTCGGCGCCGCTGGCACTCGACAAGCCGGGGCATGTCATAAGCTGGACCGCGATCGGACGGCGGGCGTTCCTGCTGTTCGTCATCGGCGTCCTGCTGGGCTGGCTCATCCGGCCAACGCTCGATCCCGACCAGATCCGCTGGACGGGGGTGTTGCAGCGGATCGCCATCGTTTATCTGGCTTGCGCGGTCATTTTATCGTGGCGGCGCAGCGTCGCCTGGCCGCTCGCTGTTGCCATGCTACTGCTGGTTGCCCATTCCTGGATCCTGCTCAACGTCGGGACGCCGGGCGACGCGCCGGCCGGGATGGAGCCCGGCGAGGGGATCAGCGGATGGCTCGATCAAAACCTCATCCCGGGCCGGGTTCTCAGAGAAAGCTGGGATCCCGAAGGCATATTGTCGACGCTGACCGCGACCGCCAATGGCTTGATCGGCGTTGCCGTCATGCGCTGGACGCTCAGCAACGCGGTGTCGCATGCCCGCCTGGCGTTGGCCGGCATCCTTGTGGTCGCTGCGGGCCTGGCGTTAACGCCGCTATTGCCGCTCAACAAAAATCTTTGGACCGCCAGCTTCGCCCTCGTCACCAGCGGCATCGGGATCCTATTTTGGGCGGGGCTCAAAGCGATATGGTCCCGCCACGGCGACAACCCGGTTGCCCGCTGGACCGTCAGTCTCGGCCAGGCGGCGCTGACGCTTTATGTTGTTCATACCTTATTGATCGCGATCATCGTTCGCCGACTGCCAAGCGGCGCGACGATCTGGGAGGTGACCTATCAGGCGCTGGCCCGCGCCGGATTGCCCGCGCCGGTCACATCGCTGCTTTACGCCGTCCTTGCCGCGGCGCTGTCTTGTGCCATCTTGCCGTGGTTGAAGCGGCGCGGATGGGTGCTCAAGGTTTAGGGTCCGTACGGACCCTAATCCAGGAAGATCTTGCCCGGGTTGAGCCGGCCCGATGGGTCAAGCGCATCCTTGATCCGGCGCATGGTGGCAACGCTCCCGGCGCCATGCTCGCGCTGCATCGCCTGCCGTTTTCCCAGCCCGATGCCGTGCTCGCCGGTGCAGGTACCGCCCACCGCCAAGGCGTGGTCGATCATGGCGTCGTTGATGACGTGCGCCTTGTCCCAGCTGGCGGGATCGTCGGGCCGCAAGATGAAGAAGACATGGAAATTGCCGTCGCCGACATGGCCCAGGATCGGAGCGAAAAGGCCCGCTGCTTCGATAGCGGTTTTGGCGCGGCCGATCGCATCGCTCAACTGGCTGATCGGCACGCAGATGTCGGTAATCCAGGCGACGGCGCCCGGGACCATGTTTCGCGCCGCCCACAGCGCCTGGTGACGTGCTTTCCACAATGCGGTCCGTTCTTCGGTCGCGGTGGCAAAGCGAAGCTCGCCGCCGCCGTTCGCCTCACCCAGCAGCCGAACGAGCGACAGCTGGTCGGCCACGCTGGCCTCCGATCCGTGAAATTCCAGAAACAGCATCGGCGTTTCCGGCAGGTCCAGAGCGCTTTGCCGGTTGCACGCCCTGATCGCCGCCTCGTCGAGCAGCTCCACCCGGGCGATCGGGACTCCCGACTGGATTGTTGCGATCACGGTATCGACGGCGCCCTCGACGGTGCCGAAATCCCATGTGGCGGCCAGGATTTTTTCGGGCTGCCCATGCAACCGCAAACTTGCCTCGACGATCAGGCCCAGTGTCCCTTCGGCGCCGGTAAACAGATGCGTGAGATCATATCCCGACGCCGACTTTCGGGCCCGCGTCCCCGTCGATATCAGGCTGCCGTCGGCGGTGACCACCTTGAGCCCGAGAATATTGTCGCGCATGCTGCCGTACCGGACCGTGGTCGTTCCCGACGCGCGTGTCGAAATCATGCCGCCGAGCGAAGCATTGGCGCCGGGATCGACGGGAAAAAACAGCCCGGTGGCGCGAAGATCGTCATTGAGCTGTTCGCGCGTGACGCCGGGTTCGACCACGCACAAAAGATCGGGTGCGCTCACCTCCAGGATATGATTCATCCGACTGAAATCGATGCAGAGACTATCGGCATGGGTTGTCGCGGCATTGCCTTCGAGCGATGTTCCCGCCCCATAGGCGACGATCGACCAGCCTGCTTTGGCGGTCCGGTTGACCAGCAGTTGGACCTCTTCGATCGTCTCGGGCTGAACGACCAGCGACGGCGGTTGGTGCGCGTGGTGGCCCTCGCTCTGCGCATATTGCGCCCGCGCCGAGGGGGCGGTGACAAGGCGCGAACCAAATCGGTCGGCAAGCGAATTTGCGAGGCTGTTCATATAATCTCCCCGAACCCGATAGCAGCCTTGCCTCCGCAGGTAAATTGGTATTATATAGGTATTATATGAATGACCCGACCCGGACATCGATGTATGCTGAGGCGTCAGAAGGTGGCGTTGTCGCAGCCCGTCAACATGCGTCGAACCTTCGGTTGATCGGCGACCTGGCGCAGCGGCTGCGCCGTCTCGCCCCACAGATCGTGTTCACGTGCGCACGCGGGAGTTCGGATCACGCCGCGACCTATGCCAAATATCTGATCGAGACGCGGCTGCGCATTCCCGTGGTGTCGCAAGCACCCTCGATCAGTTCCATCTATGGCGCACCGCTGCTGCATATGAAGGATCAGCCGTTCATTCTGATCTCACAATCGGGAAAAAGCCCTGATCTTCTCTTGTCGGCAGAGGCGGCGCGAAAGGCGGGTGCGCTGGTCATTGCCTTTGTCAACGACGTCAATTCACCGTTGGCCGATCTCGCCGAAATCGTCGTGCCCGTGCACGCCGGGCCGGAAAAAAGCGTCGCCGCGACCAAAAGCTATATCGCGACCCTCTGCGCGTTGGCGCACCTCGTCGGCGAATGGACGGAGGTCCAGGAAGCCCGGCAAGCAGTGACAAAACTTCCCGACCTGTTGCAAGCGGCGTGGGCGAAGGACTGGTCGGCGGGCGCCGACATGCTTTGCGACGCCCAAAGCCTGTTCGTCCTGGGCCGCGGCCTGACGCTGGGCATCGCCCAGGAAGCCGCGCTCAAATTCAAGGAAACCAGCGGAATTCATGCCGAAGCGTTCAGCATGGCCGAGGTCGTGCACGGACCGATGGCGCTGGTCAAACCGGGCTTTCCGCTGCTGATATTCCCACCAAGGGACGCAGCCGCTGTGGGGTTGGACGGCATCGTCCAACAATTTCTTGGCCGCGATGCCCGAATAGCTGTGGCGGGGGGACAGTTTGAGCGGACCCTGTCGCTGGGCCTGCCGGAGCCACTCGACAGTGTGACCGCTCCGATCGCGATGGTGCAGAGCTTTTACGCGCTGGTGAATGCCTTATCGGTGATGCGCGGCTATGATCCCGATCGACCGCCGCTTCTGCAAAAGGTGACCAAGACAATATGACCGGCACGGCTTTGGTGGGCGCTCGGATATGGGACGGCGACACATGGCATGACGGGCACGCGCTCGTCATCGATCATGGCCGGGTCGAGGCCGTGCTGTCCGCCGATGCCGTGCCGACGGCGATGCCGGTGCACAGGCTCGACGGCGGCGTCCTGCTGCCCGGCTTCGTCGATACCCAGGTCAACGGCGGCGGCGGGGTGCTGTTCAACGACGAACCGACCGTGGACGGCATAGCGGCGATCGCCGCGGCGCACCGGCAATTCGGCACCACCGCGGTGCTGCCGACATTGATCAGCGACGATCTGGGGGTTGTCGCCCAGGCGATCGCTGCCGTCGATGATGCCATTCAGGCGGGCGTTCCGGGTGTCGCCGGAATTCATATCGAAGGTCCGTTTCTCAACCCCGGCAAACATGGCATTCATGATGCCGGAAAATTCCGGTCGCTGGACGCGGACGATGTCGCGCTTCTGTCATCGCTGAAATATGGCCGAACCCTGGTCACGCTGGCCCCCGAACTTGCGCCCGCAGGCGCCATTGCCGCGCTGGTGAAAGCCGGGGTCGTCGTTGCCGCGGGGCATACGCTGGCAAGCTATGATGATATGCAACGGGCAATCGAGGAGGGGCTGTCGGGCGTCACCCATTTGTTCAACGCGATGACGCAGATGGAAAGCCGTGCGCCGGGGGTCGTCGGGGCAAGCCTCGACAGCGATCTGGTGTGCGGCATCATTGTGGATGGGCATCATGTGCACCCTGCCGCGCTGCGGGCGGCATATCGGGCCAAGGGCCGTAGCCGTCTGATGCTCGTGACGGACGCCATGCCGACGGTCGGTTCCGCCATGACGCGGTTCGCCTTGGGGGCGACCCAGGTGACCGCCACCGAAGGCGCGCTGCGATCGCCCGACGGCACGCTCGCGGGTTCGGATCTCGATATGGCGCGAGCGCTCAGAAACTGCGTCGATATGATGCGGGTCGATCTGGGGTCGGCGGCGCAGATGGCCAGCCGTACGCCAGCGGACTTTATCGGCATCGGCCAGGTTTGCGGCCGGATAGCGCCGGGCTATCGGGCCGACTTCGTTCATTTGGACGATGCGCTGAACCTCAGGGCGGTCTGGATCGCTGGCCAGAAAGCATGACCCCGCAACTCGGCATTATCGAGGGCTATTTCGGCCGGGCGTGGAACTGGGCGGACCGCGGTGAGGTGATCGACCGCCTGGCGCCGGCTGGGTACAGCTTCTTCCACTACGCGCCCAAGATCGACGGAAAGTTGCGCCGCGAGTGGCGTCATCTGCTCGATGATGCGGACGTTCAAAATTTGCGCCAGTTCGCCGAGCATTGCGCAGCTCGCCGCATGCGCTTCGGCATCGGCCTGACGCCTTATGGCGCGCATCTCGAATTTGATCGCGCGACGCGGCAGGAATTGCGCGCCAAGATCGCCCATCTCGATAGGATCGGCATCGACGACTTGGTGATTTTGTTTGACGACATGCGCGGCGACGTCGCCGATCTGGCGGAACGACAGGCTGAAATCGTCGATTGCGCCATCGGATCGAGCACAGCCTCGCGCGTCTTCATGTGTCCGAGCTATTATTCCGACGACAATTTGCTCGACCGCGTGTTCGGACAGCGCCCCGAATCCTATCTGGAAAAACTGGGCAAGCTGCTGGACCCTGCGATTTCCATCTATTGGACCGGCGAAGAAATCTGCGCGCGCGAATTCAGTGTTGGCCACCTCGCCAGCGTCGCGCAGCGGCTTGGCCGCAAGCCGTCGCTGTGGGACAATTATCCGGTGAACGACGGGCCGCGCATGTCCAACCACCTGCATTTGAGGGCGTTTACCGGACGCCCGGCGGCTATCGGGCCCCATGTGGCGCATCATGCGATCAATCCCGCATCACAGCCGATTCTGGGGTGCATTCCGGCACTGACCTTGCCGGCATGCTATGCCAAGGGCGATGCATATAGCTATTCCAGTGAATTTCTGGCCGCTGCCGCCAGCGTCTGCGGCGACGAACTGGCATCCATGCTGCGCCATGACATTAACGCGTTGCAGGATATTGGGCGGGCTGGACTTGGTGACAACGCGGCGAAGCTAAGCCGTAAATATGCGGCCATCGAGCATCCCGCGGCCGCCGAGATTGTCGACTGGCTGAACGGCGGCTACGAAATTACGGGCGAGATGCTCCAGACCCAATAGGGCGACCGGCCAGGATGAGGGCGCCGTCGAGGGCGTCGCCCAGCGCGTCCTGCAACTGCGCCACGATGCGCACGCGCAACCACGGCTTCATCCGCTCGGCCAGTCCGCCCATCAACACGCATCGCGGCGCCCCGCGCGAAATGATGGTTTCAATAAATCGTTCGACGTGCAGCGCCGCTTCGCGAACGATCGACAAGGCGATCTCATCGCCAATATCCGCATAATCCATGACCAGCGGCGCAAAGCTCGCGTAATCGCCGGGGGCTGCATCGTCCATCCAGGCGATGACGCGCGGGATTGCATGGTCGAATTGCTTCGTTACCGCTTGGCTCAGCGGCGATGGCCGGGTGCGCCCGTCCAGCGCGCGCAGGGCATGGCGAATGGCGCTCAGGCCCAATGCTGCGCCGCTGCCCTCGTCCGAAATCGGAAATCCGTAACCGCCGATGCTGAAGCTGTCTTCGCCGCGTTTGACCAGTCCGACGCTGCCGGTTCCGATGATCAGGATCGCCCCATCGCCGCCCATATGCGCGCCGAGGTTGGCGATCATCGCATCGCTGGTGAACTGGACGTTGGCAAAGGGGAACGTCAATGCCTGAATCTTCGGTTTCATGCCCATGCGCGTGATACCGGCGATGCCCATTCCACAGCGAATATTGCCGATGTCCTTGGTGCCTAATCCGGCGGCCTGAATGGCTTGCATGGACACGTCGAGCAGCGTGGCATGGAGGGCATCCAGACCGATCCGGGTATTGGCCGGTCCCGCATGGCCCGTTCCCAGGATTTTGCCCTGCATATCGGTCAACCTCGATTTGCTCGAGGTGCCCCCGGCATCGACTCCCAGAAACAACGTCATGCCGGCAGCTTTTGTGCAGCAATGCTGTCGGGTCTCGTTAAAACGCCGCCCGACATAGGCTCCGCAACGCCCGTGGTGCCAGGATAGGTGATCGGCAAGCCATGCAAGCAACGATAGGCCAGATAGGCAAACCCCTGCGCTTCGATGGCGTCCCCGTCCCAGCCAAGATCATCGGCCACGATCGTCGGGATGCCCGAATAGTCTTCGATCATTTTGATCATCGTCCGGTTCTTGCGTCCTCCGCCGCAGACAATCAAGCGTTCCGGCTTGGCGGGAAATTGCGCGAAACCCAATGCCACTGCTTTGGCGGAAAAAGCGGTGAGAGTCGCCGCGCCGTCGTGCGCCGACAATCCTTGCACGGGCGCCAGGTTGAAGTCGTTGCGGTCCAGTGACTTCGGCGCCGGTACAGAAAAAAACGGATGGGCGAGCATTGCCTGCAGCAAGCCTTCATCGACGGTGCCCGCGGCGGCAAATTCGCCGCCGGCATCGAACGGATAGTTGGTCTTTTGACCCATCCAGTCATCGATCAGCGCATTCGCCATGCCACAATCGAATGCGACCAGTGCGCCGTCCGGGCCGATGAATGTCAGATTGGCCACTCCCCCCAGATTGAGCACCGCGACCGGCCGCGCGGGGTCGGCAAACAGTGCACGGTGAAAGACGGGAATAAGCGGCGCGCCCTGACCGCCGAACATGACATCGAAGCGGCGCATGTCGGATACCACCGGTATGCCCAGCCGCGTCGCCAGAAACTCGGGCTTGCCGATCTGCCAGGACCAGCCCAAATCGGCGCGATGCGCGATCGTGTGACCGTGGAGCCCGATCGCGGCAACGTCGGCGGCGGCTACGCCGGCTTTTTCGAGCAAGGTTTCAGTGGCCGCGAGATGACGCGCATCCAGCAAATCTTCGCAATGGTCGATGGATTGGCTGGCGATACGTTGCCGGTTCGACATGGCCAGATCGCATGCATCCGCGATGACGGCTTTCAGCGCGTCGGGGTAGGGCTCAAAGTGAAAGGCGATGGCCTCGACGGCATTAAGGCCGTCGGTTCGGATCAGGGCGGCATCGACCCCATCACGCGACGTTCCGGACATAAGTCCTATGACAAACTGCATGACAAGCCGTCCACTCGATATTGGTATTATATTGGTATCTGATAGCGATGAGTCGGGTCGTCGTCAATCTCCACGTCAGTCGCGGCGCGCTGAAATTTGGCAGAGAGAGCGCACACGCATATCAGCGCCGTCCCCATTCGAGGAGGTCGCTGGCACGGCGACTGGCTCGCATCCAACTCCTTCACGCAATCCATTCTGCGCAGAAGCGCCGATATACAGCTGTCGTTGACCGGTGGGAGACAGGCAGCTTTTGGGCGACGAGGCGTAGAAACAGGCATTGGGAGGGGGCGCTCCGCGATCAGTACAATATTGGCTGCGCGCCGGGGGCTCGAAATTCGTGCCAACTCGTTGAAAACATGTGGGCACCTTTCCTATATCCCTGCCGCAGCGGCTCGGGCCGCAACATCTCGACTTGGCATGGAGAAGAGGATGTCCAGCAAGCATATCGATTATCTAAGGCGCGAGCATGCACGCCTCGACGCCGAAATCGATCGGGAGGCGCGGCAGCGCCGGCCCGACGAGGTTCTCATCGCACGGCTCAAGAAGCTGAAGCTGGCGGTCAAGGACCAGATCGCCGCATGGAGCAGCGACATGGGGGGCAGCCGCGTCGCCTGACCCAGCCGCGGGGCCTCGCGCGGCGCGGCTCCGCACCGTGGCCCCGACCCGATCCACGATGAACGCCAGCGAAAATCCGACGCGCTTGCGACCTCTTGAAACAGGAAAAACGGCTTCCTAATTTTTTCCCGGATGCCGGATTGTCCGGGTCCGAAGGACATAGAGAGCGCCGGCTCTACGTCCCGGCGCATCTCATGCCCGAATTGCTTCAATCAGGAGGATTTGGAAATGAGAACCGATTTTGACTTCACCCCCTACCGCCGCTCGACGGTGGGTTTCGATCATCTCTTCGACCTGCTCGAAAAGGGGCAGCGTAGCGATGCGACCGATGGCTATCCTGCCTTCGACATCGTGCGCGACGCCGACGACCGCTATCGCATCACGCTGGCGGTGCCCGGGTTCAAGGCCGACGAGATCCAGATCGTCGCGCAGCAGAACCAGCTCACCGTCACGGGCAAGCCCACCGAGGAGGACGCCAAGCGCGCCTATCTGCACCGCGGCATCGCGCACCGCGCGTTTGAGCGGCGCTTCCAGCTCGCCGATTACATCGAGGTGGGCAGCGCAAGCTTCGCCGACGGGCTGCTCACGATCGAACTCAACCGCGTCGTTCCCGAGGCGATGAAACCGCGCAAGATCGCAATCGGCAGCGGTGCCGGCGACCGGCAGCGGATCGAGGCGCCGAAGGAAAAGGCGCTCGAAAACGCCTAAACTCGTCAGCGGGGGCACAGAATCGTGCCCCCATTTTTTCAGCAATTATTGACCCGGACCGCAACCCGATGCGTCCGCCGCCCTAATCCAGCGACCGCAGGATATCGACCGCGTGCCACTCCGCGGGACCGATCAGCGCGTGATGCGCGATCCGAACCGAATGGAGCGCGGCTTCGATCTGGCGCCGCCACATCGCCAGAAAATCGAACAGCACCGGAAAGTCCGGCGGCACATCATAATCCTGCCAGACGAAAAGCTGAAGCAGCGAGGGATGATCGGGCCGGTAATAATGGATCTCGGCGGTGGTCAGCCCATAGCCGTCCAGCTGTGCGATCAGCGCCCGGTCGGTCATGGCGCGCGCGCTTCACCGCCGTCGAGCGACCGGAGCGCCGCAAGCACATCGTCGACCGGCACAGCGCGCCGCACACCCGGCGGCTTGCGAAGTGCGGGCCGGTTGCGGACCGCCGCGCGGTCCGATGCCCAGGATGCGAGAAGGGCGCGTTTGACCTCGGGCTCCAGGCTCGGGTGATGCGCCACGTCGAAGGGGTGCAGAAAACGGGAAAATGGCTCGGACATGATCGTGCCTCCTTCCTTATCGCCATTCCTTTCTCGTCGTGCGGCAACACGCCGCGGGGGGCAGATTTTCGGAAGCGAGCGAGTCGAGTCAAGAGGGTTCAGGCCGTCAAAAAATTTTTCTCGATCCCCTTGAAGCGAAAAAATCCGTTTCCTAGCTCTTCGGGGCCGCGCGTCCCGGACAGGCGCGCGGTCTGTATCATATCGTTATGCAACATGGAGGTTATGCATGCATTTCCGTCCCTTGCACGACCGTGTGGTCGTCCGCCGCATCGAAGCCGAGGAAAAGACCTCGGGCGGCATCATCATCCCCGACACCGCCAAGGAAAAGCCGCAGGAGGGCGAAGTCGTCGCCGCCGGTCCCGGCGCCCGCGCCGAGGACGGCACCGTCACCGCGCTCGACGTCCAGGCCGGCGACCGCATCCTGTTCGGCAAATGGTCGGGCACCGAGGTGCGCATCGACGGCGAAGAGCTGCTCATCATGAAGGAGAGCGACATCCTCGGCGTCATCGAACAGGCCGCGGCGCTCAAAAAGGCGGCCTGACGCCGCACCCATCCAGCAACTGAAAGGACATAAAGAAGGAGGTAAAAATGGCTGCCAAGGAAGTGAAATTTGCGTCGGACGCTCGTGATCGCATGCTGCGCGGCGTGGATACGCTTGCGAATGCAGTGAAGGTGACGCTGGGGCCGAAGGGCCGCAACGTCGTGATCGACAAAAGCTTTGGCGCACCGCGCATCACCAAGGATGGCGTCACCGTCGCGAAGGAAATCGAGCTGGCCGACAAGTTCGAGAATATGGGCGCGCAGATGCTGCGCGAGGTCGCGAGCAAGCAGAACGACAAGGCCGGCGACGGCACCACGACCGCGACCGTGCTCGCGCAGGCGATCGTCCGCGAAGGCGCGAAGGCGGTCGCCGCGGGGATGAACCCGATGGACGTCAAGCGCGGCATCGATCTTGCCGTGACCACCGTCGTCGAGGACCTGAAGGCCCACGCCAAGTCGGTCGAGGCGAACAGCGAGATCGCGCAGGTCGCGACCATCTCGGCCAATGGCGACGAAGAGGTCGGCCGCATCCTCGCCGAGGCGATGGAGAAGGTCGGCAACGAGGGCGTGATCACGGTCGAGGAAGCCAAGAGCCTCGCGACCGAGCTCGAAACGGTCGAGGGCATGCAGTTCGATCGCGGCTATCTCAGCCCCTATTTCATCACCAACGCCGAGAAGCTGAAGGTCGAACTCGACGATCCGTACATCCTTATCCACGAGAAGAAACTGTCGAACCTGCAGGCGATGCTGCCGCTGCTCGAAAGCGTCGTGCAGTCGGGCCGACCGCTGCTCATCATCGCCGAGGATGTCGAGGGCGAAGCGCTCGCGACGCTGGTCGTCAACCGCCTGCGCGGCGGGCTCAAGGTCGCGGCGGTCAAGGCGCCGGGCTTCGGCGACCGCCGCAAGGCGATGCTCGAGGATATCGCGGTGCTCACCGGCGGCAATGTCGTCAGCGAAGACCTCGGCATCAAGCTCGAGAATGTCACGATCAACATGCTCGGCCGCGCCAAGAAGGTCGTCATCGACAAGGATAACACGACAATCGTCGAAGGCGTCGGTTCGAAATCCGACATCGACGCCCGCGTCGCGCAGATCCGCCAGCAGATCGAGACGACAACCAGCGACTATGACCGCGAGAAATTGCAGGAACGGCTCGCCAAGCTCGCGGGCGGCGTCGCGGTGATCCGCGTCGGCGGCGCGACCGAGGTCGAGGTCAAGGAGAAGAAGGACCGCGTCGACGACGCGCTGCACGCGACGCGCGCAGCGGTCGAGGAAGGCATCCTTCCCGGCGGCGGCATTGCGCTGCTCCGCTCGCTCAAAGCGCTCGCCGACCTGAAGGCCGCGAACGACGACCAGCAGTCGGGCATCGACATCGTCCGCCGCGCGCTCCGCGCTCCGGCGCGCCAGATCGCCGACAATGCCGGCGAGGACGGCGCATGGATCGTCGGTAAGCTGCTCGAGAGTGACGAGTATAGCTGGGGCTTCAACGCCGCCACCGGCGAATATCAGGACCTCGTCAAGGCCGGCGTGATCGACCCTGCAAAGGTCGTGCGCACCGCGCTGCAGGATGCGGCGTCGGTCGCCTCGCTCCTGATCACGACCGAGGCGCTCGTCGCCGAGCTGCCGAAGGAAGAGAAGGCCGCAGCCGTACCGGCGATGGACTTCTGATTGCAGGAGGGCGGCGGGAGAACCGCCGCCCTCACCCTTACGGCGAACCGAAGGAGAATATGGGAGATCGGCCAGGCCGCTTTCCGACCAGAGCATTCGGGCCTGAGCGGCGCAGATGGAACTGATGCACGGCGAGGAAGCCGAAGTTCACGTCGCGCGGCAGCGTCGTTGGGCACGCAATCGCGGCAACGAGCAGGAGATTCCATTCTGGACCGCCGCGCTCGATGATCGGGGGGGCGTGGAGTTCGCGCCCTTCACACCGCGACGATCGGGTTGCGCAGCGTGCCGATGCCCTCGACGGTGCATTCGACGACATCGCCCGGCCATAGGAACTCTTGCGGGTCGCGCCCCGCCCCGACCCCCGCAGGGGTACCGGTCGCGATGATGTCGCCGGGCTCCAGCGTCATCACGCTGGAGATGTCGGCGATCAGCTGCGGCACGTTGAACAGCATGAAGCGCGTGTTGCTGTTCTGCTTTTCCACCCCGTTCACATGCGTCAGGATATTGAGGTTGTGCGGATCGCCGATCTCGTCGGCGGTGACGATGCACGGCCCCATCGGCGCGAAGCTGTCCTGCCCTTTCGAGACGATCCACTGCCCAGCGCGGCGGCAGTCGCGCGCCGACACGTCGTTGATCACGGTATAGCCGAACACATGGTTCAACGCGTCACCCTCGGCGACACCACGCGCGGTGCTGCCGATGATCACCGCCAGTTCGGTTTCCCAATCGAGCTGCTGCGTCACCCTGGCATTGTGGCGGATCGGGTCGTTCCACGCGGCAACCGCGGTCGGCGGCTTGGAAAAGATCACCGGCTGCTGCGGCAGGTCGAGCGACGTGTCGAGCGCGCGCGCCGACTCAGCGACATGCTCGGTATAGTTGAGGCCGATCCCGAAGATATTCTTGCGCGGCCGCGGGATCGGCGCGAGCAGGGTGACGTTGCCCGCGGGCAGCGACGTGCCGACGAGGTCGGCGGTCGTTGCCGCGGCGACGGCCTCGGCCAGCAACCGGAGCGCGATCGGCCCAAGGTCGATGAAATCGAGCATCGTCGAGGGCAGATCATTGCCGATGGCATCGCCGAAATATTCGACGTCGATGACCAGCCCGTCATGGAGAAGGCCGAGCCGCGGTTCGGTTTCGGTCGTCCGATAGGTCACAAAGCGCATGGTTGATGTCCGTCATTGTCCTGGAGGGCTTCCTCGATCCGGACGCCGAGCGCCTCCATCACGGGGAAATCGTTGAACGAGAAGAGGAAGGCTTCTTCGGATGCGTCGAGATTGACATGCTCGTGCCACGTCCACGCGGGGACGCAGAAAATGTCGTGCGTGCCCCAGTCGAACCGCTCGCCGCCGATGATCGAATAGCCGCGCCCGCCCGCGACATTGTAAACGACGTTGCCGGTATGGCGGTGCGCCTTGCCGCGGAAGCCGGGTTTGAGCATCTGCATATGCGCGCCCATCGTCTGAAGCGCCCAGCCCCCGGTCAGCGGGTTCGAGTAGCGCAGCATAGGCCCGTCGAACGGCGTGCCCTCGGATACCTTGGCGAGGTTCCACAGCGCGTCGCGCGTCGCTTCCCAGCGATAGACCATCGCCGGCGAATAGGGCTTCTCCCACGCCGCCACGCCCTCGGGCCGCAGCCCGCTGCCATAGCTGAGCGGCAAATCGTCGATCGGGAACGCCGCACTCTGCGCGGGTTGGTCGTAGACCGCGTAGAAATTGGTCTCGAGGCTGTTCATCAGCGGGATGTCGAGCCCGTCCTGCCAGATCGACACCGCGCCGTCCGCCACGACACCATGATCGTGCCAGCAGCCCCCCGGCGTCAGCACATAATCATTGGCACCCAGCGTGATATGATGCCCGTCGACGACGGTGTAGGCGCCCTGCCCCTCCATGATGAAGCGGTGCGCCGACGCGGTGTGCTTGTGCGCGGGGGTGATCTCGCCCGGCCGCATCGCCTGCATGCCGCTGAACAGCCAGCCGCACACCGCAACATTCTCGCGCCCCGCGTCGCTGTCGTTGAGCAAGGTTACGACGCGGCGCCCGGCCTCCTCGGGCTTCACCAGATCGAGCGCGCGCAGGCACATCGTGCGCATGTCCGAATAGCGCCACAGCGTCGGGCGATAGCGCGTCTCGGGCTCCCACGGCTCGATCGCATTGGCGCGTTTCCAGAAAGCGCCCGCATTGCGCGCCGCAAGCTCCTGATAAAAGGCTTCCAGTTCGGGCGTGTCGGTGACCCGCGCGCGACCGAGCACATCGTCGCGCGGGTCGATGATCGTGCTGCTGCCTGTCATGACGGCTCCTCCTCGTCGGGATCGACGGGCGGCGGCGCGTCGACGAACTGCGCCGACGCGCGGGGGGTGCGATCGACGGTCAGGTTGAAGATGTCGAAGCGGTTATAGCCGCCGATGATGTCGTGCATCAGCTTGGGCCGGATGCATTCGCCCAGATCGATATCGGCATAGACGATGCCCTCGTCGTCGATCAGCGGCTCGCCGACCGGATTGCCGTGCGGGTCGATGACGCCGGACCAGGCGCTGTTCGGGCGCGACAGCAGGTCGCGGTTCTGCGGCCGCCCTTCGGACATCGCGGCGATGATCTCCTCGCTCACCGCCGAGCAGGCGACGATCGTGAAGACCTTGCCCTCGAAACTGTGCGCGGTCGCGCGGATCTTGATCGCCTCGGCCATATTGTACGACGCGGGCGCGACGGGCAGCGCGATATAATTGGCGACATGGACGAGTTCGCCCTGCGAGAGCAAGGCGAAGCGCGCGAGCGTGTTGGTATTCTCGCCGCATGCGAGCGTGCCGAGCGGCCCGACCGGCGTACCATAGACGCGGATCGAGCTGCCGTCGCCGCCCGCCCAGGTCAGCTTCTCGGCCCAGGTCGGCACCAGCTTGCGGTGGCGCCCGAGCAGGCTGCCGTCGGCGCCGATGATCAGGTTGCTGTTGTAGAGCGTGCCGACGCTCGCCGGGTCGCGTTCGTTGATCCCGATCACCACGGTGCAGCCATGATCGCGTGCCGCCGCGCAGAGCGCCGCAACTTCGGGGCCGTCGATCGACAGCGACGCGCGATAGAGGCGCTCGTGCCACGCCGCGCCCTCGATCGGCGTCATCAGCCAGTTCCAATAGGGATAGGCCGAGACGAACACTTCGGGGAAGGCGACGAGCGCAGCGCCATTGCCCGCCGCCTCGGCGATCAGCGCGCAGGCCTTGTCGACGGTGCGCGCAGTATCGAGGAAGACCGGCGCGGCCTGCACCGCAGCGACGCGCGACTTGGGCAGCAAGGGTGCCGACACGTCGCTCATGTCACCGCCGCCCGCTGATGATATTGCGGCTTGTCCCACGCGCGCGTCGCGCAGACCTTTTCGAGCCGTTCTACGGTCTCGACGATGTTCTGATAGCGCAGATAAAGCGGCGTCAGTCCGAAGCGCAAAATGTCGGGCGCGCGGAAATCGGCAATCACGTCAAAATCCTTGAGCGCCTGGACGATCTGGTATCCCTGCGGATGCGCATAGGCGACTTGGCTGCCGCGTTCCGCATGGCTTTGCGGGCTGACCAGTTCGAAGCCATAAGCGTCGCATAGAGGCTGCATCCGCGCGATAAACAGGTCACCGAGCGCGAGCGATTTGCGGCGGATTTCGGCCATGTCGGCCTCCAGCATCAGGTCGACGCCGACCTCCAGCGCCGACAGGCCGAGCACCGGCGGCGTCCCGCACTGGAACCGCTCGATACCCGCGGCGGGATCATAATCCTCCTCGAAATCGAACGGCCGCGCATGGCCGAACCAGCCCGACAGCACCGGCGTGGCGGCATGATGCCGCGCGGCGGCGAACAGATAGGCGGGCGCGCCGGGGCCGCCGTTGAGGAATTTATAGCCGCAGCCGATCGCGAAATCGGCGTTCGCGTCATTGAGGTCGACGGGGATCGCCCCCGCGCTGTGGCTGAGATCCCAAACGACAAGCGCGCCAACCTTGTGCGCGGCTTTGGTAATCGCCGCCATGTCGCGGACGCGGCCCGACTTGTAGTGGACCTGCGTCAGCAGCAGCACCGCGACATCCTCGTTCAGCGCATCGACGATGTCGTCGGGCGCGACGGTCACCGCCTTCACCCGCCCGCCCGAAAAGGCCTCGATCCCTTGCATCATATAGACGTCGGTCGGAAAATTGGTCGCTTCGGACAGGATGACCGTCCGCTCACGCCGCAGCGAAAGTGCGGCGGTCAAAGCCTTGAAGATGTTGACCGACGTCGAATCGGTCGCAACGATCTCGCCCGGGTTGGCGCCGATCAGCCGACCGATCTTGTCGCCGATCCGCCGCGGCGCGGTCGACCATTCGGCGCCGAGCCACGACGTGATCAGCCCCTCGCCCCATTCGCTGCCGACCACTGCGGCCAGCCGGTCGCCCGTCGCCTTGGGCAGCGCGCCGAGCGAATTGCCGTCGAGATAGATCAGCCCTTCGCGAAGGTGAAAACGGTCGCGAAAATGGGAGAGCGGATCGGCGGCGTCGAGCGCCGCCACATCGGGAGCGAGAAGCGTTTCGGTCATGCGATGTCCCTCAGAATGGCGCGCACCGGGCTGGCATCGGCACCGACGATGCGCAGCGGCAGGGCGACAAGCTCGTAGCGGCCGGGCGGCACATCATCGAGCACGAGCCCCTCCAAGATCCGCATATCGGCGGCCTTGACCGCTTGATGCGCGTCGAGCGTCTTGGACTGTTCGGGGTCGAGCGACGCGGCGTCGGTGCCGATCAGGCGCACGCCCAGCGAGCCGAGCCGAGCGATCACGTCGCTGGCAATAGCAGTGAAGTCCGAATCCCATTGCTCGTGCGGGAATTTCTCATAAGTCCGCAGCAAGACGCGCTCGGCGCCGTTGATCGCGTCCCAGTCCACATCGGCAATCTCGACCCGCCCGCGCGCATGGCGGACGTCGAGCAGCACGCACGGCCCGATATAAGCGTCGAGCTCGCAATCGGCCGACGAAGCACCGTCATTGGCATAATGCAGCGGCGCATCGCCATGCGTCCCCGCGTGCAGCGGCGTGAACATGCCGCCGACATTGACCGGACAGCCGTCGCCGATCACCGCATGGCTATGCAGCGCGAACGCCGGCTCGCCCGGCCACACCGGCACCGCGGCGTGCAGCGGCTGCGAAATGTCCCAGATCCGGCTCATGCGCCCTTCCCTTCGGCATAATCGCCACCTTCACGTGGCGCGGTCATCTCGGTGCGCATCGACCAGAGTTCGGGAAAGAAGCTCAGGCTCAGCGCCTTGACCAGATAATTGACCCCCGACGACCCGCCGGTCCCCGGCTTGTGCCCGATCACCCGCGCGACGGTCTTCATGTGCTTGAAGCGCCATTCCTGGAAATAATATTCGAGCGCGGTGATCTTTTCGGCGAGCGTGTAGAGGTCCCAATGCCGATCGGGATCGCTGTAGATCGCAAGCCAAGCCTGTTCGACCGCTTCAGACGCTTCATACGGCTGCGTCCAGTCGCGCTCCAGATGATCGGCGGGAATGGCGAAACCGCGCCGCGCGAGCAGCCGCAGCAGCTCGTCATAGAGCGACGGCGCCTCGAACGTCGCGCGCAACCGCGCGGTCGCTGCCGGATCGTCCTTGTGGACGATCATCATATCCTCACGCTTGTTGCCGAGCAGAAATTCCAGCTCACGATATTGCTGCGACTGAAAGCCCGAGGCGCGGCGCAGGAAACCGCGAAAGGTCAGGAAGTCGTGCGGGGTCAGCGTCGCGAGCACTTCCCAGCTGTGGATCATATGCCGCTGGATCGTCGCGATCCGGTCGAGCCCCTTGCCCGCGATCGCCAGCCGGTCGGTCTTGATCGCATCGTAAACCAGCCGCCCTTCGTGCAGCACCAGCTTCAGCCACAGCTCCATCGTCTGGTGCATGATGATGAACAGCATCTCGTCGGGCTTGTCCGACACCGGCACCTGCGCCGACAGCAGCTGTGCGGTCTGCAAATGCCGCGCGTAGGTCAGGCCATTGTCCCACTGGATGGTCTCGCCGTCGATCTCGGTCTCGAAAATATCGGTACCGCCCTCGCGCGTCTGCCTGATCATCGCGGTGTGTCCTCGCTCATGAAGGCCGGTCCCGGCCGGACGGGTTGCAATGCCCCTTCATAAGCATGATCGCCGCAGAAAGCATCGCCCGGTTCGAGCGCGCCGTCGTCGCCGATGCGGCGGTAGATACTGGCGAAATCGGTCTGCTCGGTCGCGCGGAGCAATTCTTCAAAACCCTCGACGACGAAATAGACCGACTGAAATTCGTCGAAATGATATTTGGTCCGCATCACGCGTTCGATGTCGAGCCGCAGGCGCTGCGGTTCGGGCGCGGTGAGCGCGCGCAGGGTTTCGGCGTAACTCGACAGCAAGCCGCCGCCGAACGCGCGCAGTTCGCCATCCTCGACCACCAGCCCGAACTCGACCGTATAGAGCCACAGCCGTCCCAGATAATCAGAGGCGCCCAGCTTTTCGGCGCGCAGCCCCGCCTGGCCATAAGCGACCAGAAAATCCGAAAAGGCCGGGTTGGTCAGCATCGGCACATGCCCGAAAATGTCGTGAAACATATCGGGCTCTTCGCTGTAGCCGACCTGTTCGGGTGGACGCAGGAAATTGGCCGCGGGAAAGCGGCGGTTGGCCAGATGTTCAAAAAAAGGCTGGTTGGGAATCCATCCGGGGACCGCGACGATTTCCCAGCCGGTCGCGGGTTTCAGGTGGCGGTTGAGCTCGTCGAAGTCAGGAACCCCCGGCTGGACGGCGCGCAGGATGTCCAGCCCGCGCAGGAAATCGGCGCAGGCATAATCGCCCAGCGCCGCCGATTGCTGGTCGAACAGGGTGCGCCAGGTCTGATGCTGCGCGGGGGTGAACGCCGCCCAATTCTGCGGCATCGTCCAGTCCGCCGCCACGCCCGGCGGCGGCGCGTCGAAAATATGGGTGGCAGCCACAACGATCTCCCTTGCTGGGGGCGCAGCATAAGGTCGTTCGCGGCGAACATTGTCCGCAATTTGCTTTTGCAGACCCCGCGCCGAAGGCCATCGTTCTGTCAGGTGACATTTTTCCGTTCTAACGTTCTTCGCAACTGCAAAATATCTTGCGCATAGATGCAAATTGCCGAATCAATACAGAACAGATCGATCGGCACCAACAGGCAGGACCATATGGACAAGCTCGACTGGAAAATCATCGCCGGGCTGGAAGCCGACGGGCGCCAATCCTTCGCCGAACTGGGCGAAGCGATCGGCCTGTCCAAATCGCCCTGCTGGTCGCGCGTCCGCAGCCTCGAACAGGCAGGGGTCATTCACGGTTACGCCGCGCGCCTCAATCCCGCGGCGCTCGGGCTCGCGGTCCAGAGTTTTGTCGAGGTGCGGATCAACCTCGACAAGCATGCCGAATTCGAGGCCGCGGTCACCGCGCATCCCGCCGTCGTCGAATGCCACACCACCGCCGGCGACAGCGATTATATGCTCAAGATTTTTGCGCGCTCGGTCGACCATCTCGACGAACTGCTCCGCCGCGACCTGTCGAAACTGCCCGGTGTGCACCGCCTGTCGACGGTCGTCTGTCTAAAGACGATCAAGCGGCAGGGACAGCTCGCCGAATGGGCGCTGACGAGCGAGCAGCGCGGCCGCTAGTCGCCCGCCGCACAGCCGGGCGGCCGCGGCCGTAGCAGCGCGCGCCCCGCCGTCGCCCCCGTCGCGCCCTTCCCGTCCAGCGCCAGCGCGCCGTTGACGAACAACTGCCGCACCCCGACGCTGAGTTCGCGCGGGCGGACATAGTCGGCGCGCGGTGCGTAGCCGGCGGGGTCCAGCACCACGACGTCGGCGAAATAGCCAGGGCGCAAATAGCCGCGCCGGTCGAGCTTATAGATGTCGGCGGTACGTCCGGTCGACTGGCGGATGAAGGTCGCGACGTCGATGACCTTTCGCTCGCGGACATAGCGGACGTATTTTTCGGGGAAGGTCGCAAACATGCGCGGGTGGCCGTCCGATCCGTCGGACGAGGTCACCATCCACGGTTGCTGCATGAACAGGTCGACGTCGGCCTGCGCCATGTTAAACGACGCAACCGCGGTGCCGCCGCCAGCCTCGCCGCGACGTTTCGCCTCGATGCTCTGGCGGATGATGCGGAGCGCCGCGTCGCGCGGATCGAGCTTCCATCCCTTCGCGACCTCGGCCAGCGTCTGGCCGGTCCAGGGAAAGCCCTGTGCGATCAACAGCAGCGCGCTTGCGCCACCCCGCCGCCGCAGATTGTCCTGCATCTCCGCCCGGATTCGCGCCAGCGTGGCCGGATCGTCGAGCCGCGTGAGCAACGCCGGGCCGCCGCCATCGACCGCCCAGCGCGGCAGCAGCGACGCGTCGAGGTTCGATCCCGACGCCAGCCACGGATATTGATCGGCGGTGACCTCGACGCCCGATTTACGCGCCGCATCGATCGCGGCGATGACCGCGCCCGCCTGACCATGGACATCGACACCCAGCGCTTTGAGATGCGCGAAATGCACCGGCATCCCGGCGCGCCGCCCGATCGCAATCGCTTCCTCGACCGACCCCTGCAAACCGATGCTGTAGCTCGATTCGTCGCGCTGGTGGGTGTCATAAAGACCGCCGCGGATCGCCGCCTCGCGCGCCACTGCGACGACTTCTTCGGTGCTCGCGAAACTCTGCGGGGCATAGAAAAGTCCGGTCGACAGCCCGACCGCGCCTTCGCACATCCCCTTCGCGACCAGCGCCTTCATCGCGTCCAGTTCGGTCGCGCTCGGCGCGCGCGCGGCCTGACCCAGCACCCTTTGCCGCACCGGGCCGAACCCGACGAAGCGTACGATATTGGTGCCGATCCCCGATGCCGCCAGCTTGCCGCTGTCCGCTGCGACGTCGGGGGTGCCGTTGCCATCGACTCCGATCATCACCGTGGTGACTCCCTGATGCAGCCAGGCGGCGTTGACGCGCACCGCCGGGTCGGGCGACCGCAGGAAGCTGTCGGCGTGGGTGTGCGGATCGATGAAACCGGGGGCGACGATCATCCCCTTGGCATCGATGACCCGCGGCGCGGTGATGCGTCCGACACGGCCGACCGCGACGATCCGGTCGCCGCGGATCGCGACATCGCCGACGAACGGCTTGCCGGTGCCGCCGTCATGGATCGTGCCGCCGCGGATGATGACGTCGACGCTCTGGTCGGCCTGCGCGAGCGCGGCACCCATGCCGAACAGCGCGGTACCGATCATCACAGCGCCGATAGCGCGGCGCACCGGGGACGAAACAGACGACGGCATCGGTGCATTCCTCTCGGGCGAATGATGGCGATCTGCGGCAAGCACGCGCTGCCGGTCGGCTTTTCCGGCGCCGACCATGTCCCCAACTGGCGCCGCGCGTCCAGAGGGGGGAGTTGCAGCGCCTATAACCCAATGGCATAAGGCCGCAAAAGGGGCTGGAACGGCCCGCACACGCAGCCTGGGACCGTCACGACATGAACCTGCGCCAGATCGAAATCTTTCACGCGGTCTTCCTGCACGGCACGGTCAGTGCCGCGGCGCGCTCGCTCAACGTGTCGCAGCCGTCGGTGACGAAGGTGCTGCGTCACGCCGAACGCTCGATCGGGCTGACCCTGTTTGAACGCTCGAAAGGGCGGCTGATCCCGACGCAGGATGCGCACACTTTGTTCGCCGAAGTGTCCGACATTCAGGACCGGGTGCGCTCGCTGCGCCAGGCGTGCCAGAATCTGCGCCACGGGCGCGGCGGCTTGCTGCGGATTTCGGCGCTGCCGTCATTGGGGCTCGGCGCGATCCCCGCCGCGGTGGCGCGATTTCTGACCGACCATGAGGACATCATGTTCGACCTTCAGACGCTCCACCACGACGAAATGGTGCGCAAACTCTACGAACATGAAACCGATATCGCGATCAGTTTCGAAGTGCCGCTGTCGGCCCCCGTCGCGCATCAGGTGATTGGCGAGGGCGAGCTGGTGGTGATCTACCGCGAACAGGACATGCCCGCCGCGCCGCCGCGCCTGCATCTCGACAAGCTGCGCGGCCAGAAATTCATCAGCCCCATTCAGGGCGGCCCGATCGGGCGGATGCTGTCGAGCGAGCTCAATCGCCTCGAAGTCGAGCTCGACGAGGTTGTGTCTGCGCGCACCTATTATGTTGCCGCGGCGCTGGTGAATGCCGGGGTTGGCATGGCAATCGTCGACAATTTTACCGCCCACGCCGCGCTGCCTCCGGGCCTCGCCAGCCGCCCGCTGCAGCCTGCGATCACTTTCGACATCAACGCGGTCTATCTGCAGAACCGCCCGCTGTCGCGAACCGCCGCCGATTTCCTGGCGGTGCTCGCCACGGTGATCGAGGGACTATAGCGCCGGGCTATAGGATATAAGGCGCTGGATATTGGGGCGGCGCGGTGGGCCGGGCTAAGATCGCGGCCTTCATCGTCCCGCAGGTTGACCCGAGCCATGATCGCCACGCCCTATCTTCTCTACCTCGGCCATTCGACCGACCCCGCCGACATCAAGACCTCGCGCGGGCTCGCGGTGTTCCGGCCCGACATCTGCATCGGCGAATATCGCCACGACGACTGCCCGCTGACGCTCGACCTGCCGCGGATGGATTTTGCCGCCGCCTATGCCGTGGGCGCCCGCACCCTGGTGCTGGGCATCGCCAATGCGGGCGGGAAACTGGGCGAGGATCTGATCCTCGATGCGCTGGCAGCGATGGACGCCGGGCTCGACATCGCGTCGGGGCTGCACCACCGGCTCAACGCCGAACCGCGGCTGGTCGAGGCCGCGGCACGGCTCGGCCGCCAGCTTCACGACGTGCGCGACCCGCGGCCCGATATTCCGATCGGCAACGGCAAGAAGCGCGCCGGCAATCGCCTGCTGACCGTCGGCACCGATTGTTCGGTGGGCAAGATGTACACGACCCTGTGCCTCGCCAGCGCGCTGGAGAAGCGCGGCGTCGCCGCCGATTTTCGCGCTACCGGCCAGACCGGCATCCTGATCGCGGGCGACGGCGTTCCGCTCGATGCGGTGGTCGCCGACTTCATCTCGGGGGCGATCGAACAGGTCTCCCCGGCGCGCAGCGACGATGGCTGGGACCTGATCGAGGGACAGGGTTCGCTTTACCACCCCTCGTTCGCCGGGGTGTCGACGGGGCTGCTGCACGGTGCGCAGCCCGACGCGCTCGTCCTCTGTCACGATCCGGTCCGCCCGCACATGCGCGGCCTGCCGCATTATCCGCTGCCGGGCATCGCCGAAACGCTGGAGGCGAACGTCCGCGTCGCGCAGCTGACCAACCCCGCTGTCCGCGTCGTCGGTATCGCGCTCAACACCTCGGCAATGGCCGAGGATGAAGCGCGCGCGCTGTGCGCCGCGACCGAGGCCGAATTCGGGCTGCCGACCAGCGACCCCTATCGCTTCGGGGTCGAGGCGATCCTTGACCGGCTGCTCGGCGTCGCCGCCGACGCACCCGCTGTCGCCGCAACTGCCTGACCGACCCGCCATGCCCCGCACCCTCACCGTCTTTGCCGAGACGTTTAAACTGCACGCGCCTTTTCGCATCTCGCGCGGGGTCAAGACCGCGGCCGAGGTTGTCACCGTCACCATCGGCCAGGACGGGCTGACCGGGCGCGGCGAAGGCGTGCCCTATCCGCGCTATGGCGAGAATGTCGAAAGCGCCATCGCGGCGATCGAGAGCCTGCGCGGTGCGATCGAGCAGGGGCTGGACCGGCAGACGCTGCTCCAGCTGATGCCCGCCAGCGCCGCGCGCAATGCGGTCGATTGCGCGCTGTGGGATCTCGAACTGCAACTCGCGGGCAGCGATCTGGCGGCGGCGCTCGATCTCGACCGCCCGCTGCGCCCGATCGTCACCGCGATGACGATCAGCCTCGATACGCCGGACAATATGGCCGCCGCCGCGGCCGCACTCGCCGGTGCGCCGCTGCTGAAGGTCAAGGTCGACCGCAACGATCCCGCGGCGCTGCTGACCGCCGTGCGCGCCGCAGCGCCCGCGCCGAAAATGATCGTCGATCCCAATGAGAGCTGGTCGATCGCCGAGGTCCGCGATTTGCAGGGGTTGATGACCGATCTGCGCATCGACCTGCTCGAACAGCCGCTGCCCGCCGATGCCGACCGCGACCTCGCCGGCTTCCGCTCTGCTATCCCGATCGCCGCCGATGAATCGGTGCATGTCGCCGCCGATCTCGAGACGCTGCCCGATGGCTACGGCGTCGTGAACATCAAGCTCGACAAGACCGGCGGACTGACGGGCGCGCTGGAGCTGGCCGAAGCGGCGCGGGCGCGCGGGCTGGACGTCATGACCGGTTGCATGATCTGTTCGTCGCTGTCGATCGCCCCGGCGTGGGCGATTGCCGCGACCGGCAGCTTCGCAGACCTTGACGGACCGCTCTGGCTTGCCGAGGATCGCGCCGGGGGAGTCCGCGGTGCCAACGGCCTGCTGTCGCCGCCGCAGCCCGGCTTTTGGGGCGGGATTTGACACGAACGGGGCAAGAGGGCCGATGACAGTTTTTCTTCGCGGCTGGTTTGCGGTGCCCCTGTGGCAACGCGTGTTGGGCGCGATGGTCATCGGCGTGGCGCTGGGGCTGCTGTGGCCCGCGGCGGCATCGGCGATCGCGATCATCGGTGAATTGTTCGTCCGGCTGATCCGGATGCTCGTCGTCCCCATCGTCTTTATCAGCATCGCATCGGGGGTCACCGCGCTCGCCGATCCGCGCAAGCTGGGATCGGTCGGGGCGCGCACCGTCGGCCTGTTCGCCTTCACGACCTTTTGTGCGGTGTCGATCGGCATCATCGTCGGCCTGCTGCTCGAACCCGGACAGGGCGCCGCGCTGGGCAGCGCCGCGCCGCACGCGCTGGGTGAACCCAAATCGCTCCACGACCAGCTGGTCGGCATCGTGCCGGTCAATATCGTCCAGTCGCTGGTCGACGGCGACATGCTGGCGATCATCTTTTTCTCGATCCTGCTCGGCTTCGGCGTCATCCTGGCGGGCGAGCAGGGGCGCCCGATGGCCGACCTGCTGCAATCGGCGGGGCAGGTGCTGTTCCACCTGGTGCGCATCGTCATGGAGGTTACGCCCTTCGGCGTCCTCGCGCTGATCGCCGCGGCGGTCGCCGACAATGGCGTCGCGGTGTTCGCCAATATCGGCTGGCTGGCGGTGGCGGTCGCGGCGGGGGTTGTCCTGCAAATCCTGCTCGTCCATGTCCCGCTGATCGCCTTCGTCGTGCGGCGTCCGGTGCTGCGCTTCTATCGCACGATCGTCGATGCGCTGGCCGTCGCCTTCTCCACCGCATCCTCCGCCGCCACCCTGCCCGTCGCGCTGCGCATCGCGCTCGACGATCTGAAGATCGCACCTGGCGTTGCCAAGACCGTGCTGCCGATCGGCGCTAGCATCGGCAAGGACGGCACCGCCATGTATGTCGGGCTGCTCAGCATCTTTGCGTTGCAGGCGGTGGGGGTTCAGCCCGATCTGCCGATGCTCGCAATCGTCCTGCTCACCGGCGCACTCGCGGCGTTCGGCACCGCGCCGATCCCTTCGGCATCGCTGTTCATGCTTGCCGCGGTGCTGTCGGCGGTTGGGGTATCGCCCGAACAGACGGCGCTCGTCGTCGGTTTTGTCCTGCCCTTTGACCGTTTGCTCGACATGACCCGCACCGTGGCGAGTGCCAGTGCGAACCTGACGGTCACCAGCGTCGTCGGGCGCCGGGAAGAGGCGAGCGAGCCCGAGGCGGGCAAGTGACCGCAACGGCTCTGAATACCGACGCTGCTGCCGCGGCGTTGGCGAGCGATCGCGACGTCCGGTCGGCGCAGCGCCGCGCCCGCATCCTCTATCTGATGCTCGGCTTTTCCGCCGGGCTGCCCTTTTATATGTTCTCGACCGTGCTGGCGGTGCGGCTGACCGATCATGGCGTCGCGCTGGCGATCATCGGCTTCTTTGCCTGGGTCCAGTTGCTGCCGACCTTCAAATTCCTGTGGGCGCCCTTGCTCGATCGCTATGCGGTGCCGGGCTTCACGCGCTTCTGGGGCAAAAGGCGCGGCTGGATCATGCTGTCGCAGCTCGGCATCGTGACCGCGTTGGTGGCGATGGCGTTCACCTCCGCCGACGACCGTCTGGCGCTAACCGCTTTGTTCGCCGTGCTGCTGGCGTTCTGGACGACGACGCTGGAGGTCGCCGCCGATGCATGGCGCGTCGAGCTGGGACCGACGCCCGAATTGCAGGGCCCGCTCGCCGCCGCAAACCTGTGGGGCTATCGCACCGCGATGGTCGCGGCGGGCAGCGGCGCGCTGCTGTTCGCCGACGTCGGCGGCAGCCTGGCGCCGACGCTGCATTCGCTGGGCATCGCCCCCGGCTGGACCGCCGCCTATCTGCTCATCGCGGTCGCGGCGTTCGTGCCGCTGCCGATCCTCGCGGCGCTCCCGCCCGAACGGCGCGGTGATCGCGGCCGCGCTGCCGCGCTGGCCGGGGGATTGGTGACCAGCGCGGCTGTCCTGCTCGCGCTGGCTGCCTTGATCGCAGTGGTCGGCTGGCTGTTGCTCGGCGCCGCCGCTAATCTCGGCATCAGCGCCGCGACGAATGTCACGCCCTGGGTGCTCGGTATCGCCATGCTGCCCTTTCTCGCGATGGCCGCGATGCTGCCCCGCATCCGCCGCGCCGCGCCCGATTCGCCGCTGCGCGCCTCGGCGGCAATCGGCCCCTATGTCGATTTCTTCTGGCGCTACGGGGCCTACGCCATCGCGCTCATGGCGTTTGTGTCGATCTATCGCATGGGCGACGTGCTGGCGCTCAACCTGTCGAAGCCGATGGTCTTGGGGCTCGGTTACACCAAGAGCGAGATCGGCTGGGCCGACGGCGTGGTTGCGCTGGCCGCCAGCATCGTCGGCGTCGGGCTGGGCGGCTGGATGACGACGCGCTGGCGGTTCGGTATCACCCTGACGATCGGGGCGCTGTTCGCGGCGCTGGGCAATTTCGGCTTCGTCTGGCTCGCGCACCAGCCGCATGACCAGACCCTGCTTTACATCGCCACCGCCGCCGATCAGTTCGGCAACGGCATGGCGGGCGCCATCTTTGTCGTCTATCTGTCGATGCTGGTGAACCCGCGCTATCCGGGCGCGCAATATGCGTTTCTGTCGGGCTTCGCTTTCCTGTTACCGCGCCTCTTGTCGGGGGCGGGCGGCACGGTGGTCGGGCGGCTCGACGCGGCGGGATACAATGGTTTCGACCTGTTCTTCCTCGCCTCGGGCATGATCAGCCTGGCGGCAATCCTGTTCCTGCCGTTGATAGGTCGAGCCAAGCCCCGCGCGGACGACCGGCCATGATCGACGCCGCCTTTGCGCCGGTGGCGGCAGCGCTTGAGGCCGGGCGGATTCCCGGCGCCGCGCTCGGACTGGTCACCGCCGACGGCCAGCGCGAAGTGCGTTTCGCCGGTATGGCGGCGCTTGTCCCCGAACCCGAGCCGCTGACCCGCGACCATTGGTTCGATCTCGCCTCGCTGAGCAAGGTGATCGCCACCACGACGATGGTTCTGACCCTCGCCGACCAAGGCCGCCTCGACCTCGACCGCCCGCTGACCGACGCGATCCCCGACCTGCGCCAATATGACGTTGCGAACGCCGCCGAGCGCCGGCTTACCTTTCGCGACTGCCTGGCGCACCAGACCTTCCTGCCCGCGGTCGAGCCCCTCTACACCTATGGCGACGATCCCGCCCGGCTGCGCGCCTTCGTCCTCCAGCGCGAATGGCGTCAGGGACCGCCGGTCTATTCGGACATCAACTTCATCATGCTCGGCATCGCGATCGAGCGGCTTGCCGGCGCGCCACTGTCCGATTGGCCACTCGGAGACGGGCTGAGCTTCGGCCCGCCGCCCGGCCCGGCGGTCGCGACGGAAGATTGCCCATGGCGCGGGCGGGTGCTGAAGGGCGAGGTTCACGACGAGAACGCTTTTGCGCTCGGCGGCGCGCCAGGCCACGCCGGGCTGTTCGGCACCGTCGACGGCGTCCTCGGCTTCGCCCGCGCGCTACTCGCCGGGGAGATCTTGTCGCCCGCGATGCTGCGTGAAATCCGCACCGCCGACGAACGCCATCGCACCTGCGGGTGGGAGCGCGCCTTCGCGGGCTGGCACGGCGGCGATGCCTGTTCGCCCGACACCATCGGCCACACCGGTTTCACCGGCACGGGCCTCTGGATCGATTTCGAGCGCGGCTTTGGCTGGACGCTGCTCACCAACCGGGTCCATCCGACCCGCCACTTCGACAGCGGCATCGCCGCACTACGCCCCGTCGTCGGCGAACAGCTTGTCGCCGCATGGGATGCTCAGGAGAGATCATGAAAACCGCGCTCAAACCCCTCGCCCCGGTCCTGACCCTGGCGCTGCTGATCGCCCCGGTCCACGCCCGCACCGCCGCCGTTCTCGCGCCCCCGCCGCTGCTCACGACGGTCGAACAGACGCTGGCGGCCGCCCCGGCGGGGTCGCGCTTCGGCCTGCTCGTCACGACGCTCGAGGGCGACGTGCTGCTGTCCATCGACCCCGACCAGCGCTTCATCCCGGCATCGAACACCAAGATGTTCACGACCGCGGTCGGCTACGCGCAGCTGCCCGCGCTGCAACAGGCCGCCAAAGGCACCGGGGTGCGGCTCGAAACGATCGGCGGCGGCGCGACCGATGTCATCCTCCACGGCCGCGGCGATCCGCTGCTGTCGAGCGCCGACGACTGCAAGGCCGACTGCCTGCAGGTGCTCGCCGACGCGGTGGCGGCAAAGACCCGCAGCGTCCGCAATATCGTCGGCGACGACAGCTGGCTGCCCGACGAGCGCTGGAGCCCAGGGATGAGCTGGAACAATATCGTCTCGCGCTACGGCACCGGCAATTCGGCGCTGACGCTGGACGATAACGAGCTGGTGGTGAAACTGGCGCCGGGCGCGCTCGGCGCCGCGCCGACGATCCAGACGTCGGGCTACTACAGTATCGACAATCGGGTCACGACCGCCTCGGGCAAGGAGGAAAAGATCGAAGCCGATCGCATGCCGAACAGCCGTGTCCTCCGCCTCACCGGCACCGTCGGCGCGGACGCCGCGCCGCTGACCCTCCGCTATGGCATCGACGATCCGGCGCATTATGCCGCGTGGCGGCTCGGCGAATTGCTGAAGGCGCGCGGCGTCCGCGTCGATGGCGCGATCGAGGTGCGCCACCGGCCGCTGACCGCCGCCGACGATCCCGAAAACCGCAAGGGCGCCCCGGCCACCGTGCCGACCGAACCCGCGATGCTCGCCGAACTGCCCGCGCCGCCGCTCGCCGAAAATATGGTGCGGATCAACAAGGAAAGCCAGAATCTGCACAGCGAGTTGATGCTGCGCCGCGTGGCGCGGCAGGTCGGCAGCGGCTCGATCGCCGATGGGCAGGCAGCGGTGCGGCAGCTGATGACGCAGGCCGGGGTGGCCGAAACCAGTTACGACTTTTCGGACGGGTCGGGCATGTCGAGCTACAACCGCATCAGCCCGCGCGCCGCGGTCGGCCTGCTCAGCTGGATCGCGCGTCAGCCGTGGAGCATGGCGTGGCGCGCCACGCTGCCGATCGCTGGTCGTGACGGGACGTTGCAGAACCGGTTCAAGGGGACCTCCTTGGAAGGCAAGCTGTTCGCCAAGACCGGCTCGCTCAACGCGTCGCGCGCGCTGTCGGGCTACCTCACGACGCGCAGCGGGCGGACGCTGGTCTTTTCGGTGCTGGCGAATGACATGCCCGAGGGAACCGACAGCCAGGCAACCGCCGCGGTCGATCGCGCGCTGGTCGCGATTGCGGAGGGGCTGTAGAATCGCTCCCTTCCCCCTTGATGGGGGAAGGATACGCAGCCTTATCGCGAAGCGATTAGGCGAAGTTGGATGGGGGTGATGGTGCGTCCTTGAACCGTCATCTCAGGGCGAGAGCGCACCCCCACCGCTGCGACTAAGCCAGTAAACTGGCAAGTCTCGCTGCCTCCCCCATCGAGGGGGAGGGGTGAGAAGGTTCGGGCTGCTGGGGACGTCACCCTGCGGTCGCCAGTCAACCCGCGGCAGGCGCCAGCACCAATCGCCCCGCCGCATGGCGGTCCACCGCCGCCTTGCTGAACCACAAGGGCTGCATCGCCCCCGCCAGCCATTTGGGATAAAAATCGCGGTAATGCGGCGAGCGCGGATCGGCGGACTGCCCGGGCAGCAACAGATAGCGGCTGTTGTCCCACGCGCCGACGTCGGCGACGAACAAAAAACTGGCGCCATGCGACACGTTGAACCCGCGCCGCGAATTGAACCCGCGCGCCATCGGCGTCGTCCCGTCGCCGCCCGACCGGCCGCCCTCGATTTTGGGAAAGGCCGCCGCGATCGCCGGGAGCGACGACGCCAGCGGATGCGCGATCGTCACCCGGTGCACATCGCCCCACCGCCATTTGGCGGGATCGGCGCCGCCCAGTTCGGTCGCCTTTTGCCACCCCGCCACCAGCGCGCGGTCGATCATCGCGTCGCGCGCCGCGGCGGGATCGTCGCCCAGCCGCTTGTCGGGCGTGCCCAGGATGCGCAGCATTTCGGACAAATTGACCGTGGGGATCAGATCCTTCGCCGCCGCCGGAACCACCCGGTCGCGGAAATCCGCCGCCAGCGCGACCATCACCATCTCGAACAACAGTGCCGCCGCGCTATCGGCCTCGATCCCGCAGTCCCAGCGCCGCAGCAGCGCCGCCGCCGGGGCCGCCCCGGCTGACAGGTTTACCGGAAGCAGCTTTAACAACGCGCGCGCGGGCAGCGACTGGACGTCGTGCTGCAACGCGATGCTGTCGGCGATCCGGTGTTTCGGCTGGCTGCGCAGCACCTCGGCGCAGCGGTCGTAACGATAGGGATCGCTCCAGGTAAAGCTGATGATCCGCTCGCGATAGGGATAGCCCGCGGGCAGGTTCATCTGGTTCGCCGACGCGAACCAGCCCTCGGGCGGGTTATAGACGTGCGGCATATCCTCGACCGGCAACAGCCCGGTCCAGTCATAATCGCCGTCGCCGGGCGCGGGCAGCAATCCGTCGTGCTTGGGTCGCCGCGGGGTAAAGCCGATCGTCTGCCAACCGGTGTTGCCGTCGATGTCGGCATAGTGAAAATTGGTCGGCGACACATGCAGCTTGAACGCCTGGCGCAGCGATGCCCAGTCGCGCGACAGGTTGATCGCGATCATCGCAAAGCGCGAATTCGCGCCCGGCAGCATGCTGACGGTGGCAAAGGCGACGGCGCGGTTGCGCGCCGCATCCTGCGACACGATCGGGCGTCCCGCCGCATAGCGCAACGTAACCCGCTCGGACGGCGCGCCCTTGACCGCAATCTCGTCCTCGAACGTTTCGAACCGCTTCCACTGGCCCTGGTGCCAATATTGGCTCGGATCGTCCGCCTTGGTGCGCAGGATGAACAGGTCGGTCTGGTCGATATGAAAATTGGTGCGCCCGAACGCGAAACGGTCGGTATGCCCCTGCATGATCCCCGGCAGCCCCGGCGATCCCGCCCCGATGACGTCGAGTCCCGGCGCGGTCATGTGAACCATATGCCGCGGGCTGGCGCCGCCGATGCCCAGATGCGGATCATTGGCCAATATCGGCCGTCCCGTCGCGCTGCGCGATGGCGAAATCGTCCACGCATTGCTGCCCAGCGCAAAACGGTCGCTGCCGCGCAATTCGCGGTCGAGCGCCGCCTCCTGGATGGCGTCAAACGGCACCGGGCGGGCGGCGGGATCCAGCACGCCCAGATCGGCCTCAGTCACCGCGGCGGCATCCAGCCCTTCGGGAATCGTGAAGGCCCAAGCGGGGCGCAGCGGCGCAAACAGCTGCTCGGCGTCGAGCAGCCCGCGGCTGTGCAACTGCGCGCGGCGCACCTCGTCGTCGGCGTCACCCATGCCGATGCCGCGGCCGCGCACCAGATCGCGCACGTCCCAGCGCAGCGGGCGGATCCCCAATATGCCATATTCCAGCGGCAGCGCCGCGGGATCGGCCGCCAGCTCGTCGATCCGGGCGTTGACCCCGGCGACATAGCCGCGCGCGCATTCCAGCACGTCGGGCGGCAGCGCCGCCAGTTCGGCGTCGATGTCGCCGCGATAATGGAACAGCCGCGCCGCGCGGTCGGCGGCGACAAAGCGCGGGCCAAAGGCTTCGGCCATCTGCCCCATTTCGCGGCGGCGCTCCATGTCGATCTGGAACAATCGGTCGCGCGCGACCAGATAGCCCTGCCCGAAGAACGCATCACGTTTGGAAGCCGCGCGCACATGCGGCACGCCCAATTCATCCTCGATGATCTCGATCGGCGCCCGCGCCCCGGCCAGGTTGACGGTACGCGTGCCGCCCTTGACCCGAGGTTTCGCCAACAGGCTTCCGGGCATCGCGACCAGCGCGGCGGAAGCCAGCAGAAATGCGCGGCGCTGGATCAACTAAATTTCCCCGATATTTACCACCAATGACGAGCGACGAGCCTATCGTAGCATGGCGCCGCCATCCCATAGCAAGCGGGCGACCTCCTATAACTGCAAGCTATCCGCAGGCCATCGGGTTGCGGCCTGCGCCCGGTAAGGTTACGGCGATGTCATGCCCTCTGGCTATAGGTCCATATCGTCAGGGTCAGCGCGAAGCGGTTGACCGCCCGTAACCACCCTGTAACCTTCCCGTCACGGACCCGGCTGTCCGCGCGCCGCAAAACGCTGCGACAGTCGGACCGCAGACATCGAATGCCATAAAATCATAAAATGGCGGCAAAAACAGCCGCCGCGCGGTCAGGTGGGACATAGTGGGGCGAGCCAGCCCGGCGCTGCGGCGCCGGGAACCGCATCGAACGATGTGCGGCGCGCCTTTGGGCAATAAAGGGGACGGTTAAATGCGCAATCTGGAACGAAATCGTCGGTCGCTGGGCCGCAGCCGCAGCTTCGGCGCCGCAATGACGGCACTGGCGCTCGTGCACAGCGCGCCGGTGCTGGCGCAGGAAACGGCGGCCCCCGCCGACGCGATCGAGGCGGCGGACGCCGACCAGATCATCGTCACTGGCTCGCGCGTCGCACGCGACGGGTTCCAGGCGCCGACGCCGCTCACCGTGTTGAGTGAAACGGAAATCGAGAACAGCTCGCCGACGAACAACATTGCCGATTTCGTCAACACATTGCCGTCGCTGGCCGGGTCCACCCGCCCGTCGAACTCGCGCCTCAACATTTCGAGCGGCCAGGCCGGGATCAACGCCCTCAACCTCCGAAACCTTGGCGCGGAACGCACGCTCATCCTGGTCAACGGCCGCCGCTCGGTCGGTTCGACGATCACCGGCCTCGTCGACATCAATACCATCCCGCAATCGCTGATCTCGAGCGTCGAGGTCGTGACCGGCGGCGCGTCTGCGGCTTATGGCTCGGACGCGGTCGCGGGCGTCGTCAACTTCGCGCTCAACAACAAATATGAAGGGCTGAAGATCGAAGCCGACAGCGGCATCACCCAAGAAGGCGACGGCTTCAACTATTCGGCCAGCATCGCAGGTGGGATGGCCTTTGCGGGCGGGCGCGGTCATGTCCTGCTCAGCGGTGAGATCGCGCACAATGACGGGATCCTCCAGGTCGATCGCGACTGGAATGCGATCGGGTTCCTGCGCTTCGAAAACCCGGCCTATCTGGCCAACGCCAATTCGGGCGCCCCGCAGTATATTTTCGTGCGCGGCGCGGGGCCGACCAATTCGACCCCCGGCAGCATCATCACCAACTCCGCCGGCGGTGCAGCCAATCGGCTGCGCGGCATCTATTTCGGCAATGGCGGGTCGGTTAACCAGTTCGTCTGGGGCGACCTGACCTTCCCCTCGCAGACCGGCACCGCCGTGCCGCTGCGTACGCGCGGGGGCGACTGGCGCGTCAATGATTCGGGCCGCAATATCGGGCTCGATCCGCGCGACGACCGCTACGGCGTCTTCGGCCGCCTCAGCTACGAAGTCAGCGACGGGGTCGAAGTCTTCGCCGAAGCCGCGTACAACAAGCAGGAAGTGCTGTTCAACGCAGGTCCGAACCTTCAGACCGGGATCGTCCTCAACGCAACCGGCTGTACCCAGACCCCGGTGCCGATCACCTGCAACGCCTTTCTGCTCAACGCGCTGGGCGCGACCGCGCTCCAAGGCATCACCAGCGTCACCATCGCGACGACGTCGGCCGACCTGCCCTTCCGCGGCATCAACAACAAGCGCGAGGTTCAGCGTTACCTGATCGGCGCCGAAGGCGAGTTCGACGCCTTCGGCAAGGCGGCGCGCTGGGACATCTACGGTCAGTACGGCCGCGCCGACCTGCGTGAACAGCTGCGCGACATCCAGAATATTGCGCGCATCAACGCGGCGCGCGATGCGGCCTTTGCGCCGGCCGGCAGCGGCTTCCCGACCGGATCGATCCAGTGTCTGATCAACGTCGATACCAATCCGAACAACAATGACCCGGCGTGCGTGCCGCTCAATCGCCTCGGCCTTGGCGTCGCCAACCCGGCCGCGATCGATTACGTCCTGGGCGATCCGTATCGCAAGCAGCGCCTCGAACAGATCACGGTGGGCGCAAACCTCTCGCTCACCCCGTTCGCGACCTGGGCTGGCGACGTCAGCATCGCGATCGGTGCCGAATATCGCAAGGAAAAGATCAGCGGCTTCGTCCCCGACGAATTCCAGCCGGTGCCGATCCGCGACGCCAACGGCAACGTCACCGGCGCCACCAACCGCTGGTCGGTGGGCAACTATCTGCCCAGCTTTGGCTCCTACAACGTCAAGGAAGCCTATTTCGAGACCGTCGTGCCGCTCGGCTTCGGGCTCGAATTCAACGGCGCGGTGCGCGCAACCGATTATTCGACCGCGGGCTATGTCACGACCTGGAAAGCGGGCGCGACCTGGCAGCCGATCAACGATATCCGGCTGCGCGTGACGCGTTCGCGCGACATCCGCGCACCCAACCTCAACGACCTGTTCCAGGCGGGGACCGCAAACAGCGATTCGGTCAGCAACCCCGGCTTCATCACCGGCACCAGCCCGTCGTTCGTCCCGGCTGGCCAGCCGCCGCAGGCAGGCTACAGCTATTCGGGTTTCGCCACGGGCAACACCGATCTGTCGCCGGAAAAATCGGACCAGTGGAATGTCGGCGCGGTCTTCACGCCGACCTTCCTGCCCGGGTTCAACCTTGCCGTCGACTATTTCGACATCAAGCTGAAGAGTGGGATCAGCGCGTTCAGCGCCCAGCAGATCGTCAACCTCTGCTTCCTGGGCGAACAGGCGTTCTGTGACGCGATCAGCGTCGATCCGGCCCGCACCCAGAACGCGGCGCAGCCTTACCTCGTCATCCTGACGCGGCCGTTCAACGCGGCGAGCCAGGAGGTCCGCGGCCTCGACATCGACGCATCCTATCGCATCCCGCTCGGCGGCAGCAGCGGCGCCTTCACGCTCCGCGGCCTGGCCACCCGCTACATTGAAAACCGCTTCGACAGCGGCGTTCCGGGGACGGTGGTGCTCAACACGGTGGGCGTCAACGGCGGCCAGTTCAGTACGCCGAAATGGATCTACCGCGTCAGCGCCGCCTATGACCATGATGATTTCAGCATCACCGCGGTCGGTCGCGGCGTGAGCGCAGGCAAATATGTCGCGAACGGCATCGAATGCCAGACCACCTGCCCCGTCTCGACGGTCAACGCGCCGACCTATGAGAGCAACCGCGTCAAGGGTGCCTTCTACGTCGACCTCAACCTGACGCAGAAGTTTTCCGCCCGCAGCGACGCGGACGGCGAGTTCTTCATCAACGTATCGAACCTGCTCAACGGCAACCCGATCCTGCTGCCCGAAACCGGCCTCGCCGCGAACAGCACTTATTCGGACCTGCTCGGCCGCAGCTTCCGCGTCGGTGTGAGGCTGAAGACGCGCTGACGGAAACCCGCTTTGGGAGGAGCAGCCTTGCTCCTCCCAAAGCGACAATGATTTCAAGCGGCTTGGCGACAGAAAATCGGACGCTAGTTCGTCCAGTAGATATAATCCTGCCCGTTCTGCCACGGCGCATCGAGCGGGACGTCGATCCGCACCGGCCCTTCGACCAGCCCCGGCCAGATCGGCTTTGCCATCCCCTTGTTCTGCGCATCGATCATCGCGCGCAGCGCCGCGACGCGCTGCGGATCGGCGCTCGAAAGGTCGCGGCGTTCGGTGGGGTCGATGGCGAGATTGTAGAGCCGCGCCTGTTCGGGGCGCTTCGTCACCTGTAATTTCCAGTCGCCCGCGCGCACCGCGCGATAATCGCCCGACCGCCAGAACATCGCCGACCGGCTGGCCGGACCGGCGAGGATATTTTCGCTGTCGATGATCCGGTCGCCCGGAACCGCTGCCCCCGCCGCCGCCGCGATCGTCGCAAAGATGTCGAGATGGCCGGTGACGTCGGCGCGCTGCGTCCCCGGGGCGATCGTCCCGGGCCAGCGCATGAACAGCGGGGTGCGGATGCCGCCTTCAAAAAAAGTCGCTTTCCAGCCGCGGAACGGCGCATTCAGCCGCTCGATCCCGTTATACCACGCGCCGCCATTGTCGCTGGTGAAGATGACCAGCGTGTTGTCGTCGATCCCCTGCTGCTTCAGCGTCGCCATGACATCGCCGATGCGCCGGTCGAGCTGCGCGATCATCGCGCCATAGACGCGCGTCTTGTGATCCTTGATCTGTGGCAGCCGGTCATAGTCGGCTTTCGTCGCCTGCAGCGGCGTGTGCGGCGCGTTGAACGCCAGATACAGGAAGAACGGGCGGTTACGGTTCGCTTCGATCGCCTTCATTGCCTCGTCGGCGAAATAGTCGGTCATATGGCCGCGCGGGTGAAAGCGCTGGCCGCCGTTGAAAGTCACCGCGTGGCGCAGATTGGCCCACAGGAAGCGGTCGATCGGATCCCATGGCAGCTTGGCATTGACGACCCCGGGATCATCTTCGGCCATGAACATCGCGCCGCCCGCCAGAATCGCGAGGCTTTCGTCGAAACCCTGCGCCTGCGGTTGCAGCGCGGGCGCCTCGCCCAGATGCCATTTGCCGATGTGGAGTGTGCGATACCCCGCCGCCTTCACCGCTTCGGCGATCGTCACCTCGCTCGCGGGGACGCCCATCGCAGGATAGGCGGGAATGTCGGGGGTGATCAGTTCGCGGTGAAAAATCGCGCGGTGCGGCCCGACACCCTCGCCATGCGCCAGATTTTCGGCGAACTGCACCGGCACCGCGGTAAATTCGAAGCCGAAGCGCGTCGGATAGCGTCCCGTCATCATTGCGGCGCGCGATGGCGAGCAGGTGGCATTCGCGGCATAGGCGGTGGTGAAGTTGGCGCCCTCGCGCGCCAGCGCGTCGATGTTGGGGGTCTTGACGATTCCGCCCGCGACGCCGCCGCCGTTCAGGCTGATGTCGTTGAACCCCAGATCGTCGGCGACAATGAGGATGATGTTCGGCGGCCGCTGCCCCGTCGGCGCCTGCGCCGGTCCCGGCTGCCACACCACCGGGCGGTTCGGCGCCACCGGATCGCGCCAGTCCTGCACGATGCCGGGCAGGCGATATTTGTTCGCCTGATACCCCCAATATCCACCCACGGCCAACGCCACCCCCACGCCCGCGGCAATCCATCGCTTCTTCATGGCATCCCCACCACTGCCTCGTATATTATGGCACTATATGTGTCACTATATTGATCGCGGTGCAAGCTTGGGAACGATCAGCCCATTGACCCCAGCGTAAAGCTGGGCCAGCGGAGGAACAATGACCAAAGCGGCAAGCAAATCGATCGCGCGCAAGGTCGCGCCAGCACGCGTCGATGGCCGCCGCGAACGCGGGCGGTCGAGTCACAAGCGGATCGTCGACGCGATGATGGAGCTGATCGTCGGCGGCGACCTGGCGCCGAGCGCGGCGCGCGTGGCGGAAGAAGCGGGCATCGGGCTGCGCACGGTGTTCCGCCATTTTGACGACATGGATGCGCTCTACGCCGAGATCACCGCGACGATCACCGAACGGGTCATGCCGATCGTTAGCGCGCCCTATCCCGATCAGGACTGGCGCGCCAATGTCCGCGACATGGTGCGGCGCCGCGTGCGGGTGTTCGAAACGACGCTGCCCTTTCGCCTGGCGGCCAATATCAAGCGATACCAGTCGCCGTTCCTGATGGGTCAATATGGCAAGGTGGTGATGCTGGAACGCGAACTGCTGCTGCGCCTGCTGCCCGGCGCGGTGCTGACCGACCGGATCAATGTCGAGGCGCTGTGCGCGGCGCTGTCGTTCCAGAATTGGCGCGTCCTGCGCCACGATCAGGGGCTGCCGGCGGAAGAAGCCGGGACGGTGATGATGCACATGGTCGAAACGCTGATGGCGACGATGGGCGACGCCGCTTGAACCGGAACGGCGCGATACTGGTCTCGCTCGCGCTGATCGGCGCGCTAGCGGCGTGCGGCAAAGCGAAGGACGCGCCGCTTGTCGAGGCTGCGGCACCGAACTGCCCAGCGATGCCCAAGCAGGACTATGTATGGATCCCCGGCGCAACCTTTGCGATGGGCGCCGACGCGCAATTGCCCGAGGAAGGCCCGGCGCGCGAGGTCCGCGTCGCGGGCTTCTGGATGGCAACGCATGAGGTGACCAATGCGGAGTTTGCCGCCTTCGTCAAGGCGACCGGCTACAAGACGCTCGCCGAGCAAAAACCGCCCGCGCTGCCCGGCGCGCCGCCCGACATGCTGATCCCGGGCGGCGCGGTGTTCACGGCGCCGACCGGTGGCAACCCCAACTGGTGGCGCTGGGTCGTGGGAGCGCAATGGCGCACCCCGTCGGGCCCCCCGTCCGACATCAAAGGCCGCGACCGCGAGCCGGTGGTCCAGATCGGTTATGACGACGCGCTGGCCTATGCGCGCTGGGCGGGCAAGGCGCTGCCCAGCGAGGAACAATGGGAACTGGCGGCGGCGACCGGCGGCGCCGACCGGAATGTGCCGGTCGATGCCGCGGGAAAACCGCAGGCGAATTATTACCAAGGCGCCTTTCCGGCGCGCGACCTGGGCAGCGACGGCTTCACCAGCCGCGCGCCGGTAGCCTGCTTTCCCGCCGACCGCCACGGCATCCACGACCTGATCGGCAATGTGTGGGAATGGACGACGAGCACGGCGGGCGGCGAAAGCAATGTCATCAAGGGCGGCAGCTTTTTGTGCGCCGCCAATTATTGCGCGCGCTATCGCCCCGCGGCGCGCCAGTTTCAGGAGCGCAGCCTGGGGACCGACCATATCGGTTTTCGCCTGATCGATCCGGCGCGTCCGGCGCCGACGGGGTAGGTGGACGGCAAAGCGATGACCGGGAGTGGCCGGTATCGGACATAAAGCCCTCTCCCCTTGGGAGAGGGTTGGGTGAGGGTGTGGGAGGTTGGTCTTCGCAGGTGCACGTCATCCCCTCACCCAACTTCGGCTAGGTTGCTGCGCAACCAAGCCTGCGTATCCCTCTCCCGACGGGAGAGGGGAAAAAGGCAGCTAACCACCCCAAAGCCGACAACAGCCTAGATCATCGGAACCGCCTGCCCTAACCGACATTCACGAAAACGCTATCCCCGCGCACGTCGCTTCCGTCGCCAGCCCCAAACCAGCACCGCCAGCGCCAGCAACCCGCCGCCCAGCCACAGCGCGGCCCTGATCGCGCGTTTCCTGCCCTGCTGCTGCCAGGCATAGGCGTTGATCTGTTCGTCGGCGGTGTAGCCCGCGGGCATGTCGAGTACGCCGTTCGCCTTGGCATAGGCGCGGTAGTCGGCGAGCATCGCCGCGAAGCGGTCGGGCTGGGCCGCCGCCAGGTCGCGGGTTTCGCCGGGATCGGACTTGAGGTCGAACAGCCGCCATTGGCCGTCGCCGGTCGGGGGCAGATTCCGCACCAGTTTGTAATCACCGCGGAACAGCGCGGCATTGCCCGACAATTCGTAGCCGAGCGGGGTGTCGCCGTGGACGCTGTCGGTTTCGCCGCGCAGCATCGGGACGAGGCTGCGGCCCGTGACTGGTTCGACCGCCTTGCCCTGCCACCGACCGCCATGACCCGCTACCCCGGCAAGTTCGGTCAGCGTCGGCAGGATGTCGGTCACATGCGCCAGCCCGTGGCGGATGGCGCCCGCCTGCACCTGTTTGTTCCCCGGCCAGGTCATGATCAGCGGGACGCGCAGCCCGCCCTCGGTCGCGCTAAACTTATATCCCGACAAGGGCGAGGCCGCGGCGCTCGCCCAGCCCGGGCCGATCGCGCTGAAACTGCCGCGGCGGCCGATATTGGCGGTCGACAGGTCATATTGCATGTCGAGGAACAGCCGGTTGCGGAGGCTGGCGAACGGGTTGGTCGGCTCGGCGCCATTGTCCGACAGGAACACGAAGATCGTATTGTCATAGTCCCCGGTGGCCTTCAGATGCGCGACCAGCCGCCCGACCTCGCGGTCCATCGCGGTCGCCATCCCGGCATAGGCCTGCATCACCCGCACCGCAGCGGCGCGTTCGTCGGCGTCCAATTTGTTCCAGTCGGGGGTCGTCGGCATGGTGACGATCGGCACGCCCGCGGGAACGATGCCGAGCGCCGCGGCGCGCTTCGCCCGCGCGGCGCGCAGCGCGGTCCAGCCGTCCCGGTACAGCGCCGCGTAGCGGGCGATATCGCTGTCGGGCGCCTGCACCGGGATATGGTTGGCGAGGAAGTTGATCGAGGCGAGGAAGGGTTTGCCGCTCGCCCGGTCCGCCTCGACATAGTCGATCATCTTCTGCACGACGAAGCGCGACGAATAATAATCCCTGGGCAGCGTCGCGGGCTGGCCATTTTCGGTCCACGCGGCGGTGTCGTACATCCCCTCGATCGGCCGCTGTTCGAAATTGTCGGCGCCGGCATCGGCCAGGCTGTACGCCCGGTCATAGCCGCGCGCGTGCGGCAGGCGGGTGGCATCGCTGCCGAGATGCCATTTGCCGGTAAAGTAAGTGCGATAGCCCGCGGCCTTCAGCAGCTGCGCGATCGTCACCACGCGGTGGTTCATCACCGTGTCGTATCCGGGCTTGCCGCGATGTTCGTCGGGGATGGTTTCGGGCATGTTGCCGAGGCCGTTGCGGTGGTTCATCACCCCGGTCTGGAGCATCGCGCGCGTCGGCGAGCAGGATCCGGCGACATGGAAATTGGTAAAGCGCGTGCCGGCATAGGCGAGCGCGTCGAGGTTGGGGGTCGCAAACTCGGCGCCGAATGCGCCGACGTCGGTGAAGCCCCAGTCGTCGGCGAGCAGGATGACGATATTGGGCTGGCGCGGCGCGCCGGACTGTGGCTGGCTATGCGCGGGCGCGGCGATCAGCAGCGCGGCCCCGAAAATGATGGCAGTACGCCGGGACCAGCCGTTGCGACCCGGCACGTTGGTGGTCCTCACGCGCACTGCCATCGCCCCCTCCCCTTGGGATAATGGCACTTAATATGCCAATATATCCGGAGTCAATATCGAGAGCGCGGGCTAGCGTTCGCGATATTCGGGGGCGCGCTTTTCGAGGAAGGCGGCCAGCGCCTCGCGATGGTCTTCGGTCGCGGCGAGGATCACCTGCTGGCGATCTTCGATCGCCATCGCGGCGTCGAGGCTCTGTGCGTCGATGTTGAGGTTCAGCGCCTGTTTCGACAGCCGCAGGCCGTGGGGGCTGGTCGCCAGCATCTCGTCGGCGAGCGCCAAGCCGCGCTCCAGCAATCCGTCCTCGTCGACGATCTCGCTGACCAGCCCGGCACGGAGCGCGCGGTCGGCGTCGATGAAGCGCCCGGTCAGGATCATCTCGGCCGCCAGGCTCGCGCCGACGAGGCGCGGCAGGAAATAGCTCGACGCCATGTCGCAGCCGCCGAGGCCGATGCGGATATAGGCGGCGTTCGCCTTGAACGACGGCGAGGCATAACGCACGTCGGACGCAAGCAGCAGCGACAGCCCGCCTCCCGCCGCGGCGCCATGCCCGAGCGCGATGATCGGCTGCGGGCAGGCGCGCATCTTGCGATGGATGTTGCCGATGCGCGTCTGGGTGCGCAGGGTGCGCAGCACCGGGGTTTCGTCGCTCGACCGGTCTTCCTGAATGTCGAGCCCGGCGCAGAAGGCGCGTCCCGCCCCGCGCAGGATGACGACGCGCACGGCGGGGCGATCGGCGAGCCCGGCGAAATAGGCGTTGAGTTCCTCGACCAGCCCTTCGTTCAGCGCGTTCAGCCGGTCGGGACGGTTGAGCGTCGCGATCTCGATCGGCCCGCGGGCCTCGATCAGCAGCGCGCTCACAGCGTCTGCCCGTCGTCGATCGTGAACACGCTGCCGGTGATGCCTTGCGCGGCGTCGGAGCAGAGCAGCAGCAGCGGGGCATGGAGGTCGCTGGGCGGGCGCATCCGCTGGCGCGGGAAGCTCTTGACCATCGCCGCACCGACGTCGCTCTCGAAAAGCTGCGCGGTCATTTCGGATTCGAAATAGCCGGGCTGAATCACATTGACGCAAATCCCGCGCCGCGCCCATTCGCGCGCGAGCGCCTTGCCCAGATGGCGCACCGCCGCCTTGGTCGCGCCATAGACCGAGGTCGCGGGGAAAATCTTCTCCGCGGTGATCGATCCGATCAGCACGATGCGGCCATGTTCCTTTTCGCGGCTGCCCGCCTTGTCGAGGCGTTTGGCACCTTCGTTGGCGGTCAGGAAGACGCCGCGGACATTGGCGGCGAGCAGGAAATCGACCTCCTCGACCGACAGCCCCATCGCCATTTTTTCGGTGGCGACCCCGGCGTTGGCGACGATCGTATCGACGGTGCCGAACGCAGCCTCGGCGGCATCATAGGCAGCGATGGTCGAGGCCTCGTCGGTGACGTCCATGCTGACCGCGATCGCCTGCCCGCCCGCGGCCTCGATCGCCGCCACTTGCTCAGCGAGCTTGTCGGCGCGGCGCGCGGCGAGCACGACTCTGGCTCCCGCAGCGGCAAGCGCCTTGGCAAAGCCGGCGCCCAGTCCCGATGACGCGCCGGTCACCAAGGCCACCCGGCCCGTCAGATCGAATTTCGGTTGCGCCGCCATCACCTGCTCCCTTTGCCCGCTCCTCGTGCCCGCGCCTCGTGCTGGGGCCCAAGCCTTGACGCTGATTGACGTTAACGTCAACCGCCGCGCCCTTTTTGCGGAAGCAATAGAATAGGTTTGACAAAATGGTTTTGTTCACCTAATGTTCTCTTGTCGACAGCAAACCTCATCCCCCGCCGCGGTCACCAAGGGTGACGGGCGGGGGATAAAGGTCGTCGGCTCAGCCCGTTTTTTGCGCATCGACGCGCAGGCTGGACACGCCCGATCATGCGGGCGATGATCGTGGCAGCAAAGACCGGCACAAGCCCAAGTCTGACAGGGGCACGTCCGGGCGTGGGGCAAACCGGTGGGCGGGCACGCTACCGGGCGGGACATCAGGGGGCTTATCATGGCATCGTCGACCGTCCTTTTGGCGCAGCGGAGCTGATCCGATGCATGCCGTCGAAACCTTCGAACTCGTGCTCGGGCTGTTGGCGCTGGTCGTCGCGCTGCACTGGCTGGCGCTCAAGCTCAACTGGCCGCCCGCGACCGCCTTGCTCGTCGGTGGCGGCGCGCTGGCCTTCATTCCCGGGCTGCCCGCGATCTCGCTCGACCCCGAGCTCGCGCTGGTCCTGTTCCTGCCGCCGCTGCTGATGGACGGCGCCTATTACACCGCGCTTGGGCGCTTTCGCCGCCATCTGCCGGGCATATTATCGCTGGCGGTCGGAGCGGTGGTTTTCACGACGCTGGTCGTCGGGGTCGTCGTCCATTGGATCGTGCCCGACCTGCCGTGGGCCGCCTGCTTCGCGCTCGGCGCGATCGTATCGCCACCCGATGCGGTATCGGCGCGCGCGGTGCTGAAAGGGGTGCACCTGCCGCGGCGGCTCGAAGCGCTGTTGGAGGGCGAGAGCCTGCTCAACGACGCCACGGGGCTGATCCTGTTCCGCTTTGCCGTCGCCGCGACGCTGAGCGGGGTGTTCCATACCGGCGAGGCGGTGCAGAGCTTTGCCGTCGTCGCGCTCGGCGGCGCGATCGTCGGCGGCGCGGTCGGCGCGGTCTGGCTGTTCCTGGCGCGCCACCTGCGCGACCGGATGCTGGTCGTGCTCGTCACCCTGTCGCTGTGCTGGGCGGCGTATATCGCGGGCGAGGCGGTGCATGTGTCGGGGGTGATCGCGACGGTCACCGCGGGGCTGGTGATGGGATGGTATCAGCATGTCGTGCTGTCGGCCGATGTCCGGCTGCTGGGCAGTTCGGCGTGGCAGATCATGGTGTTCCTGCTCGAGGCGCTGGTGTTCATCCTGATCGGCTTTTCGCTGCGCGGCGCGGTCGAGCGGATCGGCGGGATCGACGCGGTCCCGGCGTCGATGATCGCGGTGGTGGCCGCGGTCGTCGCGACCGTGGCGGTGGCACGCTTCCTCTGGGTCTTCGGATCCGAAGGTCTGCTCGCGCTCGCGCGCAAGGTTGGCGTGGAGCGCGCCCGCCCGCTCGGCTGGCGGCAGGCGACGGTGCTGAGCTGGGCGGGGATGCGCGGGGTGGTGACGCTCGCGGTCCCGCTGACCTTACCCGTCGACATGCCCGGCCGCGACCTGATGCTGATCTGTGCTTTCGCCGTCATTTTCGCGACCGTGGTGGCGCAGGGATCGAGCCTGGGCTGGGTCATCCGCAAGATCACGCCGGTCGATGCCGATCCGCCCGCCAAGATGGCGATGCCCGCCGCCGAAGCCGCGATGGCGCGGGCGCGCAGCGCGGTCATCGAAAAACTCGCCTTTGCCCCCGACGGCACGCTGATCCATCCCCAAATGCTGGTGGAGCATCGTAAGCGCATGCGGTTCATGGAGCGGTACGAAGCCGACGCCGACGCCGCGATGGACGGTCTGCGCCCGCATTTCGACGTCCTGCTGCAAGCGATCGCCGCCGCCCGCGCCGAACTGATCCGCCTCCACCGCGCGGGGCATATCGAGGATGAGGTGCTGCACGAACTGGAACGCGACCTCGACATCGAGGAGATGGCGATCACCTTTCAGCGCGGCGAATAGAGCCGGATTTTATCACCTGCTGGCTGTGTCGGGCCATCCTTTGGAGATTTGCAAAGCCGCACGCGTCATATCCGTGATTTCGAAATCAAGCGCCTTGATCAGGGCCGAGAAATGAGGGTTGCGGCAAGGCCGACGGCCGAGAAGACGGGCTTTGGGCACTGATCCTGGCAGGTGACGGAATCCGTTTTCCAGCCCGCAGGCTCAACGCCGTGCGGCGGACTTCGAGATGAATCGCATCGATTATGGTCGATTGTTGCAAACGTGTCACAAATTTGAAAAAAGATTGTCGAGCAGGCCAAATTCACTTTACCGGCAGCCGCGGCGGGCGCATCGGGGCGCCCGGGGAACGGCGCTAGGTTGCATGCCTTCCCCGCGCCGTTCTCTTCGATTCTGCCCTCAAAGCAGCGAGGAAACTGCACTGTGAAAAAAGACTATCTCCCCCTTTTGAAATTGATCTGCCCCCTTCTGAGTGGTCCAAAATTGATGATATTTTGGATTACGAAGGAGACAAGGTATGCCGAGCAAAAAGCATCGCCCGGAAGAGATTATCGGCAAGCTGCGTGAAGCGGAGGTTGTGCTGGCGCAGGGCGCCACGACCGCCGAGGCGTGCCGTCGGATCGCGATCAGCGAGCAGACCTACTATCGTTGGCGCAAGGAATACGGCGGCCTGAAGACCGATCAGGCGCGTCGAATGAAGGATCTAGAGAAGGAGAATGCGCGGCTTCGTCGTGCGATATCCGACCTGACGCTCGACAAGCTGATCCTGCAGGAGGCTGCTCGGGGAAACTTCTGAGCCCCGCGCGCCGAAGGCGCTGTATCGACCACATCAGAATGATGATTCCGGTGTCCGAGCGGCGGCTCTGCCGCGTGCTCGGGCAGCACCGATCGACACAGCGCAAGGCGCCCAGCGGGGCGGATGACGAAGCAGCTCTGACCGAGGATATCATTGCGCTGGCCCGGCAATATGGTCGCTATGGCTATCGCCGGGTGACGGCGTTGCTGCGCGATGCGGGGTGGCATGTGAACCCCAAGCGGGTCGAGCGCATCTGGCGGCGCGAGGGGCTCAAGGTGCCGCAAAGGCAGCCGAAGCGCGGGCGGCTCTGGCTGAACGACGGATCATGCATCCGGCTCCGGCCGGAATATCCCGGGCATGTCTGGTCCTACGACTTCGTCGAGGGCCGCACCCATGACGGGCGCAAATACCGGATCCTGTCGATCATCGACGAGGCGAGCCGGGAGTGCCTGGCGTTGCCGGTGGCGCGTAAGCTCAAGAGCGACGACGTGCTCGCGGCACTGGCCGAGCTGTTCGTCACGCGTGGGCCGCCGGCGCATATACGATCGGACAATGGCCCGGAGTTTATCGCAACGGCGGTGCAGCAATGGCTCGCCCAGATCGGCGTGAAGACGCTCTACATCACGCCGGGCAGCCCGTGGGAGAATGGCTATTGCGAAAGCTTCAACGGGTCGCTGCGCGATGAACTGCTCAACGGCGAAATCTTCTACTCGCTCGCCGAGGCCC
>VFQO010000192.1_pt1 | contig 76871 bp, 83 predicted proteins | sample 3512331 | NCBI WGS metagenome assembly VFQO01 (sample SAMN10412371, study PRJNA504923) | tailings metagenome | isolation source: Replicate 3 from Balatoc abandoned mine | place: Philippines: Itogon, Benguet | collected 2017-08-28 | reverse complement strand
GTTGCCGAGCTTGAGGTAGAGCGCGAGCGGCGTGTCGAGGTCGGCCGGCAGTTCCAGCGTGAGCGGAATGCGGTTATAGCCCTGGCGGGCGAGTTGGTTGAATTCGGTTTCAGTCATGGCAAGTCCGTGAAAAAAGATGGTTGAAAGGCAAAACGTCGGTCAGGGCGTTCAGCTCCACCATCGAAAATTTTTCACGGCGCAGCGCATGATCAGGCGGCCTTCTTCAAAAGCTGGGCGGCATCGGCCAGGCTCGGCACCACGGCGTCGAGGTCAAGCTCTTCCACCGGACGGCCGCGGTTGTAGCCGTAGGGCACGCAGAACACGGGGCTGCCGGCGGCGCGCGCGGCCTGGGTGTCGTTGAGCGAATCGCCGATCAGCAAAAGTTCAGCCGGCTGCACGCCGAAGACCTTGCAGGCGTGCTGCAGCGGCAGCGGGTCGGGCTTGCGCTTGGGCAGGCTGTCGCCGGACAGGATCAGCTCGAAGTAGCCGAACAGGCCGGTAGCCTTCAGAAGCGGATGGGTGAACTGCTCGGCCTTGTTGGTGATGACGGCGATGTGCAGACCCATTTTCCGGAAGGCCTCGAGGCCTTCGACCACGCCGGGGAAGGGGCGCGACTGGTCGGCCACGTGCTCGCCGTAATGCTTCTGGTAGATGGGCAGCGCGCGTGCGAACAGCTCTGCCGCGGGCTCGGCATCCATCTCGCCGGTCAGCACGCGCTTGACCAGACGCGAGACGCCGTTGCCGATGTAGGTCTTGATGACGTCGCGCGAAGGGCAGGTCATGCCCAGCTCATTCATCATCAGCTCGGCCGCGAGCGCGAGGTCCGGCGCGGTGTTCAGCAGGGTGCCGTCGAGGTCGATGACGACGGCCTTGATATTGATCGGGAATTGCACGGTATTTTTCATCACTTCTTGGACAGGAAGGACATGAGGACAGGAGTTGACCTCCTTGTTTTTCTCCTCTTGCCCTCCTGCCCTGTTGTCCTCTGTTGTATTGGTGGGATTCAGGCCTTGGCCAGTTCCGCGCGCATGGCGGCGATGATGCTGTCGTAGCGGTGCGGGTCGCTGTCCTTGGCGGCGCCGAACACGGCGGAGCCGGCGACGAAGGTGTCGACGCCGGCGCGGGCGACTTCGGCGATGTTGGCCGGGCCGACGCCGCCGTCGATTTCGAGGCTGACGTCGAGGCCGCGCTCATCGATCATCTTGCGCACTTTCTTCGCCTTGTCGAGCACGTAGGGAATGAACTTCTGGCCGCCGAAGCCGGGGTTGACCGACATCAGCAGCACCATGTCGATCTTGTCGAGGGTGTATTCCAGCACGTCGAGCGGAGTGGCGGGATTGAACACCAGGCCGGGCTTGCAGCCATTTTCGCGGATGAGGCCGATGGTACGGTCGATGTGCTCGGAGGCTTCCGGATGGAAGGTGATGTAGCTGGCGCCAGCCTTGGCGAAGTCGGGAATGATGCGGTCCACCGGCTTGACCATCAGGTGCACGTCGATGGGCGCGGTGACGCCATGCTTGCGCAGCGCCTCGCACACCAGCGGACCGATGGTGAGGTTGGGCACGTAATGGTTATCCATCACGTCGAAGTGCACGACGTCGGCGCCGGCGGCGAGAACGTTGTCCACCTCTTCGCCCAGCTTGGCGAAGTTGGCCGACAGGATGGAGGGGGCGATACGGTAAGCCATGGCTGCTCCGGTAAATTTTGCAAAACCGGGATTTTAACATTCATCCGCCGGCGGCTTTAGATACAATCGTACAACCCGCCACTCCTGAAAATACCCATGGCAGAAAGCAAGAAATACGACATCCAGGTCAACGTTCGCACGGCCTACATCCCCGAACAGAGCGACCCCGGCAGCGACCGCTACGTGTTCGCCTACACCGTGACCATCGCCAACGAAGGCACCGCCTCGGCGCAACTGATTTCACGCCACTGGGTGATCACCGACGCCGAGAACCAGGTGCAGGAGGTGCGCGGACTGGGCGTGGTGGGCGAACAGCCGTTCCTGCGGCCGGGCGAGAGCTTCGAGTACACCAGCGGCACTTCCCTGGCCACGCCGGTAGGCACCATGCGCGGCAGCTACCAGATGGTGGCGGAAGACGGCCAGAAATTCGAGGCGGAGATTCCGGAATTCACCCTGACCATGCCGCGGGTATTGCATTGATTCGGGGATAGGGAATAGGGACCGGCCCAAATCACCAGTCCTTCGCCCCTGTACACCCTTATTTTTTCATCGTCCACCAGACGATGAACAGCAGTATCGCCAAGGCGAGGCCGGCTTCCAGCAACAGCCACAAAGTTCCCTGATCCACGGTTTATACTCCTCGTCCATGAGACGTTTTCTGTTTTTCCGGCACCCATTTTACGCAAGCCTTCTCGCCGCGCTGCTGGCGGTCGGCTGTGCCACGCCAAAACCCGAGCCCAAGCCCGAGCCCGCGCCGCCGGTCGCCATCCCCGCGCCACCCCCTACACCCGCGCCGACTCCGCCTGCCCCGCCGCTGCTTCCGCAGCCCCCCCTGCCGCTGCAGCAACTGCGCGCGGTCGAGTGGAGTGCCGTACCAACCTGGCAGGACGACAGACTGGCCGAAACCTGGCCGGCCTTCCTGCAATCCTGCGCCGGGCTGCGGAGCCAGCCGGCCTGGCAGGGCGTGTGCAGCGAGGCGCAAGGCATGAACGGCGCCAGCGAGGCTGCGGTGCGCGCCTTCTTCGAACGGCGCTTCCGGCCGCACGAGGTGTTCAACACCGACAATACCCTGGAAGGCACGGTCACCGGCTATTACGAGCCGCTCATCAAGGGCGACCGCAAGCGCACGGCGAAAGCCCGCTTTCCGGTTTACGCCGCGCCGGACGACCTCATCGTGGTGGACCTCGCCAGCGTCTATCCGGAACTGAAAAGCCTGCGCCTCAGAGGGCAGCTGCAGGGCAACAAGGTGGTGCCTTATCCGACGCGCGCCGAGATTGAAAACGGCAGCTTCAAGGGCAAACCCATCGCCTGGGCGGATGACGCGGTGGAACTCTTCTTCCTGCAGATCCAGGGGTCGGGCCGCATCGAGTTGCCCGACGGCACCCATCTGCGCATCGGCTACGCCGACCAGAACGGACATCCCTACAAGTCCATCGGCAAGCTGCTGGTCGAGCGCGGCGAACTCAAGCTGGAAGAAGCCTCGATGCAGCGCATCAAGGCCTGGGGTGAGGCCAACCCCGACAAGCTCTCGGAACTGCTGAACAGCAACCCGAGCTACGTGTTCTTCCGCGAGCTGCCCAATGGCCTCTCCGGCCCGCTGGGCGCGCTGGGCGTGCCGCTGACGGCCGGGCGCTCCATCGCCATCGATCCGAAATACATCCCGCTGGGCGCCCCCGTGTTCCTCTCCACCACCTGGCCCAACTCGCCGCAGCCGCTCAACCGCCTGATGATGGCGCAGGATACCGGCGGCGCCATCCGCGGCGCGGTGCGCGCGGATTTCTACTGGGGCTTCGGCGCTGCGGCCGGCGAGCAGGCTGGCAGGATGAAGCAATCCGGCCGCATGTGGGTGCTGCTGCCCCGGGACTACGTCGCGCAGCCGCTGGCGGCAAAATAAGCAGCGCCCAAGCCCCGGTTTAGGTTGGGGCTGACCTGCGCCTGTTTTTGCTGGCAACGGATGGCCGGGGTTGAGGACTATTCATCCGGCTCGAACACCACCGGGATTTCCACCACTGCGCGCACCGGCTGTCCATTTCTCAGCGCGGGCCTGAAACGGGCATCGCGCAAGGCATCGAGCGTTGCCTTCCTGAACATTTCGCCATACACGCCGGAAGGCGCGACCGACATCACCTCGGTGCGGCTGATGCTGCCGTCGGCCTCCAGATGCAGCCGCACTACCACGCGCCCTGCCACCCCCTGCTCCTCGGCGCGCGCAGGATAAGCCGGCTGCGGCTTGCGCAGGGCGGCCGGCTGCACATCCAGTTCCCTGGCCGTGTAGTAGCGCATATCCGCCAGCAGCGGGACATCGATCGCCGGCCCGGGCGCTTCGCGGGCCGGCGCGACGGCCGGTGCGGATGGCGCGGGCAATGCGGCATGCTGCGGCGACGGCAAGGCTGCGGGCACCGCCGGTTGCGGCAGTGATTCGGACAAGACAGCCGAGGGAACCGGACCCTGTCGCGGCAGCGGCGGTCGTATCGCCTGGACAGCCGGGCCGGCCTCGCGCATCGGCACGGCAGGCGATTCCGCCGGCACTGGTTGAGACAGCTCCACGCGCAGGTCCCGCGGCTGCGGCACCTGTACCGGCGGCGGCAGTTGCGTGAGCCCGATCACCAGCGCATGCAGGGCGAGCGACAACCACAGCATGACGAGAAAACGGCGCCGCACGGATGACGGCATGGTCGGACCAGTCATTGAATACCAGAGATGGGGCAAGGCATATCCTCTAGAATCCATTTTCCCATACAACCAAGCGGAGGCCGCTCATGCGCCATACCTGGTTTTTCCTGCTGGCCCTGGCTGCCGGCGCCGCACATGCCGCCGGCGAAGTCAGCGTCTCCCAGGCCGCGATCAAGTCCGCCGACGGCACCGAAGTGCCGGTGAGCATCGCCACCCCCGCGGGCAAGGGACCCTTCCCGCCGGTGCTGTTCATCCACGCCAAGCGCGGCATCGACGAGAACGAACAGAAGCACATTGCCGAACTCGCCGGCCAGGGCTTTCTGGTGGTGATGCCGGACTGGCAAAGCGGGCGCATGATCGAGCGCTGGCCGTCGGAGCACAATCCGGAAACCGAAATGGACATCGAGGCCGGACTGGACTACCTGATGCGGCTGCCCAATGCCTGCGGGGGGCCGGTCGGCATCGTCGGCCAGTCGCGCGGGCCTTACTACGCCCTGCGCCTCGCCGCCAAGCGCGGCAAGGACATCGCCGCCATCGTCAGCTATTACGGCCACATGCAGAACCCGAATGCGCCCGAGCCCGACCAGCTGTTCCGCGTGGCGCCCGAGGTCATGCAGATCGACACGCCCGTGCTGTTCCTGATCGGCGACGACGACTTCGAACTGCGCCGCATCAACGCCGGCCGCGCCTTCTACGCCCTGTGGGAACGCGGCGTGGCGGTGGAATTCCAGGGCTACCCCATGGCCCGCCGCGCCTTCGATTTCCGCGCCGACCAGACGCCGGAAGAAAAGATCGCCGCGCGCCACGCGCGCCAGCGCGCCAAGGACTGGCTGATGAAGTGGATGAAGCTCGACAGCCAGATGCGCTGCGCGAAAAACAAATAAAAAACCAAACAAGGAGGACAAGAGGACAGGAGAAAATTCTTAGGTCTGGTTTCCTCTTGTCCTCATGTCCTCCTTGTGGATTTTTTGCCTGCGATCAGCCAGGCTTTCGCGCCACCAGATCGATCAGCGCCGACATGCCGCTGTGGCCGCTGCCTTCCTCGATAACGTCGTCGTGTTCGGCAAGATGGAGGAGGTCCCAGTCGCCGAAGGCTTCGCGCAACAGTTCCTGCGTGTACATGTTCTCGGCATGCGGCGGGCCGCCGGTGCCGTATTCGAGCTGGCGCGGGGTGTAGCCCTGCAGGATGAGCAGGCCGCCCGGCTTCAGCGCCTGACGCATGCCGGCGAACTGCCGCGCCCGGCCTTCGGGGCCGACGAACTGGGTGAAGATGGCCACCACGGCATCGTAGACGGCATGCGGCCAGGCCCAGGCTTGCAGGTCGACTTCTTCCCACTGCAGGCTGACGCCACGTCGTGCCGCGAACTGGCGGGATTTTTCCAGCGCCACCGCCGATGCATCGACGGCATGCACCTGCAGGCCCTGCTCCGCGAGCCACACGCCGTTGCGCCCCTCGCCGTCGGCGACCGCCAGCACGGACATCCCCGGTTTCAGCAGATGCGCCTGACTTTTGAGGAAGGCGTTGGGCGCCTCGCCGAACAGGAAACCGGGTCTGGCGAAGCGTTCGTCCCAGAAGGGGGCCGCGCTCACTTCCTGCTGGCCGCCGTCAACAGCTGGTCGAGCTTGTCCGCCGGCATGTAGCCGGGAATGCGCTGGCCGTTTTCCAGGATGATCGTCGGCGTGCCGCTGACCCTCAGCTTCGCCCCCAGTTCGATGGTCGCGTCCACGGGGTTGGCGCAATCCCCTTTGGACTTCGGTTCCTCGCCCTTGAGCATGTAGGCTTTCCAGGCCTTGAGGCGATCCTTCTCGCACCAGATCTTCTTGGAAGTGGGCACTGCTTCGGGGTGCAAGCCCTCGATCGGATAGAGGAAAGTGTAGATGGTCACGTTGGTGAGCTTTTCCAGTTCAGGCTCCAGCTTGCGGCAGTAGGGGCAATCGGCGTCGGAAAAGATCGCCAGCTTGCGGCTGCCGTTGCCCTTCACTTCCTTGATGGCGTTGGCCAGCGGGAGGGCGCTCCATTTCACTTCCATCAGCTTGGCATTGCGCGCGGCCGTGAGATTGCGCTTGCTGGCGAGTTCGATGACATTGCCCAGCACCAGGTATTTGCCGTCGCTGGTCGAGTAGACCACCTGCCCGTCGACCACCACTTCGTACAGCCCGCCATAGGGCGTCTTGCTGATCGAGGTGACTTCCATGCCGGCGAAATTCTTCTGCAGCGCCTGGCGGACTTCCTTCTCGCCAGCCTGAACGGCGGCGCTCGCGAACAGGAGCAGGGAAAGGGACAGGGGGAGCAAGCGCATCGTGTTTCCTTAATTGAAAATTAATTGAAAAAAGCTTCGTGGATGAGAGCCGACTTGGCCGGCCCCAGTTTGTTCAGCAGCGACATTCCCGTGTTGCGGGTCATGCCGGCCAGTTTTTCTTCGCGACCGAAAAGGCGCCAGAGGCTGTCGGTCACGAACTGCATGCGCGCCACCGGTTCGGCGCGGCGGCGAGCGTAACGCTCCAGCAGCGCCAGGTCGCCGCAGCCCGACTTGCCGCGCTGTGCGATCACGTCGGCCAGGGCGGCAACATCGCCAAAGCCCAGGTTCACGCCCTGGCCCGCGAGCGGATGCACGCCGTGCGCCGCATCGCCCACCAGCGCACAGCCGGTGCGCACCGGGCTATCCGTCTGCATCAGTCTGAGCGGGAAGGCTGCCGGCCGGGTGAGCAGGGCCAGTTTGCCGAGACGCGACTCGCCGGCCCGTTCAACCTGCGCGCAGAATTCCTGCTCGTCCAGCGCGAGCAAGGCCTGCGCGTGTTCCGTAGCGGTTGACCACACCAGCGACATGCGGTTCCCGGGCAGCGGCAAATAGGCGACGATGTCGCCGCAGCCGCGCACGAATGGGCGGAACCACTGGAAGGCCGTGCCGCGGTGCGGTTTCTCGACTTCGAAGTTGGCCACCACGCCGGACTGGTCATAGGGTGTCGCCTTCGCCTCGATGCCGGCGCGCTGGCGGGTCATGGAATTGGCGCCATCCGCACCCACCACCAGCTCGACATCCAGCCTCGAGCCCGTGTCGAGCACGACGGTCGAGCGCGGGTTGCCCCAGACGATGTCGGTGACGCCAGCCGGGCACATGACATCGATGTTGTCATGCGCATTCACGGCCTGCCACAGCGCATGCTGCAGGCGCGAGCTTTCGAGAATGGTGGCGAGCCTGGGCACGCCGGCCGCGTAGGCATCGAGCAGCAATGCGCCGCCGGCGTCGCCGTGCACGTCCATGCGGTAAACCGTCTGCATGCGCGTGGCGTCCAGCCTTGCCCATGCGCCCAGCGTGTCCAGCAGCGCCTCGCTGTCGGGGCCGATGGCATAGACGCGGACGTCCCAGCCGTCGTCCGGCACGGCAGCCTCGCGCGGTTCGATGAGCGCGACGCCGAGGCCGGCGCGAGCGAGCGCCAGGGCGGTCGCCGAGCCGACGAGACCGGCGCCGATAACGGCAGCATGGTAGCGCGGGCGCATCAGCCGTTCTTCCCGAACAGCATGCGGCGGGCGACGAAATGCCGCGCCGGCGGCAGCATCTGCAGCGCCAACAGGCCGAGGCCGCGCAGGTGGTGGGCGACCGGATTGGTGGTGGAAAAAGTGCGCACCAGGAAATCGGTGAAGCCGATGCCGGGCAGCGCATCACGGCGGCGGCCGGCGGCATAGCGCGCAAGCTGCGTGCTGCTGCCGATCATATCGGGCCCGACTTCGAGACACGACTGCGCCAGTTCCCAGGCATCGCGCAGACCGAGGTTGAAGCCCTGGCCCGCCACCGGGTGCAGCGTCTGCGAGGCATTGCCGATGCGCACCACGTGCGGTCCGGCCCGGGTGCCGCGATAGTCGAGCTTGAGCGGAAACTGCCCGCGCGAATGCACGGCGAGAAAGCGTCCCTGGCGGTTGCCGAATTGCCGGTGCAGTTCGGCGAGGAATTCCGCGTCGTCGAGTTGCGCGATGCGCGCGGCCTCGTCCGGCGCGTTCACCCACACCAGGGCATAGCCGTCGCCGCGCGGCAGGAGCGCGATGGGGCCGTTGGGCGTGAAACGCTCGTAGGCAAGATTGCGGTGCGGCAATTCGCTCTTCACTTCGGCCACCACCGCGACCTGCGCGTAGTCGCGCGACCACCTGGCAGGCGGCGCATCCTTGCCGCGGCCACCGTCGGCGATCACCGCAAGCCTGGCATGCAGGGTTTCGGGGGCATCGCCTTCCAGCGTCAATTCCGCCGCCGCATTTTTCGCTTCGGCTTGCTGCACCTGCGCATCGAAGCGCACGCGCACGCCGGCTTGCCTGAGTTCGCCCATCAAGGCCTGTGCCAGTTCACCGTAGGACAGCACATAGCCCAGCGCCGGCAGCTTCTCTTCCTGCGCGCTGAGGAAGGCGCGACCGAGGCCGCCGCGATGGGAAATGTGGATGCGGGTAATCGGCGTGGCCTCTTCGATCCGCGCCCAGATGCCGAGCCGTTCCAGCAGCAGGCGTGAGCCGTAGGACAGCGCCAGCGTGCGGCGGTCGTTGACCGGCGCGTTTTCCTGGCGTGCCTCCAGCACCAGCGGATCGAGGCCGCCCTGCTTCAGCGCCAGCGCACACACCGCCCCCACGGGGCCGGCGCCGGCAATGACGATTTGCTCTGGCTGGCTCATGAAAACCTCACAAAGAGGACAGGAGGACAAGAGGGTAAATCAAAAAAGCGCTCATGGCGGGGGATGCGCATTTTCTCAGGCAAACGACACGGAGGAAGCAGAGGGAACATTACCTTTGCAAAGAGGAAAACGACTCATTGCGCTTCCTCTTGTCCTCCTGTCCTCTTTGTTCAAGTAGTTTCCCTCCACTCTGTTACCTCTGCTTCCTCTGTGTCAATGGTTTCCCCTTGCGTCTTCTGCGAACGCCGCAGGATTTCCGTCATTCCCGGCCCGCCATGCAGGCCTCGATCTCGGCCACGGTCTTGGGCGGATCGGTCAGCACTTCGCAGCCGTTCTGCGTCACCAGCACGTCGTCCTCGATGCGGATGCCGATGTTCCAGAATGCCTCGGGCACGTCGTCGGCCGGACGGATGTAGAGGCCGGGCTCGACCGTGAAGGTCATGCCGGACACGAGCGGCCGCCATTCGCCCTTGAGCTTGTATTCGCCGGCATCGTGCACATCCATGCCCAGCCAGTGGCCGGTGCGGTGCATGTAGAAGCGCTTGTAGGCCCCCGTTTCGATCAAGCCGTCGACCTCGCCCCTGAGCAGGCCGAGATCGACCAGGCCCCGCGTCAGCACGCGCACGGCGGCGTCATGCGGGTCATTCCAGCGGCTGCCCGGGCGCACCGTATCGATCGCCGCCGCCTGAGAGGCCAGCACCAGTTCGTAGGCGTCCTTCTGCGCCGCCGAGAAGCGGCCATTCACCGGGAAGGTGCGGGTGATGTCGGCGGCATAGCTGCCGTATTCGGCGGCCGCGTCGATGAGCAGCAGGTCGCCGTCCCGAAGCGGCTTGTTGTTGAACACGTAATGCAGCACACAGGCGTTGGCGCCGCTGGCGACGATGGAGGTATAGGCCGGCGCCTCGGCGCCGCCTCGACGGAACGACGACAGGAGCTCGGCTTCGATCTCGTATTCGTGCAGCCCAGGCCGGGTCGTGCGCATGGCGGCGATGTGCGCACCGGCGGAAATCTCGGCGGCGCGGCGCATCAGGGCCAGCTCGTGCGCATCCTTGACGAGGCGCATCTCGTCCAGCCAGATGCGCGCGTCGACCATCCTGTTCGGTGCGTGCACGCCACTGCGAGCCCTGGCGCGCACGGCGTTGAGCCAGCCCATGACCTGATTGTCCCAGGCCGGGTCGCGGCCGATGAGGTAGGCGAGCTGCGGCTGGTTTTCCAGCAATCCGGGCAATTCGGCATCGAGCGCGTCGTAGGCATGGGCCTCGTCGAAGGCGAAGGCTTCGCGCGCAGCCTCCGGTCCAAAGCGGAATCCGTCCCAGATTTCGCGCTCTTCGTTCTTCTCGCGACAGAACAGGATGTGGCGTGGCCGGTCGCCGCCGATCAGCACCACCACCGCCTCGGGCTCGTTGAATCCGGTCAGCCAGTAGAAATAGCTGTCGTGGCGGTAGGGGTAGTGGGTGTCGCGGTTGCGCGCCACTTCCGGCGCGGTGGCGACGACCATCACCCCCTCGCCCATTTCATCGAGGACCCGCTGGCGGCGCTGGCGATAAACAATGTTGTCCATATCAGCAGCTTTGGTTGCAGATTTCACGGTCAAGTTCCTTCAGCCTTTCCGGCGTGCCCACGTCCAGCCAGCGACCGCGATAATGCTCGCCGGTCACCCGGCCCTGCTGCATGGCCTGCCTGAGCAGCGGGGCCAGCGGAGCCTTTTTCCGGGGCTCGGTGGAGGCGAACAGTTCGCGGCGATAAATACCGAGGCCGGAAAACGTCAGCAAGTGCGCGGAAACCCGGTCCAGCACCTTCTCGCCCTCCAGCGCGAAATCTCCCTCAGGGTGATGCGGCGGATTGTCGACCAGCACCAGGTGCGCCAGGGTATTTTCACCTTGCATGCGGGCCATGATGTCCGTCAGGCGTGAAAAATCGCAATCGCAGAACACGTCCCCGTTCACCACCGGGAATATCTCGGCATCAATCAGCGGCAAGGCGGTGGCGATGCCGCCGGCGGTTTCCAGCGGCTCGTCCTCGCGCGAATAGCGCAACTCGACGCCGAAGGCTTCGCCGTCGCCGAGAATTTCCTCGATCTGCTCGCCGAGGTGCGCGTGGTTGATGACGATACGTTGAAACCCCGCCTTGGCGAGCTTTTCCAGGTGCCACAGGATGAGCGGCTTGCCGCCCACCGGCAGCAGCGGCTTGGGCGTGAGGTCGGTCAGCGGCCGCATGCGCTCGCCTTTGCCGGCCGCCAAAATCATCGCTGTTTTCATGACGTTCACCATAACGAACAAAGAGGGCAGGAGGACAAGGGGGCGGACTTGCTCCCATCCTCTTGTCCTCTTTGTGACAGCGGGTTCAAAACGTGTACCCCACCTGAGCTTGCCTGTTCTCCAGCTCGTCCAGCAGGCGCGCCATGGGCACGAGTTCGGTATAGCGCCCGCAGGCCTTGCGCAGGTAGTCCATGACCAGCGGCATGTCCTTGAGGTAGCCGTCCTTGCCGTCGCGATGGCAGAGCCTGGCGAAAATGCCCAGCACCTTGATGTGGCGCTGCACGCCCATCCACTCGAAGTCGCGGTAGAACTCGTAGAAGTCCAGGCTCACCGGCAGGCGCGCTTTCCTCGCTGCCTCCCAGTAACGAATGGTCCAGTCCAGCACACGCTCCTCGTCCCAGCGGATGTAGGCATCCTTGTACAGCGAAACCAGGTCATAGGTAATGGGGCCGTAGACGGCATCCTGGAAATCGAGCACGCCGGGATTGGGCTCGGACACCATGAGGTTGCGCGAGTGGTAGTCGCGGTGCACGAAGACCTGCGGCTGCGCCAGGTTGTTGGCGAGCACGCGCTCGAACACGCCGTGCAGGGCTTCCTGCTGGGACGTGTTCAGCTCGGTATTGAGATGCCTGGCGACATACCACTCGGGAAACAGCTTGAGTTCGCGCGTCAGCAGGGCGCGGTCATAGGCCGGCAGCACCCCAGGCTTGCTGGCCAGCTGGATTTTCACCAGGGCTGCGTTGGCGGCGAGATACAGCGCGTGGGCATTTTCCTCGTTCAGCACCGACAGATAGGTGCTGTTGCCGAGGTCGGTCAGCAGCAAAAAACCCTGCTCCAGGTCTTGCGCCAGCACCTTCGGCACATGCACGCCGGCCTCGCCGAACACCTCGGACACATGGACAAATGGCCGGCAATCCTCGTGCGCCGGAGGGGCGTCCATGACGATATAATGGCTGCCATTGAAGGTGGCGCGAAAATAGCGGCGGAAGCTCGCATCGCTCGAAGCCGGGGCGAGGTCGAAGGATTCCGTCCCTAGTTGCTTGCCCAGCCATAGCTGCAGGGCCTGTAAACGCTCCATGCCGATCAACTTGAATAAAAACTGGGATTTTACAGCTTGCCACTGACCTTGGCGCGGCTGGCCCTGGCGCCTGCCTTTTTCGTTCTGTTTGCATGGCTTCCCGCCCATGCCGACGAGCCTCCGCTCGCCCTCAAGCAGGACACGGGCCTGCTCGGTTCGCGGGCTGCCGGCGAGGCCGGACCCCTGTTCCTTTCCGCCGACCAGATCCAGTCGGCCGGCCCGACCGTGATCGAGGCCAGCGGCAAGGTCGAGGCGCGCAAGGCTGGACAGAACTTCTACGCCGACCGGCTGCGCTACGACCACGGCGCGGAACAGGTCGAGGCCGAGGGGAACATCCGCCTGGAACAGCCCGGCCTGATCGTCACCGGCAGCGCGCTCAAACTGAAGCTCGATGACAGCACCGGCCTGCTGAACGATCCCCGCTACCGCATACTGCCGACCGAAGAGCGGCGCACGGCCGCGCGCGGGGAAGCCGAAACGCTGCAACTGCTCGGCCAGAACCGATTCACGGCAAAGGATGCCACCTACACCACCTGCGCGCCCGGCAACGACGACTGGCAGCTCAAGGTGGCCAACCTCGACATCGACCAGGGCAGGCAGATCGGCACCGCGCGCAACGTGCTGCTGAAATTCAAGGACATGCCGCTGCTGTACACGCCGTGGGCCGACTTCCCGCTGAACGATGCGCGCAAGTCGGGCTTTCTCCCGCCCACCATCGGCTTCACCGGCAAGAGCGGCCTCGATGTCACCATGCCCTACTATTTCAACCTCGCGCCCAACTACGACGCCACGCTGTATCCGCGCTTCCTCGCCACGCGCGGCCTGCAGCTCGGCGGCGAGTTCCGCTACCTGATGCCGTCCTTCTATGGCGAAGCCGCGCTGGAATACCTGCACAAGGACCAGACCGAGGAACGCACGCGCTGGCTGGCTTCGCTCAGCCACACGCAGAATTTCACTTCCCGCCTGAAGGGCGAGGTCACCTTCCAGAAAGTCTCGGATGACGAGTATTTCCGTGACCTGTCCAACCAGATCGACGTGACCTCGCGTTCGATCCTGCCGCAGGAAGGCTTGCTGAGCTACGACGGCGACTGGTGGCAGGCTGGCTTGCGCGTCCAGCAACTGCAGGTCCTGCAGGACCCCAACAAGCCCATCCTGCAAACGCCCTACTACCGATTGCCGCAATTCACCCTGACGGCGAGCCGCGTGCTGGGCGGCCGCATCGAGGCTGGCATCGAGAGCGAGTACAGCCTGTTCCACCACCCCGATCCCAACCCGCTTAGCCAGGTCGAGGGCGGCAGCCGCTTCACCGTGTATCCGAGCATCAAGCTGCCCTACAGCACCAGCGCCTTCTTCGTCACGCCGAAAGTCGGCTACCACTACACGCACTACAGCATCGAACAGCCGCTGCCGGGCATGGAAGAAAAACAGTCGCGCTCGCTGCCCATCGCAAGCCTGGACAGCGGCTTCATCCTCGAACGCGACTTCAGCTTCCGCGGCAAGCGCTATCTGCAAACCCTGGAACCGCGCGCCTACTACGTGTACGCGCCCTACCGCGACCAGAGCACGCTGCCGGTATTCGACACCGCGCTGCTCGACCTCAGCTTTGCGCAGATTTTCACCGAGAACCAGTTCATCGGCGGCGACCGCGTCAACGACGCCAACCAGCTCACCCTGGCCATGACCAGCCGCTTCATCGACGAAACCAGCGGCCTGGAACGGCTGAAGGTGGCGCTGGGCCAGCGTTACTACTTTTCCAGCCAGCAGGTCACCCTGCTGCCGACGGACCCGCCGCGCGACAGCAAGGCCACCGACCTGCTCGCGCTTTTGTCCGGCCAGATCAGTTCCGCCTGGCGGGTGGACAGCGGCTGGCAGTACGACACCGACCTGGGCAAGACCATCAAGACCACCATCTCGACCAGTTACCATCCTTCCCCGGGCAAGGCGGCCAGCATCGGCTACCGCTTCCTCGACGGTTCGGTTGAGCAACTGGACACGGGGCTGCAATGGCCGATCACGCGCAACGTGTACGGCCTGCTGCGGGCGAACTATTCGTTCCGCGACAACAATCTGGTCGAAGGGCTTGCCGGACTTGAATATAATGGCGGCTGCTGGGTGCTGCGCGCCGTGGCTCAGCGCATCACCACCGCGGAGAAGGACGTCAACAACGCGTTCTTCCTTCAGCTTGAACTGAACGGCATGGGCCGCCTCGGCGCCAGCCCCATGAGCGCGCTTAAACAGAGCATTCCAGGATACACACCGACCAATGAATTTCTTTTCCAATAAGTTTCTGGCCGGCTTCGTGCTGGCCTGCTGTGCCGGCCTGGCGCAGGCCGCGCCGTCAATTATCGAGGTCGACCAGATCGCCGCCGTCGTCAATGACGAGGTCATCACCCGCAGCGAACTGGAGCAGCGTTACCAGACGGCAATGCAGCAGTTGCGCCGGCAGAACATCCAGATGCCGCCGCGCAACCTGCTGCTGGCCCAGACCCTCGAGCGCATGATCACCGAGCGCGCCCTGCTGCAGCATGCGAAAAGCACGGGCATCCGCGTGGACCCGCTCCAGATCGATCGCGCGATTCAGCGCATCGCATCGCAGAACGGCATGAACGTGGACGAACTCAGGGCTGCCCTGGCCCGTGACGGCATCAGCTTCGAACGCTTCCGCGAGAACATCGTCAACGAAATTCTTGTCACGCGCGCGCGAGAGCGCCAGGTCGAGAGCAAGCTCAATGTCAGCGACGCCGAGATTGACAGCTACCTGCAAACCCAGAGCAGCCTCGACCAGGGCGATGAATTCAACATCTCGCACATCCTGGTCGCCGTTCCGGAGAACGCCTCCCCGGAGCAGATCCAGGAACGCCGCGCGCGCGCGCAGAACATCATCGACGAACTGAACAAGGGCGCCGACTTCGCGCAACTGTCCGCCACCTACTCCGATGCACCCAACGCCCTCGACGGCGGCGGGCTCGGCTGGCGCAATGCCGGGCAGATTCCCGAACTGTTCATGAACGCGCTGCGTGGCATGCAGGCCGGCGCGGTCAGCGAACCGGTCAAGAGCCCCAACGGCTTCCATATCCTCAGGCTCAACGACCGGCGCGGCATGAACACCACTACCGTCGTCACCCAGACCCGTGTCCGTCACATCCTGATCAAGCCCAGCGAGATCACCTCCGAGGCGGACGCCATCAACCGTCTGAACCAGGTCCGCGAACGCATCGAGCATGGCGGCGAGAAATTCGAGACCCTGGCGCGCCAGTTCTCCGAGGACACGGGCAGTGCAGCCAAGGGCGGCGAGCTCAGCTGGGTCAACCCCGGCGACACGGTGCCCGAGTTCGAACGCGCCATGAATGCGCTCAAGCCCGGCGAACTGAGCCAGATCGTGCAAAGCCCGTTCGGCTGGCACCTGATCGAGGTAATGGAGCGGCGCCAGCAGGATGTCACCACGGAAAGGCAGCGCCTGCTCGCCCGCCAGGCCATCCGCGAGCGCAAACTGGATGAAGCGGTCGAAGACTGGGTGCGCCAGGTGCGCGATCAGGCCTATGTCGAACTGCGTCCGCTAGATTAGAAACCTCTGATCAAATCCCGGAAAGACCAAACAAAGAGGACAAGAGGAAACCAGATTTAAGGACCTACTCTTGTCCTCCTGTTCACGTTCCATTTGCCTCGTCGCCATGAGCAATATTCCCGTCATTGCCTACACCTGCGGCGAACCAGCCGGCATCGGCCCCGATCTCGCCATCGCCCTTGCGGGCATGGAACTGCCATGCCGCCTGCGCGTGCTGGGCAACATGGAGGTTCTGTCGGCGCGGGCAAGGCAATTGGGGCAGACGGTGCAGTTCGTCGAACTCCGGCAGGCCGATGCCACCCCCGCGCACCAGCCTGGACGGCTCGCGGTGCAATCGTTCCCGCTCGCCTCTCCGGTGTCTGCCGGCACGCTCGACGTCCGCAACAGCGCACACGTGCTGGCCCTGCTCGATGTCGCCCTGCAAGGCTGCATGGACGGCAGCCTCGACGCCATGGTCACCGGTCCGGTGCACAAGGGCATCATCAACGATGCCGGCATGCCGTTTACCGGCCATACCGAATATCTGGCGGAAAAATCCGGCACGGAAAAGGTCGTGATGATGCTAACCGGCGGCGGCCTGCGCGTGGCGCTCGCCACCACGCACCTGCCATTGAAGGAGGTGGCAGCGGCCATCACCCGCGAATCGCTCGCGCAAGTGCTGGCCATCCTGCATCGTGACCTGGTGGAAAAATTCGGCATTGCCAGACCGCGCATCGCCGTATGCGGACTCAATCCCCATGCCGGCGAGTCGGGGCATCTGGGTCGCGAGGAAATCGAGGTGATCGAACCCGTGCTCGACGCCCTGCGCAAACGGGGCATGGACCTGTCCGGGCCGCTGCCCGCCGACACCCTGTTCGCGCAGCTGAGAAAACAGCCGGCCGATGCGGTACTCGCCATGTACCACGACCAGGGCCTGCCGGTGCTGAAGTACGCGAGCTTCGGCGAGGGCATCAATGTCACCCTGGGCCTGCCCTTCATCCGCACCTCGGTCGACCACGGCACCGCGCTGGAACTGGCGGGCAGCGGACAGGCCGAAACCGGCAGCCTGCTCGCGGCAACCAAGCTGGCCATCGAGCTCGCAACATCACGAACCAAACCATGATGAACAAAGAGGACAGAGGGACAAAAGGGAAACCCGTTTGCCGCCCTGCCCCTGTTCTCTTGCCCTCCCTGTTCAAATTCAAGCCATGAAACACATTCCGCGCAAACGCTTCGGCCAGCACTTTCTGGTGGATCAAGGCATCATCCATGCCATCGTCAATGTCATCCATCCGCGCGCCGATGAACTGCTGGTGGAGATCGGCCCCGGTCTTGGCGCATTGACCCGGCCGCTGCTGGAGCGGATTCCGCACCTGCACGTGGTCGAACTCGACCGCGACATCATCGCGCGGCTGAAAAAGCAGTTCCCGCCGCAGCGCCTGAGCATTCACGAGGGCGATGCGCTGAAGTTCGATTTCTCCAGCCTGGGCAGCAGGATCCACGTATGCGGCAACCTGCCCTACAACATCTCCAGCCCGCTGCTGTTTCATCTGATGGAGTCGGCAGACTCGATCGTCGACATGACCTTCATGCTGCAGAAGGAAGTGGTCGATCGCATGGTGGCAGAACCCTCCACTCCGGCCTACGGGCGGCTGTCGGTGATGCTGCAGCGGCGCTTCCACATGGAGTGGCTGCTGGACGTGCCGCCAGAAGCTTTCGACCCGCCGCCCAAGGTCGACTCGGCCGTGGTGCGCCTGATTCCGAAGACGCCGGGCGACTATCCCCCGCTCGATGAGCAGCGCTTCGCCGAAGTCGTCGCCGCCGCTTTTTCACAACGCAGGAAAACCCTGCGCAACACCCTGGGCAAGCTGATCGGCGAAGAGGCCTTCAAGACAACCGGCATCGACCCGGGGCTGCGCGCGGAGAACCTCGGTGTCGCCGAATTCGAAAAACTGGCGGCGCTGCCGCAGCCCTAGTCGGACAATTCGCAGTTGATCGAGTCGGCGCTCGCGGTGCTGCGGCCGCCGTTGTTGAGGTCGAACTGCCAGCCATGGCGCGGGCACACCAGGAAACCATCCTCGGTGATGTGCGCATTGCCGAGGTCCGCCCCCTGGTGCGGACAATAGCGGTCGATCCTGCATTTTTTCCCGTTCCAGCTGCGTTCGATGCGCTCCTTGGGAATGTGCAAGGTGGACAGCAAGGCATCGCGCACGTTGGAGGGGTCGCTGAACACGAACACGTTGGCGATGGAGTTGAACACGTCGGGCTGGCGCTCCACTTCCGCCTGCAGGCTGAGATAGACATCCTGCCAGCGCTCGCCGCTGTGCATGAGCCAGAAATACTTCTCGCTGGCGATCAGTTTGAGGCAGGCGCCGCTGCCGGTCAGGCCGCGCTCCACGCGCTTGTTGACGAGATCGATGGTGAGGCAGTCCTGTCCGCCTGCACCCCAGCTGAAAACGATGCGTGGCGTGTCTTCCGGAATGTCGAGGTCCCAGATCTAGTCGAGGCGCGCGTCGACCGCGGCCAGCAGCGCATCGGCATCGAAAGCCGGCACGAGCCCGGCCCAGACATCGGGCTTGCCGGCGCGCAGTTGCAAAAGGTCACTGTGCGACGGACGCGGAATCGGCACGCTGGTGGTGGCAGGTGACACTTCGTCGCCAGGGCGCGGGCATAGCACCTTGTCCACGCCATGGCTGCCGAGGAATTCGACCAGTTCTGGCTGGTGAGTGAAGATGCTGCCAGGCTCGGTGCTGAGCTTCTCGTCCAGAAAGGGGAACACCGCAGGACCCGCGGCCGGCACGTAGAAATCGGGCTGCAGATGGCGGATTGCGCCGAGCACGTTGTTGAACTTGATGGCGACCTTCTTTTCAGAGATGTGCCGCTTGTCTTCCTCGGGCATGCGAAAGCAGACCGGATGCCAGGTCGCGCCGGAGAACTGCACGCTGTAGTAGTTGATCTTCGGCAATGCCACCGTCTGCAGGCGGTCGAAAATCTTGCAGTCGTTCTGGTTGAGCAGGGTGAATCCGGGCGTCGTCACCAGCACCGCACTGTCGTGATTGACGCCGACGTCGCTCACGAATACCTGGATGGATATGCCGTCGGACACCGCCTGGCTGTCGCTGTCGGCCACTTCCGTCACCGGCTTGCCGTAGGCTTCGAGGTGCTCGCGCAGGTAGGAATCGTGGAACTTGGGGATGAAGAAGCCGTGAAAGCGCGGTGCGGCCACGAGCATGGCCAGTGTTTCCGGGTCGTAGTGGTCGCGGTGCTCGTGGGTCAGGTAGACCCAGGTGTCCTTTGCCGCCGCCTTTTCGACCAGTGGCTGCCTGAGGTGGCTGTTGTCCGGATACTGGTGCCAGCTGCCGAAGAACGCGCCTTGCGGCGTGAGCCAGGGATCGATGACCAGAAGCGCTGCGTCGCTTTCTGCCACGAAGCAGTTATGCCCGTAGAAATACAGTTTGTTCATGTCGAGGATGCGCCGGCCGGAACCGGGAGAGTCAGTTCTATGACTGAATGGAATCAGTCGCCATTGCGGGTCCAGCCCGCCGTGCCCTGCTGGATGAATTCGATCTTGTAGCCGTCGGGGTCCTGCACGAAGGCGATCACGCTGGAACCGTGCTTCATCGGTCCGGCCTCGCGCGTCACCGTGCCGCCGCTGGCCTTGACGTCGGCGCAGGCCTTGTAGGCATCTTCCACTTCGATGGCGATGTGGCCGTAGGCCGTGCCGAGTTCGTAGCGGTCCACGCCCCAGTTGTAGGTGAGTTCGATCACCGCGGTCTTGTCCTCGGTATCGTAGCCGAGGAAGGCCAGGGTGAACTTGCCGTCCGGGTAGTCCTTGCGGCGCAGCAGTTTCATGCCGAGGACTCTCGTATAGAAGTCGATCGACTTGTCCAGATCGCCAACTCTGAGCATTGTGTGAAGAATCCGCATTCCCAACTCCTAAATCATTAATTTGTGGCCATGCCTGTTCAACCACTCACGCGCGGTATCCGCCTCGGGATAAAGCTGCTCGACCTGGCGCCAGAAGCGCGTCGAATGGTCGGCGTGCAGCAGATGCGCGACTTCGTGCGCCGCCACGTAATCGACGATGGACAGCGGCGCCTGTACCAGCCGCCAGTTCAGGCGAATGCGGCCGTCAGGGTGGCAGATGCCCCACTGGGTCCTGGCATCTGACAAATCGAACTGGGGGATGCGGCCGCCCTGCCTGAGCGCATGGATCATGAGCCGGCGTTTCAACAGGGGCACGGCGCGTTCGCGCAACCAGCCGCGCACGAGTTCGGGCACGGAGGCATCATCCGGGCTCGATACCCAGAGCATACGGCCATTGCGGCGCACGTCCGGGAACAGGCAGGGGGCGACGCGAATCTGCAGCGGCACGCCCAGGTAGAACACGGTCTCGCCGTGGCTCAGCACCGGCTGCTCGCGCCGTTGCTGCTCGATTTTTTCCAGGTTGCGCAACAGCCACTGGATGCGCTCCTGCAGGAACTGGTCGATTTCAGCCTGGCTGACCCATTTGGGCACATTGACGCGTACGCCGGCTTCGGTGACGGCAAGTCCCAGGGTGCGGCGGCGGGAACGGGTGAGACGGTAGGGAATTTCCTGGCCGTTGATGCGGATGACGTCGTCTTTAACGTGCTCTGGCATGGGGCAGCTGCTTCATCTCGGATTCAATCCAGGCCTTGACTTCATCGTTCAGCGCATCGGCCTTCTTGCCCTGCGAGGATATCACCGGACCGATGGAAACGGTAATGGTGCCGGGGTGCTTGATGAAGGAGTGACGCGGCCAGACCTCGCCCGCATTGTGCGCCACCGGCAGCACCGGCGTGCCGGTGTGCGTGGCGAGCCAGGCCCCGCCAATGGCATAGCGGCCGGACTCGCCGGGCTTGACGCGCGTGCCCTCGGGAAAAATCGTCACCCAGAAGCCCTGCTCCATCCGGCGCCTGCCCTGGGCCACGATCTGCCTGAGCGCTTCCTTGCCGGCCTTGCGATCGATGGCGATGGGCGAAGTCAGCGCCAGGCCCCAGCCGAAGAACGGTATTCTCAGCAATTCCTTCTTCAGCACCATGGATTGCGGCGGGAACAGGATGGGCAGCGCGATGGTTTCCCAGGCCGACTGGTGCTTGGCCATGACGATGACCGGATGATCCGGCAGGTTCTCCATGCCCCTGATTTCGTAGCGGATGCCGAGTAGGCCGCGCGCAGCGGCAACCACCAGGCGGTTCCAGAGGGTGATGATGCGGTAGCGGACAAACGGGCTGAAGGGAAAACTCAGCAGTGCAATGAACGAAAAGACGATCGTGGCCAGGCCTTGCACCAGCGCGAACAGGGTCGAACGCAGAAGGGTCATGCGTCGCCCAGGATGGCGTCGACGGCCTTCGCCAGATCGGCATATACCTGTGTACCTTCCGGCAGCCCGCCCGCCTGCATGGTTTTCTTGCCCTTGCCGGTCTCGACCAGCACGGGCTGGCAGCCGACCTCGGCCGCCGCCTGCAGATCACGCAGCGAATCGCCGACCGCCGGCACGCCGGCGAGATCGACATGGAAGCGTTCGCCGATCTGCTGGAACAGGCCGGCCCGGGGCTTGCGGCAACCGCACTGGCTGTCGGCTGCATGCGGGCAGTAGAACACCGCGTCGATACGTCCGCCGAACTGCGCCAGCGCCTTGTGCATCTTGGCGTGGATGGCGTTGAGCGTGGCCATGTCGAAGAGGCCGCGGCCGACGCCGGACTGGTTGCTTGCCACCACCACGCGATAGCCGTTCTGGTTCAGGCGCGCAACCGCCTCCAGGCTGCCTGGAATCGGCTGCCATTCGTCCGGACTCTTGATGAACTTGTCCGAATCGAAATTGATGACACCGTCACGGTCGAGAATGATCAATTTCATCCCGCTATCTTACGCCGCTAATTTCGCCAAATCAGCCACCCGGTTCATGGTCTGGTGCAACTGATTGAGCAGCGCAAGGCGGTTGGCCTTCAGCGCCGGATCCTCGGCATTGACCATGACGCCGTCGAAGAAGCTATCCACCGGGGTTTTCAGCGCAGCCAGCGCGGTGAGCGAGCCGGTGTAATCGCCGGATTCGAAGGCCGCGTCGGCCACGGGCCTGATCTTGTCCAGCGCCCGGGAAAGCGCCGTTTCCGCGGTTTCCCTGAACAGCGCGGCATCGATGGCCGTCGGCACGCCGCCTTCCACCTTCTTGAGGATGTTGCCCACGCGCTTGTTGGCGGCGGCCAGGCTTTCCGCCTCCGGCAGTTTGGAAAAGGCGCGCACCGCCAGCAACTGCAGCGGCACCTTGTCGATGCGCACCGGGCGCAGGGACAGCACCGCCTCGACTTCGTTGGCGGTATAGCCCTGCTCGCGCATCATGCCGCCCAGGCGCTCGAACATGAAGGTCTCGACGTCGGTGTGCGCGCCAGCTACCAGGCCTTTGGGGAATGCGGCGAAGGCGATGTTGACCAGCTCGGCCAGGCTCAAGGGCAGCGATTTCTCGATCAGGATGCGCAGCACGCCCAAGGCATGGCGCCGCAGCGCGAAGGGATCCTTGTCGCCGGTGGGAACCTGGCCGATGCCGAACAGCCCCGCCAGGGTTTCCAGCTTGTCGGCCAGCGCGACGCACACGCCGACGTCGTTGCGCGGTAGTTCGTCGCCGGCGAAGCGCGGCTTGTAATGGTCTTCGATGGCGTAGGCGATGGCATCGCCGAGGCCGTCGTGCTGGGCATAGTAGCGGCCCATGATGCCCTGCAGTTCCGGGAACTCGCCGACCATGTCGGTCAAGAGGTCGGCCTTGGCCAGCAGCGCGGCGCGGTCGGCCTGCATGGCCAGTTCTTCACTGCCCAGTTTCTCGCCGATGGCGCGCGCGATCGCCATCACCCGCTCCACCCGCTCGCCCTGGGTGCCGAGCTTGTTGTGATAAACGACTTTTGCCAGCCCGGTCACACGCGACTCCAGCGACTTCTTGCGGTCCTGGTCGAAGAAGAACTTGGCATCGGCCAGGCGCGGGCGCACCACGCGTTCATTGCCGCCGATCACCGCAGAGGCATCGGCCGGATTGATGTTGGAAACGATGAGGAACTTGTTGGTCAGCTTCCCGTTCGCATCCAGCAGCGGGAAATATTTCTGGTTGGCCTTCATGGTCAGGATCAGGCATTCCTGCGGCACTTCCAGGAAGGCCTCCTCGAACCGGCCGGTCAGCACATTGGGCCGCTCCACCAGTGCAGTCACTTCATCCAAGAGCGCATCGTCCTCGATGGGCTTCAGGCCATCTTTGGCAGCCGCTGCCGCAAGCTGTCGTTCGATTTCCGCACGGCGCTCGGAAAAGCTCGCGATCACCGCGCCTTCGTCTCGCAGCTGCTGCGCGTAGCTGTCGGCGTCCTTGATGGAAACAAGCGGACTTTTCGCCTCGAAGCGGTGGCCCTGGGTTTCGCGGCCGGCATCCAGACCCAGCACCGACACCGGCACTACTTCGCTGCCATGCAAAGCGACCAAGCCGTGTGCGGGGCGGACGAAGTTCACGTCCGTCCAACCGTCGGCGAGCTGGTAAGTCATCACCTTGGGGATAGGTAACTTAGCGAGAGTCTCTTTTAATGCCAACTGCAGGCCGTCGACGAGCTTCGCGCCAGTCACAACGGTATCGAGGAACAGGGTTTCGCTCTTGCCCTCGCCTTCGCGCTTGAGGCCGGCGACTATGGATGCATCCATGCCCATACCGGCTAGTCGCTTCAAGAGAGCAGGGGTAGCTTGGCCGTTGGCGTCCAACCCCACACTCACTGGCATCAGTTTTATTTTTTCGGTTCGATCTGCAGCTTGCTCCAAAACATCTGGAACAAATACAGCCAGACGCCTCGGGCTAGCAAAACCTTTTGTTCCCGTAATTGAAGCCCTAAAGGTTAAGTGAGCCTTTTCCAGCCAATCAAAGATACTTTGGGAAAACACTTCTCCAAGCGATGCCAGCGCCTTGGGCGGCAGTTCTTCAACAAACAGTTCAACCAGCAAATTTTTTGTGGTCATGCTGCGGCCACTTTCTTTTCAATCTGCGCCAGCACTTCTTCGGCCCACGCTTTCGGCGCCATGGGGAAGCCCAAACGCGCGCGCGAATCCAGGTAACTCCTCGCCACGCTGCGCGCCAGGTTGCGGATGCGGCCGATGTAGGCGGCACGCTCGGTCACGGAAATGGCGCCGCGCGCATCCAGCAGGTTGAAGGTGTGCGCGGCTTTCAGCACCTGTTCGTAAGCCGGCAGCGCCAGCTGCTGCTCCATCAGGTGCTGCGCCTGTTTTTCGTGCGCGCCGAAGGCGGTGAGCAGGAACTCGACGTCGCTGTGCTCGAAGTTGTAGGTGGACTGTTCGACTTCATTCTGGTGGTAGACGTCGCGGTAAGTGAGTCCTTCCGTCCACTGCAGGTCGAACACGTTTTCCACGCCCTGCAAATACATGGCCAGGCGCTCGAGGCCGTAGGTGATCTCGCCGGTGATGGGCTTGCAGTCGATGCCGCCGACCTGCTGGAAATAGGTGAACTGGGTGACTTCCATGCCGTTCAGCCACACTTCCCAGCCCAGGCCCCAGGCGCCGAGGGTGGGGTTTTCCCAGTCGTCTTCGACGAAGCGCACGTCGTTCTTCTTGAGGTCGAAGCCCAGCACTTCAAGCGAGCCCAGGTAGAGTTCGAGGATGTTGGCGGGCGCAGGCTTCAACACCACCTGAAACTGGTAGTAATGCTGCAGGCGGTTGGGGTTTTCGCCATAGCGGCCGTCCTTGGGGCGGCGCGAGGGCTGCACGTAGGCGGCCTTCCACGGCTCGGGGCCCAAGGCGCGCAAAAAGGTGGCAGTGTGCGAGGTGCCCGCCCCGACTTCCATGTCATAGGGCTGCAGCAGCGCGCAGCCCTGTTTGGCCCAGTAGGTCTGCAGGGCCAGGATCAATTCCTGAAAGCTTTGCATCGACAGATTCTTCAACGCTCAAAACGTCGATTTTACCCGCAATGGGGCGGTTTCCGGCTGTCTCGGCGCAATCAGCCGGCAAGAATCAGCCGGGCTTCGAGCCCGCCCTCCGCACGGTTGGCAAGCCTGATTTCCCAGCCATTGATTTCAGCCAGCTGCTTGACGATGGCAAGGCCCAGTCCTGTTCCCCCTGTGGCGGCGGCACGCGAGGCTTCCAGACGGTAGAAGGGGCGCAGCACCTTGTCCAGCTCGGACTCTGGAATGCCGGGGCCGTAATCCAGCACGCTGATTTCTGCTTGTTTTACACCGCATTTGAGATGCAATTCCGGCCGGCGCTCCCCGCCATAGCGAAGGGCGTTCTGCAGCAGGTTGTCGAGGATGCGGGCGAGTGCGCCCCGGCCGACACGAACACGGCAGGCTTCGCCGGCCCGGTAATGTGCGCCATGCCTCTCGGCAAATTTTTGCAGGAATTCGTCCAGGTCGATTTCCTGCGCCATTTCCGGCTGCGTGCTGCGGGCGAGCTCGAGGTAGCCGCCGATCATGGCGTTCATCTCGGCCAGATCCTTTTCCATGCTGGAAAGCTTGGCCGGGTCGAACTTCGTCTGCAGCAGTTCAAGCTTGAGCTGCAGCCGGGTAAGCGGGGTGCGCAGATCGTGGGAAATGCCACCCAGCAATGTGGTGCGGTTTTCCAGCAGTTCCCGCACCTCGCGCGCCATCTGGTTGAAGCGGCGCGCGAGGTCGGCCAGCTCTTGCGGCCCGGTTTCCGGCAGGGGTTCGGGCATGCCGCCCTTGCCCACCACACCTGCCGCGCGCGACGCGCGCGCCAGCGGCACGGTGATGCGCCGCACCAGGAACAGGGCCGTGAACAGCACCAGGAACGTGCCGATGGACAGCAGCGTCACCGCCGCAAGCGGCGGCCTCATGGCATAGCGGTCCGGGAAGAATCCGGCCTGCAACTGCCGGCCGCCGATGGCCATCACCACCCAGGCAGTCCGGCTTTGCTCGCCGCCTTCGAGCAGGATGTGCGTGCCCAGCCGCTTGGACAAGGCCCGCTCAATCTCGCCCTTGAAGGGAAACTTTGCCGCGGGCGGCCTCAAGCTGCCGGTTGCCGCCTGCAGGCGCAAGCCGTGGCGTTCGGCCAGTTCCCGCTCGAACGCCGGCCGCACTTCCGGCGGCAATTCCACCCAGGTCTGCCCGGACAGCACGATCAGCCCGGCAAGGTCGTCCGCCGAACGCTCCGCCACCGGCTTGACCACCGTGCGGTATACCACCAGTGTAGCCGTCGCCTGGAACAGCAGGAATACCGCCGCCAGGATCAGCGCAGTACGGGCAAACAGGGAACGGATCATGGGCCCGATGAGGCCTTGCCTTGCGGGGCGAACAGGTAGCCCTGCCCCCACACCGTCCTGATGTAGCGCGGATTGGACGGGTCGTCCTCGATTTTCTTGCGCAGGCGATTGACGCGCACGTCGATGCTGCGGTCGAAGGGGTCGCGTTCAAAGCCGCGCAGCTGATCCATCAGCCAGTCGCGCGACAATGCGCGATTGGGATGCGTCACGAAGATTTCCAGCAGGCTGAATTCGCCGCTGGTGAGTTCGATCTCCTGCTCTCCACGGGTCAGCAGACGGGCATCCAGATTGATCCTGAAGGAGCCGAATTCGGCCGTCTTCAGCGCTTCCGTCGCTTCGCCGGAAGCCGCCGCACCTCGCCGCAAGACGGCGCGAATGCGCGCGAGCAATTCCCTCGGATTGAACGGCTTGGGCAGATAGTCATCGGCACCGACTTCGAGGCCGATGATGCGGTCGATGTCCTCGCCCTTGGCCGAAAGCATGATGACCGGCAACGAAGCCGCCTGGCCCTTGAGCCGGCGCGCGATGGACAGGCCGTCCTCGCCCGGCATCATCAAGTCAAGCACCAGAAGATCGGGGCGGGACTTTTCCAGCAACGCATCCAGCGCCACTGCCCCCTCGGCGCAAGCAACCTCAAAACCCTGTCCAGCCAGGTATTCGGACAGCAGCTCACGAATGCCCGGGTCGTCGTCCACTACATAGATCATGGGTTTGCGCTCATCCATGCCCGCAATATATCAGCCCGCTGTCGCGGCTGTTAATCGTCAAGTTACATCTTGTTACAAAATCACGCCTGCGGGAAACCGCATGGTTACCACTCCCTCCCATACTGCGAAGCGTGGAAGACGGCAACACCTTCCCGAAATGGAGAAATACATGAACACACGCCTTTCTGCACTGCTGATCGCGAGCCTGGCCAGCCTGACCCTTTCTGGGCCGGTATTGGCCGAGCCGAATTTCATGGACAGGAGTTTCCGGGATTTCTCCGTCCGCGAAGACCGGGCGGCAGACCGTGATTTCGGCAGATGGGAGGAACGCGAGTCACGCCAGTCCCAGAAACGGCAGGAAAGGAAGAATGAACGCAAGGCCAACCAGGAACAGGAACGTGGTTACGGCTATGGCTATGAACGCCGCAATCCGCACCCTGTCCACGACGGCCGCGGACGTCGCTGAGTTTCGCTGAAATTGAAAGGAAGGAGCACAACCATGCAAACCCGCATCACCCCCCTCGTCACCGGACTTGCCGCCCTGCTGGCGCTGTCCTCCGGTGCGGCGATGGCCGACTACGGACATCAGTTCCGCGATCGCGCGAAGGTGGTTTCCTCGACACCGGTGTACGAACAGATCAACGAGCCCAGGCGCGAATGCTGGACCGAATATGAAAGCCGCGAGGTTTACCGCAACGGCAACAGCACCGGCGGCGCCATCCTTGGCGCGGTAGTCGGCGGCCTGGTCGGTTCCACTGTCGGCAAGGGCAACGGCAAGGTCGCCGCAGCCGCGGTTGGCGCCGCCACCGGTGCGGTGGTAGGCGACCGCTGGAACGATCGTGGTGGAAGCTACGCCCATGAAGAGCGCCCGATCGAGCGCTGCCGTGTAACCGACAACTACCGCAGGGATATCGTCGGCTACGACATCGTTTATCGCTACAACGGCAGGGACTACACCACTCGCCTGCCCCATGATCCCGGCAAATGGCTGGACCTCGATGTGAACCTTTCGGTCGCCGGCCGTACGCGTGATGACCGCTGGCACGAGAGTCGCAGCCGCTGGTAACACAAGGGAGCAAACCATTCTTGAAAGGAGAATTGCCATGTTACGCAAAAGCCTGATTGCCGTTGCCATGCTGGTCGCCTCGACCGGCGCCATGGCTGGCAGCGATTATGTCCATGGCCGTGTCGTTTCGGTCGAACCCCACTTTTCCGTTTCGTTCGGCAGTGGACGCCATCACGACGGTTTTCGCATCATGTACGAGGTGGGCGGGCATCATTACTGGACGCACAGCCGCTACCGGCCCAGCCACGTCATCTGGGTGCCGCGCCCGGTGGTCCACCACGTGCACCACTACAAGCACAAGCATCATTACCGGCACGACTGGAACGACCGGCACCGCGACCGCTGGGACGACAGGCGCGACCACCGGCGCGGGGGGCGCGACGACTGGAAAGGCCGCCATCACCGCTAGCCGCTGACGCAACCGCATCACGGGCGAACACGAGTTCGCCCGTTTTTTTGCGCACAGTCCGGTGCGCAGGCGGCCGACCTGGGCTAAGCTCAAGCTGGACTGCCAACCCGACAAAAAAACGTTGAAGCATTCATGGCCAACACTCGCATTCGTTCTGGCTCCCGCGCTGGCGGGCTGTTACCCGATGCATGCCTCGTTCGGGCATCTGGACCTGATGGCCCAACGGCAATCGTTCGCGCAGGCAGTGTCCGATGCAAACGCGACGGCCGAGTTCAGGGCGCATCTGCAGCGGGTCGCCGACATGCGCGAATTCGCCAGCCGCGAACTGGGCCTGCCTGACAACGGCTCCTATCGAAATTATGCGCAGCTCGACCGCGACTACCCGGTGTGGAACGTCTGGGTCGCGCCCGAGTTCGATTTGCATCCGCGCCAGTCATGCTTTCCCATAGTCGGCTGCGTGCCTTATCGCGGCTATTACTCTAGGCAACTGGCCGACGAGTACGCAGCAGGATTCAGGGCCAGCGGCGATGATGTGCTGGTCGGCGGCGTCACGGCCTACTCCACCCTGGGCTACTTCGACGACCCCGTCACTTCGGCCATGCTGCGCCTGCCGGAGGAGAGGCGGGCTGGGCTCATATTCCACGAACTCGCGCATCAGGTGGTGTACGTGAAAGACCATGCCACGTTCAACGAGTCCTTCGCCCGCGTCGTCGAAATCGAAGGCACTTTGCGCTGGCTGCAAAGCCGCGGTGATGAAGCCGGGCTTGCGCGCTATCGTGCCGCGCTGCAGCGGGCCGATGTGTTTTTCGATGAAGTGAAGGCGGTGCGCGCAGAGCTGGCTTCGCTGTATGCGTCGACAGGCAGCGCTGAACAAAAACGCCAGGCAAAGAAGCGGGTTTTTGAGGCCCTGCGCGAGGCACATCAGGCGCGCAAGGCGCTCGATCCTGCCTGGTCCGCATATGACCCCTGGTTTGCAGGCGACCTCAACAACGCCAAGCTGGCGGCCGTGTCGACTTATTTCGACGACGTGGAAATGTTCCGCAGGCTGTTCGGCATGGTCGGCAAGGATTTCGGCGCGTTTTATGCCACGGTGCTGCTGAAAGCGGCCGAACTCGGCAACGCCGACACCAGCCCGGCCAGCTAGTCCAGACTCTGCCGCCACGCGGCAACAGCCGCAGCACGGGCCTGGAAAACCGCTTGCCTGATCTTTGCCGGCTCGACACTTTTCGCCACCGCGCCGGCATCGACAGCCTGCGCTGCCTGCAAAGCCTGCCTGAGATGATCGACGGCGGGGAAAGGCCGCGTTTCATAGCCGGGGCGGCCGCGGAAATCGCACTCACAAGCCTGCAGAAACTCTTCGAAGCGTTCGGGCCTGCGAAAGGCATCGACCCGCTCCAGAAGTTCGACCACCGTCACCGGACGCAATTCGAGCGCGCGGTGCACGTTGCCATGTTCGCGCGCAACCGCCACGGCCAGGTCGCGGCAGTCCGCAGGCACGCGCAGGCGCCCGCTCATGCCGCGCACCCGCTCGACGCCTTTCGCCTCGTGGCCGATATGCCGAGGCCAGAGTGCCGGAGATGTTGCGCCTTTGCCCAGGTCATGCACAAGCGCGGCAAAACGTACCGGCAGGCTGAAGCGCTGCTGCGCCGACCAGTCGACCACGAGCATGACGTGCACACCGGTATCGACTTCCGGATGATGCGCCGGCGGCTGGGGGACGCCGAACAGGCAGTCCAGTTCCGGCAGCAGCTTCGCCAGCGCGCCGCATTCGCGCAGCACCTGGAACATGCGCGAAGGCTGCTTTTCCATGATCCCACGCGACAGCTCCTGCCACACGCGTTCCGGCACCAGCGCATCGACCTCGCCGGCATCGACGATCTCCCGCATCAGGGTCAGGGTCTCGGGCGCAACGGAAAAATCAGTAAAGCGTGCGGCAAAGCGGGCTATCCGCAGGATGCGCACGGGATCCTCGGCGAAGGCATCGCTGACGTGGCGAAAAACCCTGGCCTGCAAGTCCGCCTGACCGCCATAGGGGTCGATGATCGTGCCCGTCTCGTCGAGGGCCATGGCATTGACGGTCAGGTCGCGCCGGCGCAGGTCTTCCTCCAGCGTGACCTCGGGCGAGGCATACACGGTAAAGCCCTTGTAGCCGTGGCCGGACTTGCGTTCGGTGCGAGCCAGCGCGTATTCCTCGTGAGTCTGCGGGTGCAGAAAAACCGGGAAATCCTGACCGACCGGGGTAAAGCCCCTGGCGACCATTTCCTCGGGCGTGGCGCCGACCACGACATGGTCGCGATCCTTCACCGGCAGACCGAGCAATTCATCCCTGACTGCACCGCCCACTATGTAGGTTTTCATGCTGTCTAGCGGTGTGCCTGGTTGCGATATGTCCCGTAATGGCCGCGCGCCTGCGCGTCGCCGAGCCAGGCCGGGGCCAGCGCTTCAAGTGCCTGCGGCTGCCAGCCGGGTGGCGCATCGCTGCCGGCGCCACAGACATTCGGGGTCTGCATGGCAAAGTAATTGTCGCGCGTCATCAGCTTCGCGCCCGGCTTCAACTCCAGCATCCACGCATTGAGGTAGGACAACCGATCAGGCAATGGAATCAGCAGGCCGCCGCGATTCAGCGTCTTTTGCAGGAACTGCATCAGTTCGATGAGGGTGTACTCGTCCGGGCCGCACAGGTCATAGCTGCGGCCGAAGCTGTGCGGATCATCCAGGCTGTCGGCAAAAGCCTTGGCGACATCGCCCACGTAGACGGGCTGGAAGCGCGCTTGCGGGCAGGCCAGCGGAACCGCCGGCAGCAGCTTGAGCAGGCGCGCAAACAGGTTGAGAAAGCTGTCGCCGGGGCCGAAGATGACCGAGGGACGGAATATCGTCACTTGCATGGCGCGGCGGGCGGTCAGCTTGGCGCCGCCCAGGGTGCCGGGATTGGGATTCGCCTGCCAGCCGGCTTCACGCACCAGCGCCTCGCCTACGCCCTTGGAGCGCTGATAGGTGGAACGCGAAGTCGGGTCGGCGCCCAGCGCACTCATGTGCAGGAAGCGCGCGATGCCGGCCTCGGCGCAGGCGTTGATGGCCTTGCGCGGCAGCTCGACGTGGTTTTCATGGAAATCGCCGCGGCGTGCCTGGGGATTGTCGACCCGGCCTGGCCTGGTTTCATGCAGCACGCCGACCAGGTTGACGACGGCGTCGCAGCCGCGGAATTCGCGCGCCAACACGCGCGGATCGTGGATGTTCGCCTCGACCACTTCGACGGTCGGCAGCAAGATCAGGCCCTTGGCATGTTCGCGCCTGCGCGTGAGCACCTTTACATGCCTGCCGCGCGCGGCCAGTTCAGATACCAGGGCGGTGCCGACAAAGCCCGACCCGCCCAGCACACAAATTTTATTGAAGCTCATGTTGTTTGGCCTGTTCGCAGAATGCAGAGAATTTTAGCTTTCGCCCTCGCCTGATTCCAGACCGGGCTGCCTGTCGTTTGCCCCTTCCGGCCGGGCAGGCAATGAACGGCCGGGAATCGTGCCCAGCCGATCGACCAGCAGGACGGAGGGCTGACCGAAACGCAGCGCGTAATACATGGCGTTGCTCATGACTTTCTTCACGTAGTCGCGCGTTTCGCTGAAGGGGATGCTCTCGATGTAGATCGCGCCCTCCATCGGCTTGCTGTCGCGCCAGCGCTGGGCCCGGCCCGGGCCGGCGTTGTAGGCGGCCGTCGCCAGCACCGGCTGCCCGTCGAGGCTTTCCAGCACGTAGCGCAGGTAATAGGTGCCGAACCTGATGTTGGTTTCGGGTTCGTTGAGGCTGCGGGTATCGAAACCCTTGATGCCCAGCCGTTGCGCGATCCAGCGCCCGGTCGCGGGCATGATCTGCATCAGGCCCGCCGCCCCCACCCCCGACTTCGCAACATTGACGAAGCGGCTTTCCTGACGCATCAGTCCGTACACCCAGGCCTCGTCCAGCCTGTTCTCCTTCGCCTCGCGGGACGCGAGTTCGCGGTAGGGAGCGATGAAGCGCAAATCGAAATCGTGCTGCTCGCGGGTTCTTTCGGCGGTATTAATGGCGCGGTCGTGCCAGTCGCGGTTTCTTGCCAGTTCGGCGGCGGCCAGCAGCTGGCGGTCGTTGAAATTCCGTACCGCCCAGATCCACTCGTTGGCCGCCTCGGTGCGCAACCCGAGCCGGTACAGCGTCAGCGCGCGCACGATGCCGGCATCGCGAGCGACGGCGCCGATTTCCTCGCCTGAAACCTTGATATTGACGGGCTGCGCGCCCATCACCGCGCCCAGTTCCTCGCTCGCCAGCAAGCCGTAATAATGGTGCTCGCGCGACAGCGGCGCAAAGATCCGGTTGGCGCCAGGCACCTGACCCAGTGCCTTCAGGGCCCGGCCTTGCCAGTACTGCCACGCCGGCTGATTCCGACTGTCTTCGTCCATGCCGCTGATCGCCCACAGCACCGAACGCCAGTCACCCGCACGCAGGGCCGCGCGCACCCACCATTCGCGCTGGAATTGCGACAGCCCGAGGCCGCCGGTCCTCGGGAACCACTGCGTGGCCTGAGGCTCGTGGCGGCGCGCCGCCTCCACCGCCAGCAACCCCCACGCATACTGCTGATCGACCTCGGACAACTGCGGCAGCAAGGGTTGCAGTATCCGGGCAGCGGCAACCGAATCGGTTTTCGCCAGGCGCGACAAGGCAAACAAGCCTGGTTCGCGCTGTGCCCGTTTGCTCCAGTCCAGCCTGCCCGCGAGGTATTTCGACGGCTCCCGGTAGGCGCGGTCGATCTCTGCCGATACCGGGCGCCCTCCCTCCGGAATCGAGACCAGCAGCGATTTCGCCACACCCGGATTGCCCGCCTCGAAAGCCAGCCGCAGGCGCTTCCATACGTCTTCCTCGGTCAGCCATCCCTGGGACAGCAGCGAAGCGAAGAGCGGCGTGCAGGCGGACGGCATGTCCTTGCCGGTATACCAGAGCGCAATGGCCTGCCCCAGCGCACTGCGATCGCCCTGCGCCAATTCCGCCCGGCGCGCGAAGCAGGCATGGGTCACTTCCGGCCTGGCAAGACGGGGAAATTCCGCGAGATAAGCCGTCCAGTTTTCGCGCCGCCCCAGGTCCTTGAGCCACTCGCCGCGCAAGCGTTCGCCCAGCCAGCTGTCCGGATAGAGAGCCAGGAAATCCGTGACCCTGGAGTCATCCGTCAGTTGCCGCGCCACCCCCCAGTATTCGATATACGGCCGCAGCGCGTAGTCGCGTGGGATTTTCTCGGCAAGCCGCTCGAAGCCGCGCATGTCCCCCTTGGCCCATGCTTCACGCGCAGCGAGGAAATCATCGCCGGCATCGGCGCGCGTCGGCGGGGCTGCAAGCAAAACGAGCAGGACAAGCAGGGATTTGAATATACTGTTGCCGTGCTGGCGCGCAGTGCTGAACCAAGGCGGCCAGACAACCCATCTTTTCAACACACGGAGGACAGCATGACAGCAAACGTTGGAGACACCGACCGCTACATCCGCATTGCCGCAGGATGCGCGCTCATCGTCTGGGGATTGGCAGGCGGTCCTTTCTGGGCGGTCATCGCCGGCGCCCTTCCGCTGGCCACGGCCCTGTTCCGTTATTGCCCCGCCTACAGCATTCTCGGAATGAACACCTGCGACACGAAAAAAGATTGAGTCACACAGCCCCATCCGCTCAGGCCAGGAACAGCTTGTAGGCCGGATTGCGGGTTTCGTCCCAGTAACGGTAGCCCAGCTTGTCCAGGAATTTCTGGAAGCTGGGTTTTTCTTTCGGCGGCACCTGGATACCCACCAGGATTCGACCGTAATCCGTGCCGTGGTTGCGGTAATGGAACAGGCTGATGTTCCAGTCGTGGCTCATGCTGTTGAGGAAATTCATCAGCGCGCCCGGACGCTCGGGAAACTCGAAACGATAAATCAGCTCGTTGCTGGCCATCGGCGCATGCCCGCCAACCAGGTGGCGCACGTGCAGCTTGGCCATCTCGTTGTCGGTGAGGTCGATCGCCTCCAGCTTGTGCTTCTTCAACTGCGCGACCAGTTTCTGGATCTCGCCCGCGCCCTGGATCTGCAGCCCGACGAACACCCGCGCCTGCCTGGGGTCGTCATAGCGGTAATTGAATTCGGTGATGTTGCGCGCACCAAGGAGCGAACAGAATGCCTTGAAACTGCCGGGAGTTTCCGGAATGGTTACGGCGAGGATGGCTTCGCGCTTTTCGCCCAGTTCGGCACGCTCGGCCACATGGCGCAGGCGGTCGAAGTTCATGTTCGCGCCGGAGGCAATCGCGATCAGCGTCTTGTTCCTGAGCCGGTCACCGGCCACCGCCGCCTTGAGTCCGGCCACCGAGAGGGCGCCGGCCGGCTCCAGGATCGAGCGCGTGTCCTCGAACACGTCCTTGATCGCCGCACAGATGGCATCGTTGCCTACGCGGATCACCTCGTCGACATAGAGCTGGGCCAGCCGGAAGGTTTCCTTGCCGACCTGCTTCACCGCCACGCCGTCGGCGAAGATGCCCACCTGCGCGAGCTTCACGCGTTCGCTGCGGCACAGCGAACGCGCCATGGCATCGGCATCCTCAGGTTCCACGCCGATTACCCTGATCTCGGGGCGCAGGCGCTTGATGTAGGCTGCCACGCCCGCGATCAGCCCACCGCCGCCCACCGGCACATAGACGGCATGGATCGGTCCCTGGTGCTGGTGCAGGATTTCCATGGCGATGGTGCCCTGGCCCGCGATGACATCCGGGTCGTCGTAGGGGTGAACGAAGGTGCCCTTGAGCTTCTTGGTCAACTCCATGGCGTGCTCATAGGCCTCGTCGTAGGAGTCGCCGTGCAACACCACTTTTGCGCCACGCGCGGCCACGGCATCGATCTTGATCTGCGGGGTCGTGGCAGGCATCACGATGACGGCCTTGGCACCAAGCTTCTGCGCTGCCAGCGCCACCCCCTGGGCGTGGTTGCCGGCCGATGCGGCCACCACGCCGCGCTTGAGCTGGGCCGGCGTCAGCCGGGCCATTCTGTTGTAGGCGCCGCGCAGCTTGAAGGAGAATACCGGTTGCAGATCCTCGCGCTTGAGGTAGACCTGATTGTCCAGGCGGCGAGAAAGATTGCCGGCCAGATCCAGCGGCGACTCGATCGCCACGTCGTATACCCGTGCGGTCAGAATGCGTTCAAGGTAATCGTTTACTTGCAATGTCATGATGATGCAAAGATTAACAGGATTCCCGCGCATTTTGGTTGCATCGGGTTTGTGAAAAACCCGCTTTGCGGCTAATCTTCGGGAAAATTTGATGCAGAGAACAATGAAATGACACAGGACGAAATGAAACAGGCGGTCGCGCGTGCGGCCGTCGAATATGTGAAGGGCGGCATCATCGGCGTCGGCACCGGCTCGACCGCCAACTACTTCATCGACGAACTGGCCAAGGTGAAGGGGCGCATCGATGGCGCCGTGGCAAGTTCGGAAGCCACTGCCAAGCGCCTGAAGGGCCATGGCATCGATGTGCTGGACCTGAACAGCGTGGGCGGCATGGAAATTTATGTCGACGGCGCCGACGAAATCACGCGCAATTTTCACATGATCAAGGGCGGCGGCGGCGCGCTCACGCGCGAAAAAATCGTCGCGGCCTGCGCCAAGCACTTCATCTGCGTGGCCGACCAGACCAAGCTGGTGGACGTGCTGGGCAGGTTTCCGCTGCCGGTCGAGGTCATCCCCATGGCGAGGAGCTATGTCGCGCGCGAACTGGTCAAGCTGGGCGGACAGCCCAAGTTGCGCGAGGGCTTCACCACCGACAACGGCAATGTGATCCTCGATGTGCACGGCCTCAGCATTCTTGACCCGGTGGTGCTGGAAAGCGAAATCAACCAGTTGACCGGCGTGGTGACCAACGGTCTGTTCGCGCGCCGGCCCGCCGATGTGCTGCTGCTCGGCACCGAACACGGCGTGGAAACCTACAAGTAAGGGCCTATTCGTCCTTGCCGGCCGCAACGTCGGCCGATTCCTGCTCGACCGGCTCGCCTGCCACGCGGTAGCGCTCTGCCGCCCACTGGCCAAGATCCATCAGCCTGCAGCGCTCGCTGCAGAACGGCCGGTACTTGTTGCGCGCCTCCCAGACCACTTCCGCCCCGCAGCCCGGACATGCGACTCGCAGTTGTTTGTCTGACGCGCGCTTCATAAGGTGCAGAACGCAAGCTCAAAAGGCATGGAGTCAACGCACACCTTGGACTCGCCGGGCTGGCTGCGCACGAAGCGAATGTTGAGCATGTACTTGTTGGCGGAGATTTCCGGCACGCAGCAGAACTCCTCGTCCACGCCGACCCGGATCATCTGCGGCGGGCGGGCACTGGACTCCAGCATCTGCTGATACACGCCGTTGATCGCCTGCTGCATGCCCGGCCTGCAGCTATCGCGCATCAAACGCAGCACGATGTCCAGGCCCGAACGCACCGGCAGCATGGGGGCCAGCCACAGCCGCAGATTGCCGCGCCGCAATTCCGCCGGCTCGTGCTGCCAGCGGTGATACGCCGGGAGGTCGAACTCGCAGAGTCCGCCGGGGATGATAGCGCGCTGCCTTACCGCAGTGAGCCACTCGTCTTCCTTCAGGTGCTGGCCGATACGGCCGGCCATGCGGTAGATGCCGGCATGCGCAGTATCGATTTCCTGCAGCACGCCATCGAGGCGGGCCTGCTGCACATCCGGATTGCCGCGCAGCACGGTCAGCGCTGAACGCTGGCGTTCCAGTTCCTGCAGCAGGTCGGTCTTGAGGTCCCCCCGGGCAGCGACATCCGCGATTTCAAACAGCGTCACCAGCGCGGCGTGGTGGCTGTATGGATGCTCGCCATCTACATGCCAGTCCAGCCGGTCGAACAGGTCCTCCAGTCGCAACAGGGTGCGGACACGTTCGTTGAGGGGGTATTCGTAGCGGATCACGCGCGGCCCGAAAAAGGATTTGCCCCGATTTTCCCCGATTGATGTGGAAAATCAAAGTGCCTGGTCCGCCAGGCGCCGGTATTTTTGATCCAGCGCTGTCACGCGCACATTCAGTTCGGTCAGATCGCAGTCCGTGTCGAGAACGTCATCGGCGCGTGCACGCCTCTGCGCGCGGCTGGCCTGCCTCGCCATCATGGCGCGGACCTCCGTCTCGCTCCAGCCGCCGCGTGCGAGCGCCCTCTGCAACTGCGTCTCCTCGCTGCAATCCACCGCCAGCACAAGATCGAGCAGCCTGTCGTATGCGCCGGTCTCCACCAGCAGGGGGATGATGACCAGCACATAAGGGGCCTGCGCCAGGGCCAGCCTGCGCTCGACCTCGCCATGGATGCGCGGGTGCAGGATGTCTTCCAGACAGCGCTTGGCGGCCGCGTCGGCCAGTATGCGGGCGCGCAACGCCGCCCGGTCCAGCCGTCCGTCCGGCAGAAAAAACTCGTCGCCGAAACCCTCGCGTATGGCCGGCAAGGCCGCCCCTCCGATCGAAGTCAGTTCGCGCGAGATTTCATCCGTATCGATCACGGGCGCGCCGAGGCGGGCAAAGGCCTCGCTCACCGTGGTCTTGCCGCAAGCCAGGCCGCCGGTGACGCCGATTTTCAGCATCAGAAACTGCCCAGATAGGCCCGCGTGATCGGCGCGCCGTAGAACAGCGCGACCACCCCGCCACCGGCAAGGTAGGGGCCGAAGGGAATCGGAACCTGGCGGTCGTGCTTGATGAAGACCACCATGGCAATGCCCACGGCAGCACCGACCGCGGCGGACAGGAGTATGGTCACCGGCAGCATTTCCCAGCCCAGCCAGGCGCCGATGGCGGCCAGCAGCTTGAAATCGCCGTAGCCCATGCCTTCCTTGCCGGTAACCAGCTTGAACAGCCAGTAGATGCTCCACAGCGTGAGATAGCCGGCCATGGCTCCGATCACGGCCGACTCCAGGCTGGTGTAGACGCCAAACAGGTTGAACAACAGGCCCAGCCACAACAGCGGCAAGGTGAGGTCATCGGGCAGCAGGGTAGTGTCGAAGTCGATGAAAGCCAGGACGATCAGTGTCCAGACGAACAGGATCGCCCCTGCCGTCAGCATCCCGAAGCCGAACTTCCAGGCGATCAGCGCGGACAAGGTCGCCGTCAGCAGTTCGACCAGCGGGTAACGTGCGCTGATGCGGCTGCCGCAGGCAGAGCAGCGGCCACGCAGCCCGAGCCAGGACAGCACCGGAATGTTTTCCAGCGCGGTGATCCGATGGCCGCAGGACGGGCAGGCCGAACGCGGAGTCGAGAGATTGTAGCGGGACGCCGCCGGCCCGGGCTCACCCCTGAGTTCGGCACACTGTTCCTGCCACTCCGCCTCCAGCATGCGCGGCAGGCGGTGGATCACCACGTTCAGGAAGCTGCCGACCGCCAACCCCAGCAGAAAAACCAGCCCGGTGAACAGGGCTGGCTCGTTCGCGAGGGCAATCATCCGCCGACTGCTTCGCCCATCTTGAAGATGGGCAGATACATGGCGATCACCAGGCCGCCGATCAGGGTGCCCAGCACGACCATGATCATGGGCTCGATCAGGCTGGAAATCGCTTCCACCGCATCATCGACCTCACGTTCGTAAAAGTCCGCCACCTTGGCGAGCATGGAATCGAGCGCGCCCGACTCTTCGCCGATCGACGTCATCTGCAGAACCATGTTCGGAAAGCGGTTGGTGCCCTGCATCGCGACGGTAAGCGAACTGCCGGTGGCGACCTCGGCACGGATTTTCTCCGTGGCCTCGACATACAACTGGTTGCCGGCAGCGCCGCCGACCGAGTCGAGCGCTTCGACCAGCGGCACGCCTGCGGCGAACATGGTGGAGAGCGTGCGCGTCCAGCGCGCGATAGTGGCTTTTTCAATCACCGGGCCGAAAATGGGCAGCCTCAGCATGAGCCTGTCCATGATGCGCTGCACTTTTCGCGACCGCTTCCATAACTGCATGAAGCCATAGATGGCTGCACCGATTCCGCCGAAGATGAGATACCAGTATTCGACGAAGAAGTCGGACATTTTCATAACCAGCAGGGTCGGCCCCGGCAGGTCCGCGCCGAAGCCGGTAAACAGTTCCTTGAACGCGGGAATGACGAAAATCATGATTGCCGCCGTGACGATGAACGCCACCACGAGCACCGCGGCCGGATAGAACAGGGCGGACTTGATCTTGCCCTTGATGGCGAGAATCTTTTCCTTGTAGGTCGCCAGCCGGTCCAGCACGTCTTCCAGAATGCCCGCCGCCTCGCCGGCCTCGACCAGGTTGACGAACAGCTTGTCGAAATGCTTGGGATGCTTGGAGAAGGCCACGTGCATGCTGTTGCCCTTCTCGATGTCTGCCTTCACTTCGGCCAGCAGGCGCTGCACCGCCGGGTTAGCCGCGCCTCGGCCAACGATGTCGAACGCCTGCAGCAAGGGCACGCCTGCCTTCATCATCACCGCCAGCTGGCGGGTGAACAGGGTGATGTCCTTTTCCCTGATCTTGCCGGTCTTGGCAAACAGCGCACTCTGCTTGCGCACCTTGGTCACGGTGATGCCCTGGCGGCGAAGCTGCGCCGACACCAGGGCCTCGCCCGGGGCCAGCATCTGGCCGCTCAGCTTCTTGCCCTTCTTGTCCTTCCCCTCCCAGATATAAGTGGCATCCTTGGTCGCTGCGACTGCCATATTCCTCTCCCCAATTGTTTACATCACATGTTCGTGACCGCTTCCACTTCCTCGAGCGAAGTGATGCCGGCCTTGACCTTGAGCAGGCCGGCCTGGCGCAGGTCCAGCACGCCTTCCCGCCGCGCCTGCTCGGCGATATCCATGGAAGTGCCGTTCTTCAGGATGATGCGCTGCATCTCTTCCGTGATCGCCATGACCTGGTAAATGCCGGTACGCCCCTTGTATCCCGAACCCTGGCAGATTTCGCAACCGACCGCATGATAAGGCTGCCAGCTGCCGTCCAGTTCCTGCTCCTTGAAGCCGGCGCGCAGCAGCGCCTCTCGGGGAATGTCGATCGGCTTTTTGCATGCGCAAAGCTTTCTCGCCAGACGCTGTGCGGTAATGCAGATCACCGAGGAGGCGACGTTGAACGGTGCCACCCCCATGTTCAGCAAGCGGGTCAGGGTGCCCGGCGCATCGTTGGTATGCAGGGTGGACAGCACCATGTGGCCCGTTTGCGCAGCCTTGATGGCGATGTCCGCCGTTTCCAGGTCGCGAATCTCGCCCACCATGATCACGTCCGGATCCTGGCGCAGGAAGGACTTGAGCGCGGCGGCAAAGGTCAGCCCCGCCTTGTCGTTGACGTTGACCTGGTTGACGCCCGGAAGCTGGATTTCGGCCGGGTCTTCCGCTGTCGAAATATTGACGCCCGGCTGATTGAGGATATTGAGGCAGGTATACAGCGACACCGTCTTGCCCGAACCGGTCGGTCCGGTTACCAGCACCATGCCGTAGGGCCGCTGCACCGCATTCAGCAGGATTTCCTGCTGCCACGTCTCGTAGCCAAGCGCCTCGATGCCCAGCTGCGCGCTGGTCGGATCGAGAATACGCATGACGATTTTCTCGCCGTACAGGGTCGGCAGCGTACTGACCCGGAAGTCGATGGCACGGTTCTTGGTCAGCACCATCTTCAACCGGCCATCCTGGGGGATGCGCTTCTCGGAAATGTCGAGGCGCGAAATCACCTTGATGCGCGAGGCGATCTTTTCCTTGATGGCCAGTGGCGGCTGGGCAACCTCGTACAGCACGCCATCCCGGCGGTAGCGAATGCGGTAGAACTTTTCGTAGGGCTCGAAGTGGATGTCGGAGGCACCGGTATTGATCGCATCCAGCATGATTTTCTGCAGATAGCGCACCACCGGCGCATCGTCGATCTCGATTCCACCCGTAGTTTCGGTCGAGTCAGCCGCCTCTTCATCGGCGAATTCGAGATTGAGGTCCTCGGCCTGCAGCACCGCCATGGTGTTGTCCGCAGCATCGGCCACCTTGTCGACCAGCCTGCCCAGCTTGTCGTCCTCGACCACCACCGGCTCAACGGTGAGCCCGGTCTGGAACTTGATTTCATCCAGCGCCTGCAGGTTGGTGGGGTCGGAAGTGCCAACGAACAGCTTGTTGCCGCGCTTGTAGAGCGCCACCATGCGTCGCTTCTGGGCCAGTTTGGCATCCACCGCCCCTTGCGGGAGGGATTCCGGGTCGACTGCATTCAGATCGAACAAGGGGTAACCGAAAGCGCTGGCGGCGAACTCGGCAATCTGGATTGCCCTGAAGCGGCGCCCCTTCAGCAACTCGGTCACGAAGCTTTCACCGCTGCTGCTCGCCTTGCTCCATATGCTTTCCGCGTCCGGCTCGCTCAGCAGCCCCTGCGCGACCAGGGTTCTGGCCAGGCCGGTGAGGGGTGAGTGGGTGGGATTGGTAACGGCAGCCATGGTTGTTTATCTGTTCAGACAGGCTGTTATCGGCTTCAGCCTGCAAAAATTAAGGATACGGGCCTGCATCGCCCGCCGCCGGCGCCGCAAGCGCCCCGATGCGGGCAACCTTGACCGCCCGATCCTGCGTTTGCACGATTTCGATCGGGATGTCGCCGATTTTAACGCTCACGCCGGCTTCTGGAATGTCTTCCAGGTATTCAAGCAGCAGGCCATTGAGCGTTTTGGGCCCGTCCAGGGGAAAGTCCAGTCCCAGCTTGCGGTTGACATGCCGCACCAGGGCCGAGCCTTCGACCAGCCAGCTGCCGTCTTCCATCTGCCGCAGCCAGCCGGTCTGGGCAGGCGCCTGGGTGGTGAATTCGCCGACCATTTCCTCCAGCAGATCTTCCATGGTGACCAGCCCCTGCAACTCGCCGTATTCATCCACCACCAGGGCAAGACGCTTCTGGTTCTCCTGAAACTGGCGCAACTGCTTGAACAGCGGCGTGCCGGCCGGCACGAAATAGGGTTCCTGCAGGATCTCGCGCACGGCCTCGTGGGTGAACTCATCGCTGGCCATGGCGTGCAATATCCGCCGCACGTGCAGGATGCCGATGATCCGGTCGAGCGAGTCCTCGTACACCAGCAGACGGGTGTGATGGCTGGTGGCAATCTGCCGGCTGATTTTTTCCGGCTCGTCGGCAAGATCGATGGTCTCGATCTGATTGCGCGGCGTCATCACGTCATCTACCGTGATGCTTTCCAGCCCGAGGATGTTGAGGAGGATGCGGCGGTGCTCCCTGGGCAACAGCTTGGCCGACTCCAGCACGACGGTGCGCAGTTCCTCCAGTCCGAGCATGTTGCCGCCCTCATCCTGGCGCGGCTTGATGCGCAGCAGCTTCAGCAGGCCCTGCACGAACAGATTGACGAACCACACCAGCGGATAGGCCAGCCTGAGCAGGGGCGTCAGCACGAAACTCGCCGGATAGGCGATCCGTTCCGGATAGGAGGCGCCGATCACCTTGGGCGTCACTTCGCTGAACACGAGAATGAAGAAAGTCAGCAGCGAGGTGGCGGCAAACAGGATGATCTCGCCCTGGCCGAACAGGCGGATGGCGATGAGGGTGGACAACGTGGCCGCCCCCGTGTTGACCAGATTGTTGCCCAGCAGGATCACCCCCAAGAGCTTGTCGGTCTGACTCAGCAGGGCAAGTGTCAGCCGCGCCCCCCTGAACCCCTGCTCTGCCTGGTGCTTGAGCCGGTAGCGGTTGATGGCCATCATGGCCGTCTCGCTGGCCGAGAAGAACCCCGAAAGCAGCAACAGGACGGCCAGAATGGAAAACAGCGTGCTTGTCGAGATCGAATCCAAAGGAAATGCGCCCTATCTTCGGCCGGAAACGAATCAGCGCTGCAGCAGGATTTCGAGCACGAACTTGCTGCCCACGTAGGCCAGCAGCAGCATCACGAAACCGATGATGGTCCAGCGCACGGCCAGCCGCCCGCGCCAGCCCCAGATCGTCCGCCCGGCCAGCAGGGCACCGAAGACCAGCCATGACAGCAGCGCGAAGAAGGTCTTGTGGGTGAGGCTCATGGCCATGCCGAAGATCTCCTCGGAAAACAGCACGCCGCTGGCCAGGGCCAGGCTGAGCAGGATGAAGCCGGCCCAGATCAGCTTGAACAGCAGCGACTCCAGCGTCAGCAGCGGCGGCATGCCCTGCATGCTCGCCGCCGCAGCGCCTTTGTGCAGCCTCTTCTCGAACGCCGACATCAAGACCGCCTGCAGCGCGGCGATGAACAGCAGGCAATAGGCCAGCAGCGACAGCACCAGGTGCACGCGAAAGCCGAAGGTGTGCGAAAAGGGCACGGCGCGGGCATCCGGCAAAATCAGGGGAAACAGGACACCGACTGCGGCAGCGGCAGCCACCCAGCCCTGAATGCCGGGCAGCGGCACCTTGAGCGCAGTCAGGGCGTAAACCGATACGGACAGCCAGGCAATCAGGGAGACGGCGTTGGCGAAGCCCAGATGCACGGCATCCTGCTGGAACACGCTTGCCCCCAGCAGCGCCGCATGGATCACGATGCCAGCCAGCAGCAGGGCCGAGGCCCACAGCGGGCCGCGCGGCCGCGCAGCGGGCCGCAGGAACTGCCAGGCGGAAACTGCATAGAGCCCCGCGACCAAAAAGGATGAGAGCGCGAAAACCGGCATTGGTAGAATAGTCGTTTAGTTAAGTTCCATTTCGCGGATCGGCTGATCATGCGAAGGCGGGCCGCAAACAGTATGCACGATACGACTGGGCGACGCCGTCCAAGTCAGCCTGAACTACGAAACGGGATTATGGATTATCCATGCCTGCCGGCGTGGTAACAAGGAATGCCATGTTTGAAAGCCTCTCCGGCCGCCTTGGCGGCATCGTCAAGACCCTGCGCGGCCAGGCCCGCATCACCGAAGAAAATGTCCAGGACACCCTGCGCCAGGTACGCATGGCGCTGCTGGAAGCCGACGTCGCCCTGCCCGTGGTCAAGCAGTTCACCGAGGACGTCAAGGGCAAGGCCGTGGGCGCGGAGGTGCTGCAAAGCCTGACCCCTGGCCAGGCGCTGATCGGCATCGTCCACGACGAACTCGCCAAGCTGATGGGCGGGGCGGCCGCCGAACTCAATCTCGCCGCGCAGCCCCCGGCCGTCATCCTCATGGCCGGCCTGCAGGGCTCGGGCAAGACCACCAGCAGCGGCAAACTCGCACGCCTGCTGAAATCGCGCAAGAAAAAGGTCCTGCTCGCCTCCTGCGACGTCTACCGTCCTGCCGCCATCGACCAGTTGCGGCAACTGGGCAGGCAACTGGAAGTGGATTTCTTCGAAGCCGACGCCAATGACCCGGTCACCATCGCCAGGACCGCGCAGGAACACGCACGCAAGCAGTTCTACGACGTGCTGATCGTCGACACTGCCGGCCGGCTCGCCATCGACGAAGCCATGATGGCGGAAATCCAGGCCCTGCATACCGCAGTGAAGCCGGTGGAAACCCTGTTCGTGGTCGATGCCATGCAGGGCCAGGACGCCGTCAATACCGCCAAGGCCTTCAACGAGGCGCTGCCGCTCACTGGCGTCATCCTCACCAAACTGGACGGTGACGCCCGCGGCGGCGCAGCGCTGTCGGTGCGCCACATTACCGGCAAGCCGATCAAGTTCGTCGGCGTCGGCGAGAAACCCGACGGCCTCGAAGCCTTCCACCCCGAGCGCATGGCCTCGCGCATCCTCGGCATGGGCGATGTGCTGTCGCTGATCGAGCAGGCGCAGACTTCGGTCGACATCGCCGAGGCCAAGAAACTGGCGGAAAAGGTCAAGAAGGGCAAGAGCTTCGACCTCGAGGATTTCAAGTCGCAAATCACGCAAATGCGCAAGATGGGCGGACTCTCCGCCCTCATGGACAAGCTGCCGGGCATGGGCCAGATGCCGCAGATGACCGGCCAGGAAGACAAGGCCATCAACCGCGTGGAAGGCATCATCAACTCCATGACCCCGCAGGAGCGGCGCCACCCGGAGCTCCTCAAGGCCTCCAGGAAGCGCCGCATCGCCGCCGGCGCCGGGGTCCAGGTCCAGGAAGTCAACCGCCTGCTGAACCAGTTCGAACAGGCTCAGAAAATGATGAAAATGATGGGCAAGGGCGGCCTCGGCAAGCTGATGCGCGGCATGAAAGGCGGCCTGCCGGGAATGAAGTGAGCCTAGGCCATCTCCTGGACGGCCCCGCCGCGCCGGAGCCGCGTCCGCGCACTAAACCCTTGGCAAACAACCTGTTTTCGGCATAGAATTCGCGGTTTTCCGATTTCCAAACTGGATAGAGACCATGGTAGTCATTCGTCTTTCCCGTGGCGGCTCCAAGAACCGCCCCTATTACAACGTGGTGGTGGCCGATTCCCGCAGCCGCCGCGACGGCCGTTTCATCGAGCGCCTTGGCTTCCATAACCCCGTCGCCCCCGAAGGCGTCGAAGCCACCCGCATCGACATGGCCCGCGTGGAACACTGGGTGAAGAACGGCGCCAAGCTGTCCGACACCGTGTCGCGCCTGGTCAAGCAGGGCAAAGCCGCTGCCTAAGCAAGTTGTCATGGGGCGTGTCAACGCCCCGTTCGGCGTAAAGGGCTGGGTCAAGATCAAGCCTTTTACCGAAACCCTGGACGCCCTGCTCGATTACCCCGAGTGGCAGATCGGCAAAGACGGCCAGTGGCGCAAGGCGGAGGTGGAAGACGCCACCCTGCACGGCGACTTCGTCGTCGCCAAGCTGGCCGGCTGCAATGACAGGGACGCGGCCTTTGCCCTGCGCGGTCAGGAAATCGCGGTTTACCGCGAGGAATTGCCCGACACCGAGGAAGGCGAGTTCTACTGGGAGGACCTTATCGGTCTTGCCGTCGTCAACCGCGACGGCGTGGAACTGGGCAAGGTGGCCTCGCTGATGGAAACCGGCGCGCACGACGTGCTGGTGGTGAGGGGCGAGAAGGAAATCAGTAAGGAAATACTGATCCCCTTCGTTGAGGTCTATGTGCTGAACGTGGATTTGGCGCAGGGCCGCATCGAAGTGGATTGGGGTCTGGATTACCAGGATTGATGATGCGTTTCGACGTCGTCACCCTGTTTCCGGGCCTGTTCGATGCACTGCTGGATTTCGGCATTTCCGGCCGGGCCTTGGACCGCGGACTGTTCCGCTTCAAGGCCTGGAACCCGCGGAACTTCGCCACGGACAACTACCGCACCGTGGACGACCGACCCTACGGCGGCGGCCCCGGCATGGTGATGCTGGCCGAACCGCTGGATGCGGCGATGGACGCCATCGAAGCCGAACTGCAGCAGGACAATATCGAAGCGCACGTGATTTATTTCACGCCGCGCGGCCGCCCGCTCGATCACGCAAAAATCGTCGAGCTGACGAAGCGACCGCAGCTGACCCTGATCGCAGGGCGCTACGAAGGCGTGGACGAGCGTTTTTTGCATCGCCGGGTGCACGAGGAGATCTCGCTGGGCGATTTCGTCCTCTCCGGCGGAGAAATCCCGGCGCTGGCGGTAATGGATGCGGTGATCCGGCAATTGCCGGGCAGTTTGAACAATGCCGAATCGGCGCTGCAGGAATCGTTTGTCGACGGCCTGCTGGATGCGCCCTGCTACACCCGGCCCGAGGTTTACCGGGGCCAGGCGGTGCCGGACGTGCTGATGTCCGGCAACCACAAGGCGATCGAGCGCTGGCGGCTGCAGCAACGCTTGAAGCTGACCGCGAAGCGGCGGCCGGACTTGCTGGACAAACGCGGCATGAGCCGCGCAGAAAAGGATTTGCTCGACGGCAAGGATTGAAACCCGCCGTCGGGACGAAAAGGAAGCCCGCAAGGGCTGTTTTTAACCGCGCAATGTTCGTTATCTGAACGAACCAATTCGCGAATTCGCAAGGAAGATGACATGAACATCATCGAACAACTGGAACAGGAAGAAATCGCCCGCCTGGGCAAGACCATCCCCGACTTCGCCCCCGGCGACACCGTGGTGGTGCAGGTCAAGGTCAAGGAAGGCGACAAGGAACGTCTGCAGGCCTACGAAGGCGTGGTGATCGGCAAGCGCAATCGCGGCCTCAACTCCGCGTTCACGGTGCGCAAGATTTCCGCCGGCGAAGGCGTCGAGCGCACTTTCCAGACCTACTCCCCGCTGGTCGCCAAAATCGAAGTCAAGCGCCGCGGCGACGTACGTCGCGCCAAGCTGTACTACCTGCGCGAGCGTTCCGGCAAGTCCGCCCGCATCAAGGAAAAGCTGCCCAACCGCGCCAAGGCCTCTGCCCAATAAGCAAAGGCTTTCGCCAAACAAAAGCCCTCCTCGCGAGGGCTTTTTTGTTGTTCCCGTTACGGCGTTAGAATGACTTCATGGAACACGCCGTCATCGATGCCCCTTTCGGCCAACTGAGATTGATCGCCGATCACGATATCCTCACCGGAATCGATTTCCTGCTCGAACCCGAACCGGCAAAGCCGCCGGCCACCCCGGTGCTCAAGGAGACCGCGGCACAGCTCGCCGCCTATTTCAAAGACCCGAATTTCCGCTTCGACCTGCCCATGCGCCTCGATGGCACGCCCTTCCAGTTGAAGGTGTGGCAGGCCTTGTGCGACATTCCGCCCGGCGCACCACTGACCTATGGACAACTGGCGAAGAAACTCGCCACCGCCCCGCGCGCGGTGGGCGGCGCCTGCGGCGCCAATCCCATTCCCGTGATCGTGCCCTGCCATCGCGTGGTGTCGGCGGGCGGGCTCGGCGGCTTCATGGGCACCCGCTACCTCGGCCCGCTCAACATCAAATCCTGGCTGCTCGCGCATGAGCGGCAATGAGGACGTGATCGACCGCTTCTGCGACCGACTGTGGCTGGAGGACGGGCTGTCGCAGAACACGCTGGCAGCCTACCGCCGCGACCTTGCCGGCTTCGCCGCCTGGCTGAAGGAGGCACGCAGCCGCGAACTGACGCAGGCAGAGTCCCCCGACATCGACGCCTACCTCGCCCATCGCTTCGCCACCCGCGCCAAGCCGCGCACGGCCGCACGTTACACCGCGAGTCTCAGGCGCTTTTACCGCTTCCTCGCGCGCGATAACCTGATCGGCGCAGACCCCACGCTCTATCTCGACACCCCCAAGCTGCCGCGGCCGCTACCCAAGGTGCTGTCGGAGGCCGACGTGGAATCCCTGCTCGCCGCGCCCGACATCGACACCGTGGCTGGCCTGCGCGACCGCGCCATGATCGAGACCTTGTACGCCACCGGCCTGCGTGTCTCCGAACTGGTCGGGCTGAAATTATTGAACCTGGATTTGAACGCCGCCGTGCTGCGCGTCACCGGCAAGGGCGGCAAGGACCGCCTGGTGCCGCTGGGCGAGGAAGCGCTTCACTGGCTGTCGCGCTATCTGAAGGAATCGCGCCCGCGCATGCTGGACGGCAGGCAGTGCGCCGAGGTCTTCGTCACTGCGCGCGGCGCCGGCATGACGCGGCAGGCCTTCTGGCATCTGCTCAAGCGCGGCGCACTGAAAGCCGGCATCGACAAGCCGCTGTCGCCGCATACGCTCAGGCATGCTTTTGCCACGCATCTTCTGGCCCATGGCGCCGACCTGCGCGCGGTACAGATGCTGCTGGGACATGCCGACATTTCCACCACGCAGATCTACACCCATGTCGCGCGCGAGCGACTGAAGCAGTTGCACAGCCGCCACCACCCAAGGGGCTAGATAAAGGCCTTCACGAAGACCGAAAGACTGCTCAACAGCAGCAGGGTGCCGATCACCCGCACCATCTGCGCCTGGCTGAGTCCCGTATGCACGTGGCTTCCGCCGTAAAGCCCTGCAAACACGATCGGCAGACCGAGCAGAAAGCCCAGCCAGACTTCAGCCTGCACCAGCAATCCTGCGGCGACGAAGCTGCCGATACGAAACAGGCCTTCGAGGAAAAACACGCCGGACAAGGTCGCACGCAATTCGCCCTTGTCCTGCAAGCGATGTTGCAGATAGATGACGTATGGCGGTCCGCCGGTGCCGAACATGCCGCCGACGGTGCCGCCGGCGAGACTGGCCGGCGCCGCCCATTTGCGCGACACCGGCTTGTCGCCATGCAGGTTGAGCAGGCTGCGCAGCGCGAAAATGAGGATGAAGATGCCGAGGGCGATCAGCAGCGGCTCCCTGGGCAGGCTGACCAGCAGCGTGGTGCCGAGCGCCACGCCGATCATGCCGAAGGGCACCAGCGGCTTCACCTCGTCCCAGCGCACCTGCCTGAAGTTGACCCCGCCCAGCACCAGCGAGGCGGTGAAATCGAGCAGCAGGATCGCGGGCACGACCAGCGACAGCGGAAACACCAGCGCCAGCAATGGTACCGATACCAACCCCGAACCAAAACCGCTGATGCCGCGGATAAAATACGCCAGCAGCAGCACGCCAACGGCGTAGATGATCTCGAAAGCGGTCAAGCTCTCTTGCCGCGCTCGATGGTGATGCCGAGTTCCTTCACCCCGCGCACGATGGCGAACTTGGTGACGCTGACCTTGACCCAGGGCGCGCCGAACTCGCCGAGGATGATCTGCGCCACGTGTTCGGCCACCGCCTCCACCAGGGCGATCGGCTGCGGGCGGTTGACGAGGCTGTCCTTGACCCTGAGTGCAACGGCGCCGTAGTCGATGGTGTCCGCCACGTCATCGCTCGCACCCGCCTTGTGCTCGGGCAGGCCGATTTCCAGGTCGAGCCTCACCGACTGCGGGATTTTGCGTTCCCACTCGTATATGCCGATAATGAGTTCGAGGCGGAAGTCCCGCAAAAACAAGATATCCATAGGGGAAGTCCCCGTACGCAAAAGGAAGCGATTTTAATGCAAAGCCTCATCCCCGCCCTCATGATTGCGCTGGGCGCCTATCTCATCGGTTCGCTGTCGTTCGCCGTCATCGTCGCGCGCGCCATGGGCCTGCCCGATCCGCGCACTTTCGGTTCGGGCAACCCCGGCGCCACCAACGTACTGCGCACCGGCAAGAAAGCCGCCGCCGCACTGACACTTCTGGGCGATGCCGCCAAGGGCTGGCTGGCGGTGTGGCTCGCCGGCATCGTCGGCGCGCATTTCGGCGCGCAGATCCTGGCCGTGCATCTCGCCGCCATCGCCGTGTTCCTCGGCCACCTGTTCCCGGTGTTCTTCGGCTTCAAGGGCGGCAAGGGCGTAGCCACCGCGCTCGGCATCATGCTTGCGCTCGACCCCTGGATGGGCCTCGCGGTATTCGCCACCTGGCTGATTGTTTTCGTGGTTTCGCGCATTTCCTCGCTGTCCGCACTGACCGCCGCCGTGCTCGCGCCGGTTTATGGCGCCTATTTCACCGCCAGCCGCGCTACCGTCATCACGCTTTGCGTCCTCACTGTCTTGCTGCTTTGGCGTCACCGGGCCAACATCCAGCGCCTGCTGGCTGGCGAGGAAGGGCGTTTCGCCAAACCCAAGCAATAGGAAGGGTATCCGATGGCCTGGTTCGAAAAGGAAATGAATTACGCCAAGGACAGCCTGGCGCAGGTCTCCGAGCAGGCCATCGACCGCGCCGGCGAGCGTCTTTCCGACGTGGTCAAAGACGGCGTTTCCGAGGCCGGCAAGGAACTGCGCGACGTCATCCTGCACGCCAGCGAGGAAATCGACGCCAAGCTCGACAAGATTTCGCAGGAATTGCACAACCAGCGCCAGTTCACCAAGGACGACGTCAAGGAAATGGTGGATTACGCTGCCGACAAACTGTCCGTCGTGCTGGACGAGCGCGTGGCCGTGGCCAAGCGCGAAATCTCCAGCCTGGTGCAGGAAAAGGTCGAATACTTCAAGCTGGAGATCGACGACTTCTTCATCCGCCGCCAGCAGGACCTGGCGCGCGAACGCCGCCGCCTGTTCATCAACGTGCTGATCGCGGTCGGCGCCTCGCTGCTGCTGGGCGCGGTATCCTGGATGTACCACCGCTGGATGGGCGGTGTGCTCGACATCTTCGGCGTGTTCCGCATCCTGTTCGCCTCGCTGACCGGCGGCTACCTGGTGTACCTCGCCATCTCGCTGGTGCGCCGCTGGCTCACCATGAGCGAGCACAAGAAGGACGCCATGTATCTCACCATGCGCTACTGGGGCGCGTTGCGGCCGGAAAGCGTGTTCTTCAACCTGGTGCTGATCTGCGTGCTGGCCCTGCTGCTCGGCCTGCTGCTGTTCCCGGACGTGCTGGCGGTTCTGCCCGGCGGCAAGGCGCTGCTCGAACTGGTGCGCGGCGCGCTGCCCGGGCTATAAAGCCAAACTTCTTTCACAAAGAGGCCAGGAGGGCAAGAGCAAACAGAGAACTCCTGTCCTTCTGTCCTCCTTGTTCAGGTTTTATTCCGTCTCCGGGATTCTAGAACCGCTCGTTCTCGCCCAAAAAGCGCCATTTGCCCACCGGCAAGTCGCCCAGCCTCACCCCGCCCATGCGCACGCGCTTCAACGCAGTCACTTTCAGCCCGACCAGTTCGCACATGCGGCGGATCTGGCGCTTCTTGCCTTCCTTCAGCACGAAACGCAACTGCTCGGGATTTTGCCAGTCGACCCCGGCCGGTTTGAGCGGCTTGCCATCGAGACTCAATCCGTGCCGCAGCCGGGCCAACTGCGCAGCAGGAAAGGCGTCGCGCACATTCGCCGTGATCTTGCCGTAGCTCACCCGGACGAGATACTCCTTCTCGATGTCGCTATCCTCGCCAATCAGCTGACGCGCGATGCGACCATCCTGGGTTAGCACCAGCAGGCCGGTGGAGTCGATGTCGAGGCGTCCGGCCGGCGCCAGTCCGCGCAGCATGGCCGGTGAAAAACGACGGCCGCTGGCGTCGCCAATCCACTGGCTTGCCGCCTGCATGAGGGTGATCGCAGGCTGGTAGCCATCCTCGGCCTGGCCGGAGACATAGCCGATTGGCTTGTTGAGCAGGATGGTGGCCAGTTTTTGCTGGCTGGCTTGCGCTTGCTTGTCCAGCGTGATTTCTGCGTCCGGCCCGACCTTGCTGCCGAGTACATTCACTACCACGCCATTGACCTTGACCCAGCCCCTGGCGATGAACTCATCGGCTTCGCGGCGTGAGCACAGGCCGAGTTCGGCCATGCGTTTGGAAAGACGAACGGGTTCGGTCATGCGTGCGGCAGCGATTGAAGATCCCAGCGCGGCTTCACGCTGAAGGGCTGCGCCCCGCCCTGCGCCTGCTGCAGGCGCAGGGCGCCGGCAAAGGCGATCATGGCGCCGTTGTCGGTACAAAGGTCCAGCGGCGGGAAATACACCTGCGCGCCCAGCTTCGCCGTTTCTGCCAAAAGTCGCTGGCGCAGCTGCTTGTTGGCACCCACCCCGCCCGCTACCACCAGTCGCTGGCTGCCCGTCTGCTTCAGCGCCTGCATGGATTTTTCCGAGAGCACCTCGGCCATCACGCCCTGGAAGGCGGCGGCGATGTCGGCGCGCGCAGCGTCCTCGGGATGCTTGTTGCGCAGGGTCAGCACCGCGGTCTTGAGACCGCTGAAACTGAAATTGAGATCGCCCGAATTGAGCATGGGCCGCGGCAATTTGAAACGCGCAGGATCGCCGCTTTCGGCGAGCTTCGACACCGCCGGCCCGCCCGGATATCCCAGGCCCAGGAGTTGCGCGGTCTTGTCGAAAGCCTCGCCGGCGGCATCGTCCAGGGTGTCGCCCAGGGTTTCGTAAACGCCGACCCGAGTCACATGCATGAGTTGGGTGTGACCACCGGACACCAGCAGGGCCACGAAGGGGAATTCAGGTCGCGGCTCAGCCAGCAACGGCGACAGCAGATGGCCCTCCAGATGGTGCACGCCCACGGCCGGGATGCCCAGCGCATAGGCCAGCGAGCGCGCGAAGCCGGCACCCACCAGCAATGCGCCGGCAAGGCCCGGACCCTGGGTATAGGCAATGCCATCCAGCGATCCAAGCGTAAGCGAACGCTCACTTAAAGTCTCGCGCACGAGCGGCAGCACACGCTGGATATGATCGCGCGAAGCCAGTTCCGGCACCACGCCGCCGTAGTCGCGGTGCATGGCGACCTGGGAATGCAGGCGGTGGGCCAGCAGACCCATTTCAGTGTCGTACAGGGCGACTCCGGTTTCGTCGCAGGAGGATTCGATGCCAAGAACCAGCATGGGGGTGGAAAGACTCGAAAAAGACTGCTATTATTTGCGTTTTTTCCCGGTCAAGGAAGCATTTAAAACATGCCGCACATCAAAGTCAAAGAAAACGAGCCGTTCGACGTCGCCCTGCGCCGCTTCAAACGCGCTGTTGAAAAAACCGGTCTGCTCACCGAACTGCGCGCCCGCGAGTTCTACGAAAAACCCACCGCCGAAAGAAAGCGCAAGCTGGCTGCCGCCGTGAAGCGCACCCACAAGCGCCTGCGCAGCCAGATGCTGCCGCCCAAGATGTACTGAATGAAACATTCTTGACCGGATGTAGCAAAAAAGGCGGCTTGTCCGCCTTTTTCATTTAGCCTTGGCGGCGGCTTGTCCGCCTTTATTCATTTAGTCTCGGCGGCGGCCTGTCGCTGTTGATATAGCCCGTCCCGACTGCAAACTACGGAGCCCGCCATGAGCCTCAAAGCCCAGATCCTGGAAGACATCAAAGTCGCCATGAAGGCCAAGGAATCCTTCAGGCTTGCCACCCTGCGCCTGCTGTCCGCCGCCATCAAACAGAAGGAAGTGGACGAGCGCGTGGAACTGGACGATGCCGCCGTGCTCGCCATCCTCGACAAGCTCATCAAGCAGCGCAAGGACTCCATCAACCAGTTCGAAAAGGGCGGGCGCCAGGACCTAGCCGACGCGGAGAAGGCCGAAGTCGAGGTGCTGTCGGTCTACCTGCCGGCACAGATGTCCGAGGCCGAGATCACCGCCGCCATCGATGCCGCCATTGCCGCGACGGGTGCTGTCGGCCCCAAGGACATGGGCAAGCTGATGGGCGTCCTGAAGCCGCAACTTGCCGGCAAGGCTGACATGGGCAAAGTCTCCGCTCTGGTGAAAAGCAAGCTCGGTTAATCCGCTGTAACATCCGGGGATGATCCCCCGCGACTTCATCGACCAGCTGCTGTCACGCGTCGACATCGTCGACGTCATCGACCGGCGCGTGCCGCTGAAGAAGGCCGGGCAGAATTACCAGGCCTGCTGTCCCTTCCACGGCGAAAAGACTCCCTCCTTCACGGTCAGCCCGGTCAAGCAGTTCTACCATTGCTTCGGCTGCGGCGCGCACGGTTCCGCCATCGGCTTCCTCATGGAATATGGCGGCATGAGCTTCGTCGACGCGGTGAAAAGCCTGGCCGACGAAGCCGGCCTCAAGGTGCCGGAGGACGCGAGCTTCCAGCCCAAGGCGAAGACCGGCCCGGACCTCACCGAACACATGGCCAAGGCAGCCAGCTTCTACAAGGAACAACTGAAGGGCAGCGAACGCGCCATCGGCTACCTGAAAAAGCGCGGTCTCACCGGCCAGATCGCCGCGCGCTTCGGCCTCGGCTATGCGCCCGCCCAATCCGCTGCGCTAAAGCAGGTCTTCCCGAACTACGATGCGCCCGAGCTCGCCGCCGCTGGCCTGGTGATCGACAATGAGCGCGGCCGCTACGATCGCTTCCGCGACCGCATCATGTTTCCCATCCGCAACACCAAGGGCCAGGTCATCGCCTTCGGCGGCCGCATCCTCGACCAGGGTGAGCCGAAATACCTCAACTCGCCGGAAACCCCCATTTTCCACAAGGGTTCGGAAGTCTACGGCCTGTTCGAAGGCCGCCAGGCCATCCGCGAGGCCGGCAAAATCCTGGTGGTGGAAGGCTACATGGACGTGGTGGCGCTGGCCCAGTACGACATCCATTACGCCGTCGCCACGTTGGGCACCGCCACCACCCCCATCCACGCCCGCACCCTTTTGCGGCAAACCGACAAACTGTACTACTGCTTCGACGGCGACAACGCCGGACGCAAGGCGGCCTGGCGCGCGCTGGAAAACACCCTGGAGGCACTGGCCGACGGCAAGGAGGTGTTTTTCCTGTTCCTGCCCGAAGGCGAAGACCCTGACACCTGGGTGCGCACCCACGGCAAGGTAGCCTTCGAAGCTTTCCTGCAGCGCGAGGCGGTGCCGCTGTCCGGTTTCCTGATCCGTGAACTGTCGCGCGAAGCCGACCTCTCCACCCAGGAAGGTCGCGCCAAACTGCTGAAGAATGCCACGCCCCTGCTGCAGAAAATCGCCGCGCCCCTGCTGGCCGCGCTGATTCGTCGACAGCTGGGAGAAACCCTGAACATGGGTGGCGACGAGGTGGGTGAATTCACCGGCGCCAGACGCACAGCCAGTTCCCGTTCGCCCCGGATGCCGGCCACTGCCCGTGCCAGACCTTCCATTTGCCGCACGCTCGCCCGCGCACTGCTTGCCAGGCCCGAGTTTTCCCGCAGGCTCGAAACCGACAAACTGCCGACGAACGACCCCCATGCCCCCCTGCTCGCCCGTCTGGTGGAATGGCTGAATTCTTTCGATACATTTCCCTCGCCAGCAGCTATGCTGGAAGACCCGGGCGCGCAATCGCTGCCCGAACTGGGCGAATTGCAGGGGGAAGCTGAAATGCTTGAACAAAGGGGCAGTTGGGATCCGGAAGCGGAATTGCTGGGGGGAATCCGGCAAATCAACTCCAGTTGGGAACGTCATCGCCGCGAAGAACTGGCCAGACGCGACTTCAATTCCCTCAGCCCGTCCGAGCGCGCGGAACTTCTCACCCTCAGCAAAACCTAATCTGGCCCGGAATTTGCCCGTCCCTCAAAAAGGGAAAATCGGTATAATTCCCTGTTTTGCAAAATTTTTCTGGACAGGACCCATGGCAGGCAGACCCAAGTCAGCAAACAACGCCAAGAAAATGCCGCGCAAGGCGGAAGCGGCACTCAACAAAGTCATGAAGGAAAATGTTGAGCTGACCCAGGAGCAGGCGGAAGCACGCCGCACCCAGCTCAAGAACCTGATTTCGCTCGGCAAGGAGCGCGGCTACCTGACCTACGCCGAAATCAATGACCATCTGCCGGACGATCTGTCCGATGCCGAGCAGATAGAAGGCATCATCAGCATCATCAACAGCATGGGCATCCAGGTCTATGACGAGGCGCCCGATGCCGAAACCCTGCTGATGACGGAATCCACCCCGCCCGTGGCCGATGAGGACGTGGTCGAGGAGGCCGAGCAGGCGCTGACCACGGTCGATTCAGAATTCGGCCGCACCACCGACCCGGTGCGCATGTACATGCGCGAAATGGGCACGGTGGAACTGCTGACCCGCGAAGGCGAAATCGAAATCGCCAAGCGCATCGAGGAAGGTCTCAAGCACATGGTGCAGGCGATCTCCGCCTGCCCGATGACCATCGAGCAAATCCTCGCCTACGCCGAGCAGATCGAAAAGGGCGACATGCGCGTCGACGAGCTGGTAGACGGTTTCGTCGGTGAGGATGCTGCCATCGGCGGCGAGATGGACGAAGAAGCCGAAGCCTCCGCCGGCGACGATGAGGAGGAAGACGAGGAGGCCGGCGCCGCTGCCGCTGCCGCCAATCTTGCCCAGCTCAAGGCCGAGGCGCTGGACCGCTTCGGCCAGCTGCGCAAGCTTTACAAGAAGGTGCAGACCCAGCGCGCCAAGTACGGAGAAGGCAGCAAACAGCACCTCGCCGCCCAGGAAGCCGTTACCGACCTGCTCATGGGCATCCGTTTTTCCGTCAAGCAGGTCGAGGCCCTGTGCGACACCATCCGCAGCACGGTCGAGGAAATCCGCAGTTTCGAACGCAAGATCATGGACCTGTGCGTGAACCGTGCCGGCATGCCACGCCAGCACTTCATCAAGTCTTTCCCCGGCAACGAGACCAACCCGGCCTGGGTGGACAAGGAAATGGCCGCCAAGAAGGCCTATTCGTCCACGCTCGTGCGCGTGCAGTACGAACTCAAGGAATACCAGGAAAAGCTGCTGGCCACGCAGGAACGCATCGGCCTCAACATCGCCGAACTCAAGGCCATCAACAAGCAGATGTCCACCGGCGAGGCCAAGGCGCGCCGCGCCAAGCGCGAGATGATCGAAGCCAACCTGCGCCTGGTGATCTCCATCGCCAAGAAGTACACCAACCGCGGCCTGCAATTCCTCGACCTCATCCAGGAAGGCAACATCGGCCTGATGAAGGCGGTGGACAAGTTCGAATACCGCCGCGGCTACAAGTTTTCGACCTACGCCACCTGGTGGATCCGCCAGGCCATCACGCGCTCGATCGCGGACCAGGCGCGCACCATCCGTATCCCGGTGCACATGATCGAGACCATCAACAAGATGAACCGCATCTCGCGCCAGATCCTGCAGGAAACCGGCCAGGAGCCCGACCCTGCGACGCTGGCGATCAAGATGGAAATGCCCGAGGACAAGATCCGCAAGATCATGAAAATCGCCAAGGAGCCGATTTCCATGGAAACGCCCATTGGCGACGACGAGGATTCGCATCTCGGCGACTTCATCGAGGATCAGAGCACGCTGGCCCCGGACGATTCCGCGCTCTACGCCAACCTGCGCGACGCCACCCGCGACGTGCTCGACAGCCTGACCACGCGCGAGGCCAAGGTGCTGCGCATGCGTTTCGGCATCGAAATGAACACCGACCACACCCTGGAAGAAGTGGGCAAGCAGTTCGACGTAACGCGCGAGCGCATCCGTCAGATCGAGGCCAAGGCGTTGCGCAAGCTGCGCCACCCCACCCGTTCGGAAAGGCTGAAGAGCTTCCTGGAAAGCAGCGAGTAACCGGCCCCCGCTTGCTGGCGGCAGAATTTAAGTAGAATCGGGCCTGTAGCTCAGTCGGTTAGAGCAGAGGACTCATAATCCTTTGGTCGTGGGTTCGAGTCCCACCGGGCCCACCATAAACCTCAACAAAGAAGAGGGGATATAAATGGGAGGAGACAACAAGAGGACGGGCGAAAAGCGCCTGCAGATCCTGCAGACGCTTGCCGCCATGCTGGAGGAACCCAACCCGGAAAAGATCACCACCGCCGCACTGGCACGGCGGCTGGATGTTTCGGAGGCGGCGCTTTACCGTCATTTCGCCAGCAAGGCCCAGATGTATGAAGGCCTCATAGAGTTCATCGAAGACACGCTGTTCGGACTGATTGCGCGACTCACCACGGACACTGCCGACCCGGTGCAGCAGGTCGAAAGCATCCTGTCCATGCTGCTCGGATTCGCCCAGAAAAACCGCGGCATGACTCGCGTACTGATCGGCGAAGTCCTGGTCAACGAGGACCCACGCCTGCAAAAGCGCATCAACCAGCTGCACGACCGCCTTGAAGCCCAGTTGCGCCAATGTCTGCGCTTCATGGATACCGGCCATGCCGGCAAGGACCCGAAAATGCTGGCCAACCTTTATCTGGCCCAGGTCGTCGGACGCTGGCACCAGTTCGCCAAGAGCGGTTTTGAACGCGACCCGGCCGCTGACTGGCCCTTGCTGTGGCGCGAGTTGTCGCTGCCGCTGGAAAGAAAAATCCCGGCCTAGCGCTGCGCGCAGACCGGGCAGGCCGGATCGCGCGGCACCCGCACTTCGCGCCATTCGCCGCCGAGCGCATCGTACAGGCTCAGCCTGCCCACCGCCGCGCGGCCGCTTCCGCTGATCAGCTTGATCGCCTCCACCGCCTGCATCGCACCCACCACCCCTACCAGCGGTGACAGTACGCCGGCCTCGCTGCAGCGTGGCCCTTCCTCCACGGTTTCCGGAAACAGACAGTGGTAACAGGGCGAGTCCGTCTGGCACACATCGAACACGGACAACTGTCCCGAGAACCCCAGGGCAGCCCCGCTCACCAGCGGCTTCCCCAGACTCGCGCAGGCGCGGTTGACGGCGTGGCGGGTGGCGAAATTGTCGGAACAGTCGAGCACCACGTCTGCGCCTGCGACCGCATTCTTGAGTTGCCCGTTTTGCAGCCGCTGCTGCAGCGCCTCGACCCGGATACCGGGATTGACCGCATGAATGCTGTCACGCAGTGACAGCGCCTTGTTGCTGCCGACGGATGAAGTATGGTGGCCGATCTGGCGCTGCAGGTTGGTGAGGTCGACCGTGTCGGCATCGGCGATCACCAGCCTGCCGACGCCTGCAGCGCCAAGATAAAGCGCGGCAGGACAGCCGAGACCACCGGCGCCGACGATCAGCACCGTGCCGGCCTGCAGCTTTCCCTGTCCTTCGATGCCAATCTGCGGCAACAGGATATGGCGGCTGTAGCGCAGCAGGTCGTTGTCATTCATGGATCATGGGGAGCGGGGGGGGGGCCGCCAGTTCTATTTGTATTCGCGCCACTCTTCCGGCGTCTCATCCTTGTCGCCGTGCGGGTGCAGTTCGTACACCCGGGCAAAGACCTGTTGTGATTTGACATCCGGCGCATTGATGGCCATGTTCTCGCGCTGCACGTTCTCGCAGAAATAGATCAAGGCGCGCCTGATCCTCTGCAGCAGGCTGTTGTCGAGATGGAAGCCCTGGACTTCCAGCGCCCGCTCCAGGCCCTGCATGGTGTAGTGGGTAACCTTGTACTGAACGACCAGGGTCCGTGGGCAATCTTCCTTGAGACTGGCCTGGATGCTGTCGAGGCCGTCCAGCAGTTCCCGCGCACGTGCGGCCTGGTCGGCGGGCAGCGTGTGAAAGACGATTTCCCTTATCTTGTCCAGGTCGGTAGGCTGCATGGCATGGGCGCGAACTGAATACGATTCCAGTATCGCCCCAACTCAGCCGCAAAGCAAGTGCGGGCCTCGCGGCCGGCACCTCACTTGCCCTGGATGATGGTGATGCCCTTGAGCAGGTTCAGTGCCTGGTTGACCTGATAGTCGTTCTTGGAAACCACCTCGCCCGGTTCGAGCGGCTTGGCTTCCGGCCGCCTGCTGTCCTGGTCGTCCTTGCCGCCCTTCTCGGGAGCCTTCCTGGCCGGATCGGCGGGCCTGGGCTCTTCGCCCTGGGTGTTTTCCAGATGCTTCGCCAGATCGGCCTCGCGCACGCCGAAATCTTCCTCGGTCGGATTGTCCGGATCCTCGACCTTGATGTCGGGCTCGATTCCCTTGGCCTGGATCGAGCGCCCGGCCGGCGTGTAATAGCGTGCCGTAGTAAGCTTGATCGCAGTTTCGTTGCCCAGCGGCAGGATGGTCTGCACCGAGCCCTTGCCGAAAGTCTGCGTGCCCATGATGACCGCGCGCTTGTGGTCCTGCAGCGCACCGGCCACGATTTCCGAGGCCGAAGCCGAACCGCCGTTGACCAGCACCACCATCGGCACGGTCTTTACGCCATCAGGCAGGTTTTTCAGATAATCGACCTGCATGGGGCGCAGATAATTCTCGCGGCTGGCCGTGAGGCGCATTTTCGAATCCTCGGCGCGGCCATCGGTATACACCACCAGCGAATCCGGCTTGAGGAAAGCCGCGCTCACCGCCACCGCACCGTTGAGCAGTCCACCTGGGTCGTTGCGCAAATCCAGCACCAGCCCCTTGAGCGGCGCCTTGTTTTCCTTGTACAGTTTTTGCAGGGCCTCGACCAGCAGTTCGCCGGTATGCTCCTGGAACTGGGTGACGCGCACATAGCCATAGCCCGGCTCCACCAGCTTGAACTTGACGCTGCGAATCTTGATGACAGCGCGAGTGAGCGTGACGACAAACGGCTTTGCGTCGCCCTTGCGCATGATGGTCAGCTTGATCTGCGTGCCTGGCTTGCCGCGCATGCGCTTGACGGCGTCATTGAGATTCATGCCCTTGACCGGGGTGTCGTCGAGCTTGATGACGAGATCGCCGCTCTTGAGCCCGGCCTTGTATGCCGGCGTATCCTCGATGGGCGAGACGACCTTGACGAAACCGTCCTCCATGCCCACTTCGATGCCCAGCCCGCCGAATTCGCCCTGGGTGCCGACCTGCAGATCCTTGAACGCTTCTGTATCCAGGTAAGCTGAATGCGGGTCGAGTCCGGACAGCATGCCGTTGATGGCCTCGGTGATGAGCTTCTTGTCTTCCACCGGCTCGACGTAGTCGCTCTTGATGCGGGCGAACACGTCGGTAAAGGCGCGCAGCTCCTTGACCGGCAAGGGTGCCGCAGCCTCCTTGTCAGCCTGCGCGGAGAAATTCAGCGTCAGCGCAAAGCCCGCCAGCAAACCAGCGAAGCCCGCCAATGCCATCTTGCCGTATTGACCTGCCATACTCATCTCACTTGATCCATGCCATCGGATTGATCGGGCGGCTCTGGTGCCTCAGCTCAAAATAGACACCCGGACTTTCCTGGCCGCCGCTGTTGCCCACTGACGCGATCGGCTCGCCCATCTTCACGCGGTCTCCCGCCTGCTTATACAGACTTTCATTGTTGCTGTACAGGCTCATGTAGCCCTCGCCGTGATCGACGATCACGAGGTTGCCGAAGCCGCGCAGCCAGTCGGCGAACGCCACTGTGCCCCCTGCCACCGCGCGCACCTCGGCACCTTCCGCAGCGCGGATGAAGAGGCCTCTCCAGCTCACGCCACCGCCTTCTCTGGGAGTGCCGAACCTGTTCATGAGTTCCCCCGCCACCGGCAGGCGCAACAGGCCTTTCAGGCGCGAAAACGGGGTGCCGTCGCGGCCCGCCTCCGGCACTGCGGTATTCACCGCCAGGGGCTTGTCGCCGGTCGCACCCTTTTTGCTTGCAGGCGTCTGCTGCCTGGCCGGCGGCCTGGGCTTGGGTTTGGCCGCAAGTTTTGCCAGGCGCGCCACCAGTTCGGACAGGCGCTGTTCATCGCGCTTGAGCGTGGCAATTTCCTTCCGCTGCTTTCTGATCTCGCCGGCAAGCTGGTTCAGCATTTTCTGGCGCGCCTGCTTTTCCTTGAGCAGGTTCTCGCGCTCCTTGAGCTGGGCCTCGCGAATCTCGGCCAGCGCACGGTCCTTCTCGGCAGCTGATTCCTTCAGTTCCGCCAGACGCGCAAGACCCTGGCGCATCTCCTCGATCAACTGCATCTGCGCGCGCGAGAGGTAGGACAGGTAGTGCAGATCGCGGGCCGCCTGGCTGGGATTTTCTCCGTTCAGCATCAGCTTCAGCGCGTCGCCGCCGCCGCGCATGTAAGCCTGCCGGATCATCTCGCCCAGCCGCGCCTGGCGCTCGCGGATTTCCGCATCGGTCTGCGCCGCCTCAGCCGTTGCCGCCTTGATGGCTGCCTGGACTTCACGCTGCTCGCGTTCCAGCTGATGCAGCTTGCGCCCGGTTTCACTGATGGCGCGCTCGGACTGCTTCAGCGCATCCGTCGCCTCGGCACTGGATTCGCGCGTGCGCTGGTACTCCTGCTGCAACTTCTGCAAGCGTTCGCGCAGCGAATCAAGATCGGCCTTGTTGTCCGCCCAGGCCGGCTGGGCGAGTAATACGGAAAGGAGCAGGAGCGAGAAGCGGCGTTTCACTCGAAACTGATCAGCGGCTCGCCGCGCATTTCCGCCGGCTGCGCCAAGCCCATCATTTTCAGCAGAGTCGGGCTGATGTCTTCCAGCGCCCCGGTGCCGGCAAGTTCGGCGCGCCGCTTGCCGACATACAGCAGCGGCACGAGATTGGTGGTATGGGCCGTGTGCGCCTGACCGCTGGTTACGTCCAGCATGGATTCGGCGTTGCCATGGTCGGCGGTGACAAGCACTTCACCACCGCGCGCAAGCTGGGCTTCCACCACCCGGCCAAGGCACACATCGATCACCTCGATTGCGCGCTTCGCCGCCTCGACATTGCCGGTGTGCCCCACCATGTCGGCATTGGCGTAGTTGCAGACGATGGCGTCGTACTGCTGGCTGTTGATGGCGGCAACCAGCTTGTCAGTCACTTCGAATGCGCTCATCTCCGGCTTGAGATCGTAGGTTGCCACGTCCGGCGAAGGCACCAGAATGCGATCCTCGCCCGGATAGGAGACTTCCTCGCCGCCGTTGAAGAAGAAAGTCACGTGCGGATACTTTTCCGTTTCCGCAATGCGCAGCTGGTGCAGGCCCAGATTGGCGATGTATTCGCCAAAGCCGTTCCTGATGCGCTCGGGCGGGAATGCGACCAGCACATCGAACTCGTCGCTGTAGCCGGTCAGCGTGCAATAGGCGGAAAGCTTGGGCACCACCTCGCGATCGAACTCGCTGAAATCCGGCTCGATGAACGGGCGCGACAACTGGCGTGCGCGGTCGGAACGGAAGTTCATGAAAATGATGGCATCGCCATCCTTCATGCGCACCGGGCTTTCGCCTTTCGGCACAATGGCGGTGGCTTTCACGAACTCGTCGGACTCTCCGCGCGCATAGGCCATCGCCAGTCCCTCCTGCGCGGATGCCGCGGTGTACTCGGCCTTGCCCTGGGTCAGGAGGTCGTAGGCCGACTTCACGCGCTGCCAGCGGCGGTCACGGTCCATCGCAAAGTAGCGGCCGATGATGCTGGCAATCCTGCCCTTGCCGACTTCCGTGATTTTTTCCTGCATGCGCGCGATGCTGATTTCCGCGCTTTTCGGCGGCGTATCACGGCCATCGAGGAAGGCGTGGATATGGATTTCGTCCATGCCTTCGTCTGCCGCCATCTGCAGCATGGCATGGATGTGGCGCTCGTGGCTGTGCACTCCACCGTCCGAAAGCAGGCCCAGAATATGCAGCGCGCCATTGTTGTCCCGGGCGGATTTCATCGCGGACTTGAGCATGGGGTTGGCAAAAAACGCGCCGGACTCGATGGCATGGTCGATGCGGGTGTACTCCTGGTACACGACGCGGCCGGCACCGATATTGAGATGCCCGACTTCGGAATTGCCCATCTGCCCCTTGGGCAGGCCGACCTCGCCTTCGGAGGCATGGATCAGCGTGTGCGGATACTGGTTCCAGAGACTGTCCCAGTTGGGCTTGGCAGCCATCGCGATGGCGTTGTGCGCGCTTTCCGAGCGGCAGCCAAAGCCGTCAAGTATGATGAGCAGTACCGGATTTACTTTCATTAAAAAAACAGTACACAAATAATATTTTTTGGCTTAACTTAAGGTTAATCGCTATATACCGATATACCTTATCTAGACTTATTCTAAATTTTACACGAGGGAAGACCATGGCGCGAGCGCTGGAAACCGAAGAGATCGAATTGATGGACAAGGAAGACGACATCGAGCGCGCTTCCCGTGCCATGAAAGCGATGTCGCATCCGCTGCGCCTGAAAATCCTTTGCGTCCTCGGCGACAAGGAAGTCAGCGTCCAGGACATCGTGGACCGTGTCGGCACTTCACAAAGCAACATTTCCCAGCACCTTGCCATCCTGCGCGACAAGGGCGTGCTGAAAACCCGCAAGGATGCCAACCGGGTCTACTACCGCGTCGGCGACACCCGCACCCTGCGCCTGATCGGCATGATGCGCGAAGTGTTCTGCGGCTTCATTACCAAGTAACTTACCCCCCTCGATCAACAGAAGCCCGGTCCGCCCGGGCTTTTTTGCTGTAAAGTTGGCCTAAAGACTTGAAAAATAAAGTCTATTAGCATATTCTAATGGACTATTCAGGAGGCTCCGCCATGCGTTTTATAGTCCTGTCCGTCGTATTCGCGACCTGTCTGCCCGCCTGGGCCGCCCTGCCCTTCCCGACCGCCAAGGTCGCCTATCAGAACATCGACAAGTCCTATTCGACCGAGGCCACCGTCGAAGCCGTACGCCAATCCACCGTCTCGGCCCAGGTTTCCGGCCGCATCACTGCGGTCAATTTCGATGTGGGCGATGCCGTCAAGGCGGGCCAGGTCATCGTGCGCATCGATCCCTCCGAACTCAGCCAGGCCGTCGCCGGCAGCCGCGCCCAGGTCGCACAGGCCGAGGCCCAGCTTGCCAACGCCAAGGCCAACTACGATCGCCAGGTGCAGTTGTTCCAGCAGAAATTCATCTCCCAGGCCGCACTCGACCGCGCCACCTCCGAATACCGCGCGGCCCAGGCCGCCGCCCAGGCCGCAAAGGCCGGCGTGGGTCAAACTTCGGCGGTGCGCTCCTACACCACCCTCACCGCACCGTTCTCCGGCGTGGTCATGGCACGTCATGTGGAGGTCGGCGAAATGGCCACGCCCGGCAAGCCGCTGATGACCGGCTTCGATCCCGATGACCTGCGCGTGGTCGCCAACATTCCGCAATATAAGCTGGCCGAGATCCAGAAATCGCCCAAGGCCTCGGTCGAGATCCCCTCGCTCGACAAGTGGATCGAAGCTCGGGGCATTACCGTTCTGCCTTCCGCCGATACCGCCACCCACACCATCAAGGTGCGCATCGACCTGCCGGAAGAACTGGGCAGCGGCGTGATCCCCGGCATCTACGCCCGCGCCTATTTCGCCACCGGCGAGGCGCGCAAGCTGGTGATTCCCGGTTCCGCCGTGCTGCGCCGCTCGGAAATCACCGGTGTCTACGTGGTCGACGCCAAGAATCGCGTGAGCCTGCGCCAGGTACGCCTCGGTGATCCCACGCCCAGGGGCGAGGTCGAAGTGCTGGCCGGACTCAATCCGGGGGAAGTCATCGCGCTCGACCCGGTCAAGGCCGGCATCTACGCCAAGAGCAGAACCAGCAAATAACAAGCCACGGGGACGGGCACGCACATGGGCATTTCAGGCCGCATCGCCAGATTCTTCCTGCATTCGCAGTTGACGCCGCTGATCGCGCTGATGGCGGCGATTCTTGGACTGTTCGCCATCTCGGTGACGCCGCGCGAGGAAGAACCGCAGATCAACGTCACCATGGCCAACGTGTTCATCCCCTTCGCCGGCGCGTCTGCCAGGGACGTCGAACAACTGGTGGCAACACCCGCCGAGCAGGTGCTGTCGCAAATCGCCGGCATCGAGCACGTGTATTCCGTGTCGAAGCCCGGCATGGCCATCCTCACCGTGCAGTATGAAGTGGGCGAAGACCGCACCCAGGCGCTGGTGCGGCTGTACGACACCATCCAGGCCAACCGCGACTGGGTCTCGCCCAATCTCGGCGTGGGCGAACCCATCATCAAGCCGACCGGCATCGACGATGTGCCCATCGTCACGCTCACGCTGTGGACGCATGATGAAACGCGTGGCGCCTACGAATTGCAGCAGATCGCACATGCCGCCGAAATCGAACTCAAGCGCATCGCCGGCACGCGCGAGGTCTACACCATCGGCGGGCCGGACAACGTTGTGCGCGTCATCATGGACCCCGAACGCATGGCCGCCTTCCGCGTGTCCGCGCAGGACATCCGCGATGCGCTGCAAGTGTCCAACGCCTCGCAGCCCTCCGGCACGCTGACTTCCGACAACCAGGAAATCCTGGTCCAGACCGGCACCTTCCTCACCGGGCCGGCCGATGTGAAACAGCTGGTGGCCGGCGTATACCAGGGACGTCCGGTGTTCCTCAGCGACGTCGCCAACGTCATCGCCGGCCCCGACCAGCCTTCGAATTACGTGTGGTTCGGCGCGGGCCAGGGCGGCCAGCACGCCAAGCTCGCCGGCCAGGGCTTCCCTGCCGTCACCTTGGCGGTGTCCAAGAAACCGGGCGAGAACGCGGTCGACATCGCGGAAAAGGTCATCGAGCGCATGGAGTCACTGAAGGGCGCCATTGTCCCCGAAGGGGTAGAAGTCAGCATCACCCGCGACTATGGCGCCACCGCCGACGACAAGGCGAAGAAGCTCATCCAGAAGCTGATTTTCGCCACCGCCTCGGTGGTATTGCTGGTGCTGTGGGCGCTGGGCCGCCGCGAGGCCGTCATCGTCGGCGCCGCCGTGCTGCTCACGCTCGCCGCCACGCTGTTCGCGTCATGGGCCTGGGGCTTCACGCTCAATCGCGTATCGCTGTTCGCGCTGATCTTCTCCATCGGCATCCTCGTCGACGACGCCATCGTCGTGGTGGAGAACATCCACCGCCGCACCGCGCTCGACCACGACGGCATGGAAGCCATCATCCCGCGCGCGGTGGACGAAGTCGGCGGCCCCACCATTCTCGCTACCCTCACCGTGATCGCGGCGCTCTTGCCGATGGCCTTCGTCACCGGCCTCATGGGCCCGTACATGAGCCCGATCCCGATCAATGCCTCGATCGGCATGTTGATCTCGCTCGCCATCGCCTTCATCGTCACCCCCTGGCTCGCCTTCAAGCTGCTGAAGAACCTCCAGCACCATGAGGCCGGCAACGACAAGCTGCTCGGCCTGTTCCGCAAATGGCTCACGCCCTATCTCGGCGGCGATGCCGGCAAGGCCATGCGCAGGAAGCTGTGGCTCGGCATCGGCATCGCAATCCTCCTCTCCGTGTCGCTTGCCGCGGTCAAGCTGGTGATCCTGAAAATGCTGCCTTTCGACAACAAGTCGGAATTCCAGGTGGTGGTCGACATGCCGGTCGGCACGCCGCTGGAGAAGACCGCGCAGGTGCTGCAGGAAATGGGCCAGGTGCTGAGCGAAGTCGGGGAAGTCGCCGACTACCAGGCTTACGCCGGCAACGCCTCGCCGATCAACTTCAATGGCCTGGTGCGCCAGTATTACCTGAGGAGCGGCCCCGAGGTCGGCGACCTCCAGGTCAACCTGGTCGACAAGCACGAACGCGACCGCAAGAGCCACGAAATCGCGCAGGCCGTGCGCCCGGCGCTGGAAGAGGTCGCCAAACGCCACGGCGCCGACGTGAAGGTGGTGGAAGTGCCGCCCGGCCCGCCGGTGATGTCGCCCATCGTCGCCGAGGTTTACGGCCCGGATTACGAGGTGCAGATGCAGGTCGCCAAGGAAGTGCGCAAGGTGTTCGAAAAGACCGATGGCATCGTCGCCATCGACGACACCATCGAGGACGACGCCCAGCGCTTCGTCCTGAAGGTGCTGCAGAACAAGGCGGCGCTCGCCGGCATCTCGCAGAAGGACATCGTCGCCGTGATGAAGATGGGCCTCTCGGGCGAGGATGTCACGCCCATCCATGGCGGCAGTTCCAAGTACGAGGTCCCGGTGCGCATCACGCTGGCGCCCGAGCGCCAGAACAGCCTGAACGAACTGCTGAAACTCAACGTGCGCGGTTCGAACGGCAACCTCGTGCCCCTGTCCGAACTGGTCGAGGTGGTCCCCTCGGAGCGCGAGAAGACCATCTATCACAAGGACCTGCTGCCGGTGGTATTCGTTATGGGCGACATGGGCGGCGAACTCGACTCGCCGCTGTACGGCCTGTTCGGCATGCGCGGTGAGTTGTCCGGCCGCGAACTGAAACAAGGCGGCACGCTGGGCGAATACTTCATCAGGCAGCCTTCCGACCCCTACGCCGGCTTCAGCATCAAATGGGACGGCGAGTGGCAGGTCACTTACGAAACCTTCCGCGACATGGGCATCGCCTACGCTGTCGGACTGATCCTGATCTACCTGCTGGTGGTGGCGCAGTTCGGCTCCTACCTCACGCCGCTGATCATCATGGCGCCGATCCCGCTCACCATCATCGGCGTCATGCCCGGCCATGCGCTGCTGGGCGCGCAGTTCACCGCCACTTCGATGATCGGCATGATCGCGCTGGCCGGCATCATCGTGCGCAACTCCATCCTGCTGGTGGATTTCATCAATCAGCAGGTTGCGGAAGGCATGGATTTCCAGGAGGCGGTGATCCAGGCCGGCGCCACCCGCGCCAAGCCCATCGTGCTGACCGGTGTCGCCGCCATGATGGGGGCCTTCTTCATCCTCGACGACCCGATTTTCTCGGGCCTCGCGGTATCGCTGATTTTCGGCATTTTCGTATCCACCCTGCTCACCCTGGTGGTGATTCCCGTGTTGTACTACGCCGCGAACTTCCGCAAGTTCGCAAAAACCTAAGGAGCTCTGCATGACCGTCGAACGCATCGTCCGCATCGTTGCCGGATTTTTCATCCTGTTGTCGCTGGCCCTGGCGCATTTCGCCGGCACCGCCGACCTGTCCCAGCTTTCCTGGCTGTGGTTCACCGCCTTCGTCGGCCTCAACCTGTTCCAGTCCGGCTTCACCCGCTTCTGCCCGCTCGAGCTCATGCTGAAGAAGGCCGGCGTCAAGGAAGGCGGCAGCTGCTGCTCCTGACCATGCTCGGGGGCCATCGAACTCGGCAGGGGCTGATATAGAATAAGTCCTGTTTCTATTATCGCCCCTGACTTCGATGGAATTCGTTCAAGACAATCTACTGCTCGTCATCGCCGCCGGCGCCAGCGGCGCCATGCTGCTGTGGTCCTTTTTCGGCAACCGCGTTTCCGGCATCAGCGAGGTCAACACCATGGAAGCGACCCGGCTGATGAACGAGGAGGCGCTGCTGCTGGACGTGCGCGACGACAACGAATGGGCGGCAGGCCGCCTGCCCAATGCCAGACACATCCGCCTCGCCGAGTTGTCCAAGCGCCTGTCCGAACTGGAGAAATACAAGGACAAGCCTATCGTGGTCTACTGCCGCTCCGGCCACCGCTCTGCCCGCGCCTGTGCGTTGCTGAAGAAATCCGGCTTTGCCAACCCCAACAATCTCGTCGGCGGGATCATGGCCTGGCAGCAGGCCAACCTTCCCGTCACCCGCAAGTAGGTCCCGATATGCAAAAAGTCGTCATGTACTGCACCGCCGTGTGCCCCTATTGTGTTGCCGCCGAGCGCCTGCTCCAATCCAGGGGCGTGGACGCCATCGAGAAAATCCGCGTCGACGTGGAACCCCATCTGCGCGAGGAAATGATGAACAAGACCGGCCGCCGCACCGTGCCGCAGATCTACATCGGCGAAACCCACGTCGGCGGCTTCGACGACCTGTCCGCCCTGGACAAGGCCGGCGGCCTCATGCCGCTGCTGGACGCCGCTTGAGTCAGGCGCATTCGCCCGCATCTTCAGGACAATAGCGTTCTGGAGACATGACATGGAACTCGTCTGCCCCGACTGCGGCGCAGTCAATCGCGTACCCGACGATCGCCTTGGCGAACGTCCAAAATGCGGCAAATGCAGCGCCGATCTGCTGCCCGGCAAGCCCGTCGACCTGAACGGCGCCACTTTCCAGAAATTCGTCAGCCGCTCCGGCCTGCCGGTAGTAGTGGATTTCTGGGCCCCTTGGTGCGGGCCGTGCAAGATGTTCGCCCCCGTTTTCAGCCAGGCGGCGGCCGAACTCAATGCCCGCTACCGCTTCGCCAAGGTGAATACCGAAGCGGAACAGGGGCTGGCGGCGCAACATGGCATCCGCAGCATCCCCACCCTGGCCATTTTCAGGAACGGCCAGGAAATCACGCGGGTGTCGGGGGCGCTCGACGCGGCCAATCTCAAAAGATGGCTCGCGCAAAGCGCCTGACAAACCAACAGCAAGCACAGACAGGCGGGTAAAATACCGCCTGTTTTTAATTTTAGAAGCATGGAGCGCCGATATGGCCGAAGAACAGCAAGCCCCGCAAATGGCCTTTCACGTCGAAAAAATCTACGTCAAGGATCTTTCCCTGGAAGTGCCGAATGCGCCCGCCATCTTTCTCGAGCGTGAAATGCCGCAGGTCAGCGTCGAACTGGGCACGCAAAGCAATGCCGTTGGCGAGGATGCCTACGAAAGCTTGATCAAGGTGACAGTCACCGCCTCGCTGGGTGAAAAAACCATGTACCTGGTCGAATGCGAGCAGGCCGGGATTTTCCGCATCGTCGGCCTGTCGCAGGACCAGCTGGCGCTGGCGCTGGGGATCGGCTGCCCCAACATTCTCTTCCCCTATGCGCGCGAAGCCGTGGCCAGCATCATCATGCGTGCCGGCTTCCCGCCGCTGCAACTCGATCCGGTCAACTTCGAAGCCGAATTCATGCTGCGCCAGCAGCAGGCTGCGGCCGAGGCACAGGGCGGCACTCACTGATGATGCGTGCGGCCGCCGGCCTCATGCTGCTGCTGGGCGCGCCCGCCTGGGCGCTGGATTTCGTTTCCACCCAGCGGCCCGCCATCCTCTATGACGCGCCATCTTCCGCTGCGGACAAGATCGCCGTCATCAGCGCCGGCTACCCGCTGGAAAAGCTGGTCGCGGCCGCGGGCTGGACCAAGGTCCGGGACGACAGCGGCAAGCTCGCCTGGATCGAAGATTCTGCGCTGAGCGACAAGCGCACCCTGCTGGTCACCGCCGCGGCGGCACCGATCACGGAAAGCCCCAGCGAGGGCGCGCCGGTACGTTTCCGCGCGGCCCAGGGCGTGATCCTCGAACTCCTGCCCGGCCAGGAGCCCGGCTGGGCAAAAGTGCGCCACGCCAGCGGCCAGCAGGGCTACATCCGCCTGCGCGACGTCTGGGGCCAGTGACATGGCGGCAACGGGCCCGCGCCTGAAAATTGCCGTACTCGGCGCCGGCGCCTGGGGCAGCGCGCTGGCCGTACATTTCGCCGCGCGCCACGACGCCACCCTCTGGACCCGCAGCGAAACGCACGCCCAGGCCATGGCCGGCGCACGCGAAAATGCGCGCTACCTGCCCGGGGTGCCCCTTCCCGCAAGCCTGCGTCTCAGCCACCGCCTCGACGAAGCAACCCGGGATGCCGGCCTGCTGCTGGTCGCCGTGCCGAGCGGCGGCCTGCGCAGCCTGCTCGGCTTGCTGGCGGAACAAGCCATCAACTGCCCGCTGATCTGGGTCTGCAAGGGCTTCGAGGCCGGCACCGGCAAACTGCCGCACGAAATCGTCGCGGAACTGCTGCCCGGCATCCCCGGCGGCGTGCTGTCGGGCCCCAGCTTCGCCATCGAAGTCGCGAAAGGCCTGCCCACCGCGATGACCCTGGCCTCGCACCACGCCGAAATCACGCATATCATCGCCCCGCGCCTGCACGGCGGCACCCTGCGCATCTACACCTCGCGTGACGTGGTGGGCATCGAACTGGGCGGCGCGATCAAGAACGTCATCGCCATTGCCGCCGGCATTTCCGACGGCCTGGGCTTCGGCCACAACGCACGCGCCGCGCTGATCACCCGCAGCCTCGCCGAAATTACCCGCCTCGGCCTGACTCTGGGCGGCCACATGGAAACCTTCATGGGCCTCTCCGGCATGGGCGACCTCATCCTCACCTGCACCGGCGACCTGTCGCGCAACCGCCAGGTCGGCCTGCATCTCGCCAGGGGCGAATCGCTGCAGGACATCATCAAAAGCCTCGGCCACGTCGCCGAAGGCGTCACCACCGCGCCGGAAGTGCTGCGCCTGGCCGAGCGCCACGGCGTCGACATGCCCATCACCCAGGCGGTGAACCGCGTGCTGTACGAGCAGCTTTCCCCGCGCCGGGCGGTGGAAGAACTGCTGCACCGCAACCAGAAAGCGGAAGACCCGCGCCAGTGATCGACGCGGCAGTACAGCAGCTCGCGGAAAAGGGATGGTGCGCCCTGCGCGGATTTCTTTCCGGTGAACTCGTGCAGCGCCTGGCCGAGGATGCGCGCAGGCTCCACGCAACCGACCAGATGCGTCCCGCCGCCACCGGCCAGGGCGCGCAGCGCGAAGTGCGCGCCGGCCTGCGCGACGACACCATCGCCTGGCTGGAGGAAAGTCCCGCCAGTCCCGCCCAGCTGGAATACCTTTCACGCATGGAAGCACTGCGGCTGGCGGCGAACCGCGAACTGCAGCTCGCCCTGTTCGACCTGGAAACGCACTTCGCCCGCTATCCGGCCGGCGCACGCTACCAGAAGCACCTCGACACCTTCCAGCAGGACGGGCGGCGCACCTTGTCGGTGATCTGTTATCTGAATGCCGGCTGGCAGGAAAGCGACGGCGGGCAGCTCCGGATTTATCTCGACGAGGACAACGCCAGCCACCACGCTGACATCCTGCCCGAAGGCGGCACCCTCGCCTGCTTTCTCAGCCACCGCTTTCCGCACGAAGTGCTGCCCGCAAGCCGGGAGCGGCTGAGTCTCACCGGCTGGTTCAGGCGCCGCGCCTGAAACTCAGCCGCCAAAAGCGTTCTGGCGCCAGGCCTCGTACACCGCCACGCTCACCGCATTGGACAGATTCAGGCTGCGGCAGTCCGGCTGCATGGGCAGTTTCAGCCGCTGCGCGGCATCGAATTCATGCAGTATCTCGACAGGCAGGCCGCGGCTTTCCGGGCCGAACACCAGCACGTCGCCGGGCATGAAACTCGCCTCGGCATACAGTCGGCTGGCCTTGGTGGTAAAGGCAAACCAGTTGCCGTCCGCCAGCGCCGCGCGCACCGCTTGCCAGTTCTCGTGCACGCTGAGATCGGCCAGTTCGTGATAGTCGAGCCCCGAGCGGCGCACGGATTTTTCGTCCAGCGAAAAACCCAGCGGCCTGACCAGGTGCAGTCGGCTGCCGGTATTGGCGGCAAGACGGATGATATTGCCGGTATTGCCGGGAATTTCCGGCTCAAAAAGAACAATGTGGAACATGCGCTAGAGTTAGAATATCCGTCACCTTGAAGCCGAAAAGAACGACACAAATGCGCGCCCCGCCTGCGCGTTCGCGAATCTGAAAACATGGTACCCCATCTGACCACCGCCCTCACCGGCCCGCTGCTGGAGCTGGAAAAGCGCATCATGGATGCGCAGCCGACCATCGAGTACTGGTTCCGCCAGCAGTGGAAGGAGCAGCGGGCACCGTTCTACACCTCGGTGGACCTGCGCAATGCCGGCTTCAAACTGGCGCCGGTCGACACCAACCTGTTTCCCGGCGGCTTCAACAACCTCAATCCCGACTTCATGGCGCTGTGCGTGCATGCGGCCATGGGCGCGGTCGAGCACATCTGCGTCAATGCGCAAAAACTGCTGCTGATACCGGAAAGCCACACGCGCAACACCTTCTACCTGCAGAACGTGGCGGTGCTGGCCAACATCCTGCGCCAGGCTGGCCTGATCGTGCGTATCGGCACGCTGATGCCGGAAATCACCGAGCCCACCACGCTGGAACTGCCGGGCGGCGGCCGCCTCACCCTGGAACCGCTGGTGCGCAAGGGGCGGCGCGTCGGCCTCGATGGCTTCGATCCCTGTGCGATCCTGCTCAACAACGACCTTTCCGGCGGCATCCCCGACATCCTCAAGGATGTCGAGCAGACCATCATGCCGCCGCTGCACGCCGGCTGGGCCACGCGCAGAAAATCGCAACATTTCACTGCCTACCAGAATCTGGCGCGCGAATTCTCCGAGCTTGTCGGCATCGACCCCTGGCTGATCGACCCGATGTTCGGGCGCTGCGGCAAGATCGACTTCAACGTACGCCAGGGCGAGGAATGCCTGGCCGGCAAGGTCAGCGACCTGATCGAGGACATCAGCGACAAGTACCGCGAGTACGGCATCACCCAGGAGCCCTTCATCATCGTCAAGGCCGATGCCGGCACCTACGGCATGGGCATCATGACCGTGAAAGGCCCTGACGACGTCAAGGACCTCAACCGCAAGGCGCGCAACAAGATGTCGACCATCAAGGAAGGCGCGCCGGTCACCGAGGTACTGATCCAGGAAGGCGTCTACACTTTCGAGAGCATCAACGGCGCGGTGGCCGAGCCGGTGGTGTACATGCTCGACCATTTCGTGGTCGGCGGCTTCTACCGCGTCCACACCGGGCGCGGCACGGACGAGAACCTCAACTCGCCCGGCATGCATTTCGTGCCGCTCGCCTTCGACTCCGCCTGCCAGCTGCCCGATCGCCGCCTCAACCCCGACGCCACCCCCAACCGTTTCTATGCCTACGGCGTGATTGCGCGCCTGGCCATGCTGGCCGCCAGCGTGGAGCTGGAGGAGATTCAAAAGGAAATAAATGGGCAATCGGCATCAAGTTGAAATCATGAACAAAGAGGACAGGAGGAAAGGAGGAAAATCCAAGAAACTCTTGCCCTCTTGTCCTCCTTGTTCAAGCTTTATTCATAATAGAACCTGTCAGGCAGCAGGCTGAACACCCATGGAAATCCTGTTCATCGTCGACCCGCCGGAAACCCTCAAGGAATACAAGGATTCTTCCATCGCCATGATGCGCGCAGCGCAGGGGCGCGGCCACGCCGTCTGGGTCTGCCAGCAGCGCGACCTGCACCTGTGGGAAGGCCGCGTGGTGGCCTTCGCCACGCAGGTCACGGTAAAACCGGGGGTGGACTGGTTCGGCGAAGCCGGCACGCGCGTGCGCCTGCTCACGGACTTCTCCGCCGTGCTGATGCGCAAGGACCCGCCGGTCGACCAGGACTACCTCGCCGCCACGCATCTGCTGGGCCTGGCCGAGGAGCACGGCGCGCGGGTATTCAACCGCCCCGCCGCCCTGCGCGACTGGAACGAGAAGCTGTCGATCTTTCGTTTCCCCCAGTTCATCGCGCCGACGCTGGTGAGTGCGCGCGCCGAACTGATCGATGGTTTCCTCGCCGAGCACGGCGACATCATCGTCAAGCCGCTGCATGCCATGGGCGGACAGGGCGTGTTCCGCCTCAGCCCCGCCGACCCCAACCGCAACGCCATCGTGGAAACGCTGACGGAACACGGCCGTCATGCCGTCATGGCGCAGCGCTACCTGCCCGAAATCAGCGAGGGCGACAAGCGCATCCTGCTGATCGATGGCGAACCAGTGCCCTATGCCCTGGCACGCATCCCGCTGGCGGGCGAAACCCGCGGCAACCTTGCCGCCGGCGGCAGCGCGCGCGCCCAGCCGCTCACCGAGCGTGACGAGGAAATCGCCCGCACCGTGGGCCGCGTCGTGCGCGAAGCCGGCCTGTTCCTGGTGGGGCTCGACGTGATCGGCGAGTGCCTCACCGAAGTCAACGTCACCAGCCCCACCTGCTTCATCGAAATCGCCGAGCAGACCGGCTTTGATGTGGCCGATACATTCATTACCACGCTGGAAACCTCCGTTGCCCAAGTTTGAACAAAGAGGACAGGAGGACAAGAGGAGAAGCCCCAAAAAGGGGTCCTCCCGTCCTCCTGTCCTCTTTGTAAAAATATTTTTCTGGCTGCTTGCGCTTGTGCTGCCGCTTGTCGCCTGCTCAAACAAGGACGACGTCTTCCGCCAGGAAAGCTTCGTCTTCGGCACCCGCGTGGAAATCAGCATCTACGGCGAAGAACCCGGCAAGGCCGAGGCCGCCGCGCAGGCGGTGCTGGCGCGCTTCGACGAGTTGCACCGCAAGCTGCATGCCTGGCAACCCTCGGAACTGGAACGGCTGAATGCCGCGTTTGCCGCCGGCGCCAGGGCGGAAATCGACGCGGAACTCGCCGCCATCCTGCAGGACGCCCGCGACTACTCGCTGCAAAGCGGCGAGTTGTTCAATCCCGCAATCGGCAAACTCATCCGCCTGTGGGGTTTCCATGCCGATCTGCCGCAATCGGCCGTACCCGGTGACGAGGCCATCGCCAGGGAAGTGCGGGCCGCGCCTTCCATGCGCGACGTACATGTCGAAAACGGCGCGGCCTGGAGCGACAACCCGGCGGTACGCATCGACCTCGGCGGCTACGCCAAGGGCTACGCGCTCGACGGCGCGGCCGCGATTCTCAGGCAGCGCGCGGTGCGCAACGCGCTGATCAACATCGGCGGCAACGTCATGGCCCTGGGCATGCACGGTGAGCGGCCGTGGAAAGTCGGCATCCAGCACCCGCGCAAGAACGGCGTCATCGCCACCCTCGCGCTGCATGACGGCGAAGCCATCGGCACCTCGGGCGACTACCAGCGCTATTTCGAGGCGGGCGGGCGCCGCTACTGCCATCTCATCGACCCGCGCAGCGGCCGCCCCGCCGACGGCATGCAGGCCGTCACCGTGCTCGTGTCCGGCGAACATGCCGGCACCCGTTCCGA